>Ga0116158_10003802_pt1 | contig 12978 bp, 8 predicted proteins | sample AD_UKC052_MetaG_FD_89883 | JGI IMG/M metagenome (GOLD analysis project Ga0116158, IMG submission 89883) | Active sludge microbial communities of municipal wastewater-treating anaerobic digesters from USA - AD_UKC052_MetaG | ecosystem: Engineered > Bioreactor > Anaerobic > Digestate | place: USA... | reverse complement strand
GGTGGAAAAGGTAAACCCCACTTTGCCGCTTCCGTAAAAAATATTGGGAAACTTATGCCTGTTTCTGAAAAATAGGTAGTAACATTGAAAGCCAAAAACTTATTAAATGCAAAATCAGTCTATAAACATTAACCCGGAGCAATATGCAAATTTGAATCTTAAGCTATTGTTGGTAATGGTTTTGGTAAGCATCAATCTACGTAAATAACCTTGTTTTGTGCAATTGAAGCCCATTATACAACTTCGAAATGCAACCATTGAGGATATTGCTATAATAAAGCATTGGGATAATCAACAGCATGTGATTGATAGTGACCCAAACGATGACTGGAATTGGGAATATGAACTTTTAAGAACGCCGGATTGGCGTGAACAATTGATAGCTGAAATAGACGGACGACCATTAGGGTTCGTACAGATAATAAATCCAGCGCAGGAAGATAGCCATTATTGGGGTGATATTTCGGAAGGGTTTAGGGCAATTGATATTTGGATAGGTTCGGCAAATGACCTGGGTAAAGGATATGGCACAGTTATCATGCAACAATCCCTGGCAAGATGCTTTGCAGAAGCTGAAGTAAAAAATGTATTGATTGATCCGCTTTCCTCCAATGTTCGGGCAATCAGGTTTTATGAACGACTTGGATTTGAATACCTGGAGGACCGACAATTCGGTGATAGTAATTGTAAGGTTTATATTTTTAGCAGGGAGACCTGGGAATCGGGAATCTTAATGAATTGACTTTCAGACGTTTATTTTACCTTGGTTGGAATTATAAACAACAGTTTACTTCTATGAAGGAATTTTTAGTATTTGCAATTTCTACATTAAACTTCTTAATTTCTTATTCCCAGGAAAAGAATTTCCTTCTTAACAGGCCATTATTGAGCGCTGTAGATTCAATTGAAAAAGTTTACAAAGGCGAAGAATTTAAACCAACATTTACCATTAGTGTTTCGAAAGATTATTTTCCAAATGCTGATAAATTCGACCTGGCTACACCTTTAATTTTTTTCAGGCAAGGGAATACGTTCAGCACAGAAATGAATTACTATTTTTCTCTTCCTGACAGTACCATCAGGCTGATTTCCTATTCGTGGGATGGAAACCTAAAATTATATGATGAGTTAAACGCCTTATTTGAAACCAATGCTGATTATTTTTCAGAATATTTCGGGCATTCAGGTGAAATAAAGAATGAAACTCATGACACTTGGGCACAAAAAAGTCTTACCTGGGAAAATGATATTGTTCACGTCTATCAATTTATGGTTTCAGGTAAAAATACTAACAGGGTTAGGGTTTTAATCAGCTGGAAATAAAAAATCAGCAGCGAACATTGTATTGAAGCAAGTGGGTCTTGACTTTGAAGCTTCGGTCCGCAGAAGATTTGTGAACCTGACCCTTCTAAACACCCGTAGCTATATTCATTATTCGGAAGGATTCAGACTAAAATAAAACCAAACCATATGAAACCTCTCTTCCCCATCTTAGCCTTATTCCTGCTTTTTGCCTGCCAAAATCGTACCCGAAATTTTGACGGAAGCCAGAAAAATTACACATCCATTACCAGGGATACCAATTGTATTAATCCTTGGAGTGATGCTTTCTTTGAATTAAAGAACAAAAATTTTGATACTATCGCGCTTGCCCTAAAGACAAAGATTCAGGCAGTTTTAGGACCTGAAGTGTTTGATGAAGGGCAGTACAGTAACATGCAGGATTCCATCCGAAAGACGATTTTTTCTATTGGCCAGGCCTTTCAATCGGGGGATATTCAGGTAGATACCACCAATTTGTCAGCCTTAAAGGATTACTTACCTTATTACTTGAGCAATAAACTAACGCCCCGAAAAGTGGATGATTGGAAATGCCATTTTTTACGGGATGATTATTTTACTTATCAGCAATCTGCTGAGGTTGAAATTGGCTACCTGTTTTATCCCTGCATTAAAAAGATACTCAGAAAGGAAGGGACCTTCAAAAGATTGAGAAAGGGGAGCACCCTGCCTGATTATTCGACAGGTTCAAACGGACACGTTGACCAAATACATATTTACGATTGCCTGCTTACCTTAACCATTCACCTTAACATTGACGATAAATCCGGATTTTTTGACCCAGAAAGACAGTTTTACGAGGTTAAGCTGGCTGATACCGCTAAGTTATTTACGATAAAAGAGTTGGATTGGGGAAGTGAAAAGGCAGCAATGGTGGGCATGCCTGCCGGCAGGTAGTATTGGGCCGAAACTCTTTGCGCCCCGGAAGCCGATAACCTCTCCATAGCAATTCCCGCCTCCATTTTCCGCCAATCATGGGAGGAAATTCCTTCCTACAGGTTCCAGCTGCCATTCCTCCTGGGGTAGCCAGTACAACCCCTCTGGGGTCGGGTTTGGCTTCGGCTTCAGTTTTTTATAAATATTTGACCCCGCTGGGGTCATTTATCCATTCCAGGATAGGCAAGGACCATAACCCTTGTAAAATCCGATCTCTGAAACCAGTATTGGGTGCAATCAACAATAGCTATTTTATTTCAGACTCCATTGAAGGAATATCTTCATCGTTAACCGCACCACACGGGCATTCGACCCCGGAGGGGTCACCTATTTGTAAAAGCCCACACACATACAAGCACCCGACCCCAGCGGGGTCGAACTTCAAAACTTTCAAGATCGCCGCCGGTGCGGGTGTTTTTCACCCGCATCTCCTGCATTCAGGCGAAGTCGGCAAAAGAAGTGGGTAATGGAATCAGGGGCTGTTGGTGAAAAATCTACCTTTCGGCAGACAGGCACCAACAGCGGCGTCTTTGGATGCAATTTTTGCTTTGAACCCCAACCAGGGCGGAGATTCTTCCACCTCTCTGCAAAATCAGCGGGGTAGCCCGTATGACCCCGCCGGGCATTGGCGTCAACATAAGCCCCATAGGGGCGGCCATTTGGTTGCAGGAGTGTTTAAGAAGCAAGTAAGCCCCGTAGGGGCGGCCTTTTTTTGGTTGGGGGTGTGTTAAAGCTGGAACTCATTCGGTCGCCCCAATGGGGCTTGTTGGCGTTGGTATTTGGCACAATTACCATAAGGTTGCCCCTCCGGGGCAGTTATCCAATAAGGAAATCATCTGTTCAATTAATTTGTAGTAACTGGATAAATACAGGAAACTATCCTTAAGTTGACGCTTATGCCCGGAGGGGTCGAACGCCTCCACCTTCAAAATCTAACCTGTTTGGTATGCCGGGACACCCCCCATGCCCTGGTTCGTGGCTCACGAACCATAACCCACACGCAATGCAAACCATGGCTGCGGGTAATGTCCAATTAGTTTGTAGCCACTTAGCCGGGTTTTGGAGTAAGGTTTATTATAGCCAATTGGGATGTGAGTAAGAACCATGGCTTCGGGTTAATGACAGCCAGTCGGTTCGTGAGCCACGAACCACGGCTTCGCATAACTTACAAGGCCCAACGGGCCGATTCATTGCCGCAAATGGGTAAAGCCCATTGCCTCCTCCATTCGTTTAGTCGGGGCCCTGCAGAACCCGGAATGATGAATCGCCTACCTCCCGGCAGGCAAGCCCGCTTGGGGCTGGCACATCTTTACAGGGCACAGAGTTAAAAGCGATTAAATTATTGGGCTTGGTTAAAATTTGGGTAAGAAGGTGTTTTTACCCCGCGTTTCTCACTTCCCTGCAAAATCAGCGGGGTAGCCGGTACGACCCCCCTGGGGTCGGGTTTGGGCTTCCGCTTCAAGTGCTTTATAAATATTTGACCCTGCTAGGGTCATTCCAGGATAGGCAAGGACCATAACCCATGTAAAATCCGATCTCTGAAACCAGAATTGGGTGCAATCAACAATAGCTATTTTATTTCAGACTCCATTGGAGGCATATCTTCATCGTTAACCGCACCACACGGGCATTCGACCCCAGAGGGGTCACATATTTGTAAAAGGCCACACCCATACAAGCGCCAGACCCCAGCGGGGTCGAACGCCAACACCTCCAAAATCTAACCTGTTTGTTATGCCGGTACATCCTGGAAAAGCTTATGATCCTTTTTATGTGGGAGAAAAAGGAACTTTCCTGCCGATTGGTAGGTTATCATCCGCCTTTTTGATGCTGCTGGTGTAATCCACTTAATTCTATTTACCCCTTAATCCCAGCTTTTTGTGTAAACTAAATTTATTTTTTTTCTGATTTACACAAAAAAAGTTTACACAAACTGTGTAAACTCCATTTTTTTTTATTTTAGTTTACACAGAAAAAGCGTGAAACCGCCTGCATTTGGGCCTATCCGGGTTTTACAACGCGGAAAACTTCGCCGTTTGGGTTATTAAAACTAAAATCTCCTTATGCCCTGGAAGCCGGAAACCCTGACCAATTGTTTCGGTACCCGGGATCTTAGGCTTTTACATATGGGTGTAGAAACCTTCCTCTAGTTTGCAGCGTCATTTCCACCTGTTTTGAAGCCGTATTTTCTTTAAATAATTGAAATACAAGCCCATTAAATCATTTTTTAGGCTGGGTAATATGGTTTCCGGCGTTATTGCAGCACCTTTCCCATCCGCGGCATTCCGTTTTTTAGTAAAGCCTCCTGCAATTCCAAGGGAGGTTTCCCAAACCTGGGAAAGCCTGGAAAAATTTTGGGATCCCTTTCCCGGGTTTGGGAAAGGCTGTAGCACGGGTGCTTTGGGAGGGTGTCTCAAAGCAAAGATTTTTAACTTTTGCCCTGCCTACCGACAGGCAGGCACAAAGTCACCAAGACTCAAAGATTTGATTTTCAATGAATTGCTTCTTTGAGCCTTGGTGGCTAAAAAACCTATTGAGACATCCTCTTGTTTCACGGGTGGTTTAAACTGTCCCAAAATATACCCCTTTTCCTTTCTGTGCAGTTATTCTCAACCTTTGGCGGTGGTTTTAACCCGCTTCACCTGCCTAAGATGACTGCAGAAACCGGAAACCTGTTTTTTAAAATGCGGGTACAATCTGCCTGGGCATACCGACCCTTTTACACAAAATAAAAGGCGGGTTGTGGTTTGGGATTGGCTTGATTTTGGTGGTTAGGGGACAATTGGCAGGAATGGCAGGTGGAAAAGGAGAACCCCATTTGCCGCAGCCATAAAAAATTTTGCGAAACTTATGCCTGTTTCTGAAAAATAGGTAGTAACATTGAAAACCAAAAACTTATTAAATGCAAAATCAGCCAATAAACAGGAATCCGGAACAATATGGAAGGTTGAATAATAAGCCATTGAAAGTGATGGGTTTAGTAATCAATAACGTACATAAATAATATTGTTGGGCGGCACCATTTCAAGCACCCTAAAAATCATAAAAGGACTGATATTTAATAACTTTACCCCCAGATGAGAACATTTGTAATATCAGACATTCACGGGAATAATGAGCTTTTTAGAAAGGCATTAAAGGAAGTTGCATTTAAAAAGACTGATAAACTAATTTTAGTTGGAGATCTAATTGACAGAGGTCCAGAGAGTAAAGGTGTATTGGACACTGTTTTATTAATGTTGGAAAGCGGTTTAGATGTTGAATGCTTAATGGGAAATCACGAAAAACTCTTTTTGGATGCAGTTTTAAATACGAATAATCTTAACCAATGGCTCTTAAATGGTGGCGACAAAACGCTTTCGAGTTTTCTTACAAGTTCAATTGAAAAAATACCTAAAAAATACTTTGACTTTGTCAAATCCTTTAAATACTACAAGGAGGACAAAAATTTTATTCTGGTTCATGCTGCAATCAATATGAAGATTAGCGACCCTTTTTCAGATTTGCAGACAATTCTATGGGAACGAGACCAAAGTAAATACTTAGACTCTGGATGGCTAGGAAATCGAAAAGTAGTTCATGGTCACAGTCCAAAAAGTAAGACAAATATTATAAAGTCATTTGCTGATGGAGAGCAAATACTAGGTATTGATAACGGTACATTTTTAAAGAAAGAAGATTATGGGGCAATCTGTGTATTACAATTAGAAAATCTTAAAGTAAAATTCATAAAATGAAAATTGTAAAAGTTGTTGGAAATATTAATCGAGGGGGATTTGGAATTATTGACGAAGTAATTTGTGATGATGGAAATCACTATGCAAGAAAGCTATTTAGCCCTGCTGACCTATTCAAAACTGATATGGCATTAATTGACCGATTGAAAATTCGGTTTATAAGAGAAGTAAAGACGCAAAAAATTTTGCCAGTTGATTACTTTATTCCCATTTTATTTGATGACTTAGTTTCAGCAAATCCTTATTTCATTATGCCTCTAGCTGAAGATGTTTATACTAATGAAATAGAGAAATGCAAAAAAGAAGGTCGAAATCCTGAAGGATTAGGCGATATTCTCAATGCTTTAGAGTTTTTACATGATAAAGGTCTTGTGCATAGAGATTTAAAACCGCAAAATATATTAAAACACAATGGTGCATGGAAGCTTGCGGACTTTGGTTTGATTTCACAGGACAAAGAAATTTTATCTCAAACAATAACAACAAGTAAGCAAGCATTTGGCACAACCATGTATAGTGCTCCCGAGCAGGTAGTTGAGTTTAATAGAATTACTCCTCAAGCAGATATTTATTCTTTTGGTGCGATTTTACACGACATCTTTACAGATGGCAACAGAGTTCCGTATTCTGAATTAGGGGCACCAGGAGAAATTGGTCAAATAATTAACAAATGTACAAGGCATAAGAAAGAGCAAAGGTTTAAGAACATAAAATCAATTAGAACAAAACTTCTAACGTTATTATCTAGCAAGCATACAACATCAAAAAATGCAACAGATTTAGAATGGCAAGCCAAGTTTGCTGAATTAGAAAAATGGGATGAGGACACTCTTGAAAATTTTGTTTTTTACTTAAAGCAAAGTGACACTATTGGCAAACTTGTCTTTAACCAACTTCCAGAAGATTCCCTACACATAATTCATACTTTAAGCAAAGAACTATTTAATGACTTTGCATTAAGTTATTTAGATTGGGTTTACAATTCATCTTTCAGCTTCGACTATTGCGATGTGGTAGTAAATAATGTGTATGCGATTTATCAACATACCAAGGATGTAGAAGTAAAGTCAAAATGTGCAGTATCCGCTGCAGAATTAGGTAAATCTCACAACAGGTGGTATGTTATGCGTTATGTTGTAAGGATGAGCAATACAGAAATTGACGACAACTTAGCTTTTAGAATCGCAATGGACATTGAGTTAGATGGAAAGAACAAAATAAACTTTCAAAAGTGTATTGGACAGATAAATTTTACAACAAACTCATACCATAAATTAATTCAAGAAGTATTGACATAAATAGCAGTGACTATGGCGACCGCCCAACAAAAGTATTTGCAAAAGCAGGGCAAGACATTTTAACATCAGCTATGTTCAAGCATCAGCAGCAGTTCAGTCTCGACGTTCAATGTTCAACTTTAGTTCATAACTTCAACAAAATATTTTCAAATGAGCATTTTCACCGGGCTGGACAATCAATGAATTCCCTGCCTTCGCAAATACTCGAACGCTAGGTTAAAGCATAACAACACCACAACATTGACAGACCAACGATAAAATTGATTCAAGTCACACCTAAAGAAGAAATTTAACCATGCATATATCATCTTTATCCATCAGAAATTTTAGGAATTTCAAGAATGCCAAGCTTAATTTCAAAAACGGCATAAATACAATAATAGGCGAAAATGGTGCGGGGAAGACAAATTTATTCTATGCTTTAAGAATTTTACTTGACGACACACTTCCAAGATTTATAAATTTTTATTCCTCTGACTTTAATAGGTCTTTAGGAAACTGGGCTGGTCATTGGATAATCATTTCGATTGTTTTTGAAGAATTAGATGCAAGCGAAGAAGCACAAGCATTAGCAGTTCAATCAAGCGGACACATGGACACCGGAACTCAAGGAAGTTATTCAGTGTATTTCCGACCAAAATATCAATTTAGAAAAGAACTATACGACTATTCAAAACCGGCAGGCAAGAATATAGCCGACCTACAGCTTATACTGAACAAAATTACACTCGAAGACTACGAAACGGTTTATTTAAGTAGAGGTTCCGCAGATTTTAGTGTAGACGCAACTTACGATCAGTATGTAGGAAATTTTGAAACCGTGGAGTTTCCAGACCCAGACAATAAAGAAGAACTAATATTCGGGACTTGGCTACCGAGAGAAATAAATATTCACAATGAAGTTTCTTGCACATTCATTAAAGCATTACGAGATGTTGAAAGCGATTTAAGGTCATATGCTAACAATCCGCTTCTAAACCTTTTGAGAGGAAAGGAAAAAACAGTTGAATTTGCAAAGCAAAATGAAATAATCGAGAGTATTGACAAACTAAATGAACAGATAGGTTCCCTTGATGAAGTCAAAGAAATTAAACAAGGTATTGATAAGAGCATAAAAGAAGCTGTCGGAACAACTTATGCACCTAACATTGATATAAAATCAGAGTTGCCAAACGAAATGGAGAAATTATTTCAATCATTGAAACTTTGGGTAGGCGACCCCGATGATGAAGGCTATAAAGGGAGAATTTGGGAATTAAGTTTAGGAGGTGCTAACCTTATTTATCTTTCCTTAAAGCTACTTGAGTATGAAAAAGTAAAGACAGATAGAATTGCAAACTTTCTTTTGATTGAAGAACCCGAAGCTCACATTCATACTCACATTCAAAAAACACTTTTCAATAACCTAAAGGAAAACAAAACTCAAGTAATAATTTCAACCCACTCAACCCACATTTCATCAGTAAGTAAAATTAGCAGTGTAAATATTCTAAGTCGTGGCGAAGGACAAGCATTAATCTTTCATCCTTCATATAATTTAGAGCCAGATGAAATAACTAGAGTAGAAAGATACTTAGATGCAGTACGGAGCAATTTGCTTTTTGCTAAAGGTGTTATTTTAGTTGAAGGAGATGCAGAGCAAATTTTAGTTCCCGAAATGTTCAAAAAAGTATTTGGACTTTCACTTGACGAAATAGGAATTAGCTTGATAAACATAGGCAGCACAGGTTTTGAAAATGTTGCGAATATTTTTCACGAAGACAGAATACAAAAGAATTGTGCAATCCTTACGGACTTAGACAAATCAATTGTAGCACTTCCTGCTGACCCAAATGACGACAATGATTATCAAAAACACTGTAGAGCATCAGAAAAAAGTGGAGCAGAAAGAAAGGCTCGTCTGACCACCTTTTGTGACTGGAATGATTTCATAAAACCGTTTTATTCAAAGCACACTTTTGAAGTCGATGTACTCATGAATGGCAATAGTCACGAGTTTATTGAATGTCTTAATTCAATTTATTCAAGAGAAGTAGAAAGGATAAAAGCCAAAGCAAAACTTGAAGATGCTTCTGTTGAAGTTGCAGGAGTTGAAGTATTAAGAATAGCCGATAAGCAAGGTAAAGGTTGGTTAGCATTATTGGTGGCTGAACAAATTGTTTATAATACCTATATCCCAGAATACATACTCAAAGCAATTGCATTTACTTCATCACACATAAACTTACCCTCAAAAGTGAAATCAGTTCTACATCGATTGAAATCAATACGAAGTAACAAGATTGATCCTCAATATGATCAAGCAACAAAATTCATTGTAAAGGGAAAATCACAGCAAGAGCTTTTGGACACATTCACGACAACTTTCATAGATGACCAACTTACTAAGTTCTTAGCTTTGATATGATACTCGATACATTAAATGACAAGCAAAAATTAGCGGTAGAGCAAAACGGAAATGTTTTGCTGACGGCTTGTCCTGGAAGTGGCAAAACTAGAGTAATCATACATAAACTTGCTTATGAGGTAAGCCAACTTGAAGAAGGAAGTAAAAGAAGAATTGTAGCAGTAACCTTTACAGTTAGGGCATCAGAAGAAATTTTCAGGCGTCTTAACGCATTAGGAATAAACAGTGAAAGAATTTGGTCAGGAACGTTACATGCTTTTTGCTTGGAGTGGATAATGAAGCCCTACTCATGTTACTTGCCCGAATTGAAGAACGGTTTCTCTATTGCAGATGAAAATTTCTGCTCTGACTTAATAAGCAAACTTAAGGAGAAATATAACCTAAAACAAATTGACCCTGTAAATCTTAGATTCAATAGAGACGGAAGTTTTGTAGAACCAAAAAGTGTTCAAAAAGAATTATTAAAAGAGTATCACGATATATTAAAGCAGAACAAATTAATTGATTTTGAGTTACTGCTTTATTACTCTTACCTAATATTATCAAAGTATCCAAAAATTCAAACCACACTTGCCAATTTATTCAAATTGGTTTGTGTGGACGAGTATCAAGATACACAAGATTTGCTTTATGCAATCATTTCTACGATAATCAACGCTGGCAAAGGAAATACTTCATTGTTTCTTGTTGGTGACACCGACCAAGCAATTTATGCTTCACTTGGTGGCGTTGCGAAAAGTCTGCCTGAAATTAAATGCGAATTGAATGGTGCGAAAATAACTCCATTGACACTTACTGGTAATTACAGATCAAGTCAAAGAATAGTTGACTTCTATAGACACTTCCAAACGCAACCAATAGAAATTGAAGCTATAGGAAGCAATGCAGCAACAAAAGGTCTCATTACATTTAATAATACTGTTTCCAGCTCAAAAATTGTTGAAGAAATTGCCCGACTAATTCAACGTAGTTTAGATAGCGGCATTCCTGAAAGTGAAATTTGTGTTCTTGTTCCTCAATGGTGGTTGATTACATCTGTTACAAAAAAATTGAGAGCTACTTTACCCAATGTAAATTTCGATGCTTCTGGATTAGCGCCAATGTCAAAAAACAGAGAAAATATTTGGTATAAACTATCTCGTCTTTTTCTTACAGTTCCTAATCCTAAAATCTATTCTTCAAGATATAGGTGGGCTACCGAGTTGATTGATAACTTTAAAAATATTACAAATACAGAATTCCTAGAGAAATATAGAATAGAAAGAAATTTATTACGACTAATCAATTCAATTAGATCAAACGAAAGGGAAGGCATTGACTACCTAAATGATTGTTTTGACCAATTTCTTTCTGCTGTTGAAATTGATTACATGAAATCTCCTCAATTAGTTGAAAACAGAAAATTATTCTTTGACAATATTGAAAGCCGTTTAAATGACCCTGAATTTAAAGTCCCAAGCGACATAGAATCGTTCAAAAGTTTTTATAGAGAAATGACAGGAGTTGTTATAAATACTTGTGTTGGTGTTAAAGGAGAAGAGTTTGAAACTGTAATTGCATACGGGCTTTTGTATGGATATATTCCACATTGGAATGATGTTTTTTTTGGAGACCCAACGGATTCGTCTAAAAAACTTATGTATGTCATTTGTTCACGGGCAAAAACTAACTTACATCTTATCAGCGAAACTGGTAGAACAACTAAGGGAGGCAAACCTCTTGTCATAAACCCAGAATTGGCGAGCAAAATATTTGAATATGATGAAATATAAAATTCTAATCAAATCAACAAATCAGTTGATAAGAACGCCATCACCTAACAGCTGTTTGCCGTAATTGTGGCTGACGTTGTTAAAGCAATTGCAGTGCATCTATCAACATTTGTACTTGGTTGAAAGCGAAGTGCTCCGAAATCCGCCAGAACTCAAAGTCCGAAAACGTTGCTGATTTCCATAAACTTCTTTCCTCCCCCTCCCATAAAATAGCCACCCAGTATCCCGGGCGGCTTTTATTGTCCCTTCTAATACTGCACAATACTCACCCCACTTACCACCACCAACCTCTTCCCATCCGGCACCGTCAGCTTCGAGCCCGGCTTCAAGGTCAACGGCGTATCAAGCGTACAGCTACCATCCGCAGCCGGATTGATGATAATCTCCACCCCATACGGCACCACGGCCGGCGGTTTGTTGCCATCCTGCCATTGGGCGGCATCCCTAAAGTTGCCATTGCCGGTAAAAATGTATTTGATGGGTTCTTCCTCATTTAAAATAACGCCTTTTACCTGCACTGCGCCGCCGAGTTCGTAATCGCCGCCTTCGAGCAGGCTTACAAAAATGGTTTTATCGGGGTTAAAGCCGTTGTTGTCCACCGGAATGATGCGGAGTACGGCCTTGCGGGTGCCGGTAGCCATCACGATGCTGCCGAGCGAGCCGTCAAAACTGTTGGCTGCGGAACTGGCAATGCTGTCGAGTATTATTTTGTAATCCTGCAGGTAAATGGCTGTACCACCAATGGAATAATTGATCCGGAGGGGAAGGGGCGTGTTTACCGGCAGTTCAAACACCACCACAATGGCGGTATCGGTTGCGCCCAACAGCGTGGCTTTTCCGCCACCCGGTGGTGGGGCAGGGGTTCCCGCATTTTCGGGGATTTGCTGGTTCCGGATGGCCAGGTTCACCGCATTGTTGGCGGTGGAGGCCACACTGCCACCCACTTTAAACCTGAACGTGTCCGGAATGGCTTTCGCGTTGCCATAAATATCCTTCACCCCTTCGAGTATCACCCAAAAGGTTTCCCCTGCAAACTGACTGATGGGTTCATTGGGCACCATTACGAGTTGGTTTACATAGCCTGTTACCGTGCTGGAAATCCGTTGGCCTGTTTTCGCCCTTATCAATCTTACTTTTCCATCGCCTAGCGAAGCGGTATGGATGTTTTCAATAAACCTCGCCCCAATCAGGTCACCGTTTACAAAATCATCGTCGGTGGGGTCGGGTTTGCCCAGCACAAAAGGTCCAACCCGGTCAATTATCCCCGTTACCCTTTCTGAGTAAATGGTTCCGGCGGCGCACACGAGTTTCAGCCGCAGGTTATATTCCCCATCGGCCACATTGGTAATGTTCCAGTTTACCTCCGCGCCGTTTACGCTGTTGGGCAATTGGCCGCTGTTGCGGGTAAAGGCGGTGATCCAGCTATTGCTGCCCACGGGCGAGTACTCCAGCGATATGGTTTGCAGGTTGGCCACCACGTAATCCTT
>Ga0116158_10003795_pt1 | contig 12989 bp, 8 predicted proteins | sample AD_UKC052_MetaG_FD_89883 | JGI IMG/M metagenome (GOLD analysis project Ga0116158, IMG submission 89883) | Active sludge microbial communities of municipal wastewater-treating anaerobic digesters from USA - AD_UKC052_MetaG | ecosystem: Engineered > Bioreactor > Anaerobic > Digestate | place: USA... | reverse complement strand
TAAAATGTATTCTTCTCAATGTAAAATATTATCTTCCAGAAAGAAAATACAATCTTCTCAATGTAAAATATTATCTTCCTGAAAGAAAATACAATCTTCTCAATGTAAAATATTATCTTCCTGAAAGAAAATACAATCTTCTCAATGTAAAATATTATCTTTCTGAAAGAAAATACAATCTTCTCAATAAAAAATGTAATATTTTTAATATAATATTTCACCTTACGCAATTTCTCTTTTCAGAAATGAAAAAGTGTAGTTTTGAAAAATTTTTTAATCCACTTTTCTTATTCCCCTCTTGAGAGGGGCAGGGGTGTGTTCTTGGTTGTTTATTACCAATCAATTCTGTTTTTAAAGTGTGATAGTTGTAATTAATATGGGTTCTTATTATAATAAATTCGTTTTAATCAAATAAGCCATATAAATCGTTGTTTAAAGGATTACTTCTTGTTCGCTGATACATTATTGGAAAAAGGATAAAGAACACACCCCTGCCCATCTCAAGAGGGGAATGCGTAAGGTGAGATAATATTTTATCTTTCTAAATAATATTATAATTTTGTTATTAATAATTTCTATTCATAAAGAGATAAAATATCAATAAGAAGTTATTCTGTAAGCTTAAAAACCAGTATATTTTGAAGTTGTTAAAAAAAAGCCATACGAGCAACAAGTTGATAGCATGACTTTAAATCTTTTTATTGTCATGCTATCAGCTTGCTGCTCGTATGACTGAGAAAAGATGCCATTGGCAAACGAAGTGAGGAATATTTGGTAATTTTTAATTTTGTATTGATTTGTAAAAAACAAAGATATCCTACATCTTGAAGATGTAGGATATCTGGTATTTTTAACTTTCGTAAAGATTCTTGAACTTTGCGTAAGTTATATTGTTTAGACTATTCAAAAGACATAATGACTTTTTCAATTCTTTCCATTGCCCAGTCAATGTCTTCTTTGCTAATTACGAGTGGCGGAGCAATACGGATTACGTGGTCGTGTGTTTCCTTGCAAAGAATCCCTTCTGCTTTCAATTTTTCGCAATATGGGCGAGCTTTTATGTCGAGTTCCAAGCCAATCCAAAGACCTTTTCCACGAACTTCAACAATGTGCTTTGCTTTAACTTCCTGTAATCTTTGAACGAAATATTTACCCATTTCGAAAGAGCGGTCAATTAATTTTTCATCAATAAGCACATCAAGAGCAGCAGTAGCAACAGAAGCAGCAAGAGGATTACCACCGAAAGTGGAGCCGTGGTCGCCCGGATTAAATACACCAAGAATTTTCTTGCTAGAAAGAACTGCTGATACTGGGTAGAAACCGCCAGAAAGTGCTTTTCCAATAATTACCATATCTGGTTTAATGCCTTCGTATTCGTAGGCAAAAAGTTTGCCGGAACGTCCGAGACCAGCTTGAATTTCATCGCAAATCATTAAAACATTATTTTCTTTGCAAAGACGAGCTGCTTCGCGAAGATAACCTTCCGGTGGAACGATAATGCCGGCTTCTCCTTGAATTGGTTCAACGAGGAAAGCAGCAGTATTTTTATTGATTTTTGATTTTAAATCTTCTATATCGCCATATTTAACAATTGGGAAACCGGGTGTCATAGGACCAAAGCCATCTTTGTATTGTGCTTCAGTTGAAAAGCTAACGATTGTAACAGTTCTGCCGTGGAAATTATTTTCGCAGCAAATTATTTCAGCTTTGTCTTCCGGAATGCCTTTTACTTTATATCCCCATTTTCTTGCTGCTTTAACTGCTGTTTCAACTGCCTCTGCACCAGAGTTCATTGGAAGAGACATCTCAAAACCAGTCATTTCACTTAATTTTTTGTAGAGTAATGGCAACTGGTCATTGCGAAAAGCGCGGCTGGTCAGTGTTACTTTTTTTGCCTGGTCGATGAAAGCATCTAAAATTTTTGGGTGGCAATGCCCCTGATTTACTGCAGAATAAGCAGCAAGACAATCAAGATAACGATTTCCGTCAACGTCTTCTACCCAGCAACCTTCTGCTTTGTTAATGACAACGTCAAGTGGATGATAGTTATGGGCACCATACTGGTTTTCCATTTCGATAAATTGTTGTGTGTTCATAATTCTTTCTTATACTGTTTGTGAATAATTTATATTATTTATAAAAAGTAATTTTTTACCAACTTTGCTAATTCTTTGATTAATAAAGTTTTTTTATAACTTTACAAAATTAAGCAAAGTTTTTTGAATAAACAAATATTGAAAAATCAGATATGATTACTACAAAATATATTCTATTTGAGATATATTTAGTATCTTTGTAATATTATCAACACTAATAATTTAATCAATTAAATTTAGGAAAAATTTATGCTAAAATACTTCGCTTTAATCGTTCTTATAATATCAAGCACTTTAGGAATAAATGCACAAAATCAAATTTATGGATTCGGCTGGAATGAATTCGGTCAGCTTGGAGATGGCACCACAATTAGTAAAAACACTGCTACTCAAATTGGAAATTCAAATGAGTGGCTTACTATATCTGCTGGAACTACATTTTCATTAGGAATAAAAACAGACGGGACACTTTGGGGATGGGGAGATAATTCTTCCGGACAATTAGGCGATGGAACTACTATTGAAAAAATCATTCCTACTCAAATCGGAACTGATACAAACTGGAGAACTGTTTCTTGCGGTGCCGCTCATTCAATAGCAATAAAAACAAATGGCACGCTTTGGGGCTGGGGAGATAATTCTTCCGGACAAATTGGAGACGGAACTTCTCAAAATAGATTAACTCCTACTCAAATCGGAACCCAGAATAACTGGGATTTCGTTGAATGTGGTTTTACTTATTCTTTTGCAATAAAAACTAATGGCTCTCTTTGGGGTTGGGGAAATAACTTTAATGGTCAAATTGGCGATGGGACTACTCAAAATCGCACCTCTCCCCTACAAATCGGCACTGAAACTAACTGGGATAATGTATCCTGTGGTTTTATGCACACTTTAGCTGTGAAAACAAATGGTACACTCTGGGCTTGGGGAAGAAACGATAATTACCAGTTAGGTGATGGAACAAATACAAACCGATTAAGTCCAGTCCAAATCGGATTTGAAACAAATTGGAGCACTATTTCTAGTGGTTTCAGTCATACTTTAGCAGTAAAAAATAATGGAACACTTTGGGCTTGGGGATTAAATTCTTTCGGTCAATTAGGTGATGGGACAAACACTTCAAGAACAACTCCTACTCAAATCGGAACTGAAACAAACTGGGCTACAATTAGCTGCGGGCAAAACCATACAATTGTAAGAAAAACAAATAATACTCTTTGGAGTTTTGGAGCTAATGAATACGGACAATTAGGCGATGGCACTACAAATCAAAGAAATTTTCCTGCTCAAATCGGTATTTTGGCTAACTGGACTTCCGTTACTTGCGGCAGCTTTCATACTTTAGCATTATTTGAAAATAATCAATTTTCTGCTCCAGTACTGCTTGCACCACAAAACAATGCTTTAAATGTTGCAATTCCAGTGCAGTTTGAATGGGAAAATGTAAGCAATGCTACATCTTATAATTTGCAAATTGCGATTGATAATAACTTTCAAAGTATTGTAATAAATATTGATGAAATATCTGAAAATAATTTGGAAATAGAAGATTTAGCTTCCAATACAACATATTTTTGGCGGGTAAAAGCAGTTAATAATAATTTGGAAAGCGAATGGAGTGAAGTTTGGTCTTTTGTAACAATCGAACAGATTATTATAAATACAGAACTGTTCGGCTGGGGAGCAAACGATTATGGACAAATCGGTAATGGCACTTATAATAACTCAAGTATTCCTGTTAGTATTGCAACTAATCTGAACTGGGAAAAATTTGCTTCCGGCTTTTACTTTACTTTAGCAATAAAAAGCAATGGTACTCTTTGGGGCTGGGGAAACAACTTATATGGTCAGTTAGGTGATGGCACAAATAATACAAAAAACTCACCGGTTCAAATTGACAATTCAACTAACTGGGAAAGTGTTTCCTCTGGCTGGACACATTCTGTTGCAATAAAAACAGACGGAACACTCTGGGCTTGGGGAAATAATAATTTTGGTCAATTAGGCGATGGAACATTAGAAAATTCAAATGTTCCCGTTCAAATCGGAACTGCTAACGATTGGGCAGCAGTTTTTTGCGGTGAAAGTCATACAATAGCTATTAAAGATAACGGCACTCTTTGGGGCTGGGGTATGAATTTTTATGGACAATTAGGCGATGGCACAAGCACTCAAAGAAATACACCAGTTCAAATTGGAACTCTAAACAATTGGGCAAAAGTAAGCTGTGGGGCTAATCATACTTTAGCTATAAAAAATGATGGCACTCTCTGGGCTTGGGGTTATAATAATTACGGACAATTAGGCGATGGCACTACAGTTCAAAAGTATTCTCCAACTCAAATCGGCAATTTAAATACTTGGGAATCTGTCTCAGGCGGTGGATTTCATACTGTAGCGATAAAAACCGATGGAACACTCTGGGCATGGGGAAATAACTGGGAAGGTCAGTTAGGCGATGACACTAATATTGATAAAATTTCTCCTATACAAATTGGGAACGGAACAAACTGGAACACAGTAAGTTGTGGCAACCAACATTCAGTCGCAATTAAAGATAATGGCACTCTTTGGGCTTGGGGAGCAAATAGTTATGGTCAATTAGGTGATGGTGATAATATTAATAACTTTGTTCCGGAACAAATCGGCAGTACTACCAATTGGTCATCAGTTCAATGCGGCTGGTATTTTACTATTGGATTAATTATGACTAATGAAGAATTAGCCGCTCCTATTTTAGTATCTCCGGAAAATAATTCAAATGATGTTTCAGTGCCTGTTAGTTTCGTTTGGGAATCTGTCGCAAATTCAGCGACTTTTGTTTTAGAGGTTTCTTTAGATATTAACTTTGAAAATTTAGCTTATACTGTAAGTGGTATTAATGAAAATAATTTTGAATTAAGCGAGTTTGAAAGCAATACAACATATTTCTGGCGAGTGAAAGCAACGAATGTTGAAATAGAAAGTGATTGGAGCGAAGTTTGGAGTTTTACAACCATAAATCAGTCTGTTACTTTTAATATTGAATTAAATCAGGGCTGGAACCAAATTTCAAGCAACGTAATACCGAATGAACCAAATATGGAAGCAGTTTTTTCAGAGATTGCACAAAATGTTAGAATAGTTAAAAATGGTGAGGGTCAGTTTTATTTACCTTCTTACCAGTTAAATTCTATTGGGAACTGGAATATTGCAGATGGTTATCAGGTTTATTGCACAATTCCTTGCACTTTATCAATAACAGGTAGCCAAGTAATTCCTGAAAATGAGCCACTTAATCTTTTTCAAGGTTGGAACTTGATTTCTTATCTTCGCACTACACCAATGGAAGTAGATACTGCTCTTGAAAATATAGCTGCAAATATTGTATTGGTAAAAGATAATTCAGGAGGATTATATATTCCACAATATAATATTAATACTTTAGGAGAATTAATTCCCGGCAGAGCTTACTGGATTTATTTAAATCAATCAGTTTTGCTTTCTTATCCTGAAAATGAGTAGCTTTTCGATAGTATGACAAATTAAATAAAAAAACAATAAATTCTCCTTCCCAAGTTCAACTTGGGAAGGAGAAGAAAAAATGCAATTGTCCAGTCATACGAGCAGCAAACTATTCGTATGACTTTTTTCAAATACATCAATTATTGAATTATACTTTTAATAAATCGCCAATGTTAAACTTTCTAATGTGAGACATTGATTTAAAGATTTTATCAGCTTTTTCAGAATCTTTCATTAAATCGGATAAAATAGCTGGTATAATCTGCCAAGAAATACCAAATCTATCTTTAAGCCAGCCACAATAACTTTCTTCACCACCTTCACTTAGCTTGCTCCAATAATAGTCAATTTCGTCCTGACTTTCACATTCAACTACGAAAGAAATAGACTGATTGAAATTATCAGTGTTTCCACCATTGAGTGCCATAAACTTATTGCCATTAATTTCAAATGAAACGACAACAGGGCTTTCTTCTAAAATATTAGAATGTTTAAAAATTGAGCAATAATAATCTGCTGCTTCTTTAGCAAGTCCGTCAAACCAAAGGCATGGATAAATTGGATTTTTCATATTCAATCTCCCTTTTTAAAATATCAGAAAACCAACTTTTAGAATTTTTTATTTCTCTTGTTATAATATGCAAGTATATTTTTTAATACTATGTAACTTTTAATGATATAATTGTTTATTTCATTCCAAGGCATTTACTTTTGAAGAAATAAACTACAAGTGAAGCAAGCCATACGAACAACAAGTTGATAGCATTACTTTCTCTCCTACTTTTGTAAAGTTTCTTTAGCTTTGCGAATGTTAAACAGTAAAAAACAAATTTTTCATCATTACCACAATTTCTAACAATTAACAAATAATGATTAATCATTAATCATTAATCATTATCTCAGTATCAACGTACTCCTGAATATAAATGTCATCGAAAAGTTCGTTTTGAACAATGATGATTTGCTTTAATTTTATTAGATTCAATATTGAAAGAAAAGCCACAACAATATGAATTTTGCTTGAGTTTTGAACAAAATCAAAAAAACTCAGGCGTTTATACTTTTTTAACGATTGAATAATTTGTTCAGACTTTTCTTCAATAGAAATGTTTTCGGCTTCGACTAAGTGAACATAATTGTCCTGTTTCAGTCGGGTCAGACATTTTTGGAAAGCGTTCAGCAAATCGAAAAGCGATGCTTTCTTAAATTGATTTTCGTTGCTTTTTTTTGCTAATTCTAGATCCTGTTCAAAAAGATTTCGATAAAAAATGTATCTTTGGTTTTCAGCTAATTGAGAAAGCGAAAGAGCAGCATCTTTAAATTGTTTATATTCAATAAGTTTTTGCACGAGCTGAGCACGTGGGTCTTCAATTTCCTGCTCTGAATCAATATCTGTTTTGGGTAGCAGCATTTGAGATTTAATGTAAAGCAAAGTAGCAGCCATTTGAATAAACTCGCCAGCTAATTCTAAGTCAAGATATTTCATTAGTTTAATATAACTTAAGAACTCCTCAGTAATTTTAGAAATAGGAATATCGTATATATTGAGTTCGTCCCTTCTAATAAAATAGAGGAGCAAATCCATTGGTCCTTCAAAATTATGTACTTTAACTTTATACATTATTCGAATCCGTTATCGCTGTAAACTCTTGGAACACGGTGAGAAAGTGATGTTAGAACTTCATAATGAATAGTGCCGACTTTTTTGGCAACATCGAAGCAATTAATTTCTTCGGTGCCTTGTTTTCCGATTAAAACTACTTCATCATCTATTCTAATATCATCATTTTCAACGTTTACCATACATTCATCCATACAAATTGAGCCGACTATGCTATATCTTTTACCATTAATCAGACATTCTGCCTTATTGGAAAGTGGTTTAAAAAATCCATCACCATAGCCGATTGGTATTGTAACTACTCTACGTTCAGCATCAGAAATATATTCCAAATCATAGCCGACAGTGTCGCCTTTTTTAATATCTCTGACAGAAGAAACGCGGGTATGCAATTCGAGCATTGGCTTCAAATCAGCATATTCTTTCATATTGGGAGCAGGTGGAAGTCCATAAAGAGCCATACCGGGACGAATCAAATTAAAATGGCTATCTGGCAAATTCGCAATGGCACCGGAATTTGCTGTGTGAATGTATTGAAATGTGTAGTTATGCTCTTTCAATATATATAACAAATCGTTAAAGCGTTTTAGCTGGATATATGCAAATTCTAAATCGTTAGTTGATTGTGCAAAGTGAGTGCAGATTCCGACAATTTTTATGTTATGAAGATTTCTGGCTATGCTTAAAAAGTGTAGTGTATCTTCGGGATAAATTCCATCTCGGTTCATACCAGTATTGATGAATAGGTGGACTTTGGAAATAATTTTTGCTTTCTTAGAGTAAAAAGAAAGTGCCTTTAAAAATTCTATTGAAGAAGTAGCAGATTGAAGCCGATAATCGCAGATGAGTTTTGCATCGTCATCTGGAGGTGGAACTATAACGACAATGGCACTTGTATCGCCACTATCGCGAATGACTGCTCCTTCTTCCGGATAGGCAACTCCAAGGAAATCTATTCCAAGTTGCCGAAGTTTTAGTGATATGGATACTATTCCATGTCCATAACTGTTTGCTTTTACTACTGCAAGGATAGATGAGTTTGGGGCTATTTGTTTGATGGTCTGGACATTATGTTTTAAGTTACTTAAACTTACTTTGGCTATTGTTGAACGCATTTTTTTCTGTATTTTTAATACTTTTTATAATTTTGTAACAAATAAATTTATAAATTAACACTTTATTTGATTACTTTTGTTTTTTTTCTTATGAATAAATGATAAGCATTATGAAAAAAAATTCAATAATTAGATTAGAAAGATGCTTTAATTTGATTATGAATCAAAATAAATTAGAAATTTTGAAAATTAAATCATTTAAAAGCTTTTGCGCTTTGTTACTCTTTTTATCTTTTATCTTTTCAATAAATTCCTGCAAAACAGTAAAAGCACCCTGTCCGGAAAAGCCGGAATTTGGCTCTCTCGGCTCACTAATTAACACTGAATATGACGATTATCTGCCAGTGATTATTGACTCAGCTTTGTATTACATTTCAATTATTGGCGACAAAGAAGACCGCGAGCAAATGTTTAGTGCCAACATATTCATTGACTCTGTGCCAAAAGCTAATTATATATTCGATATTGACAAGCTTTATGGTGTTACTACTCCCTCGGTTTTTTATGATATTTATAAAAATCAAAAGGAATACTATTTTTCTGCATATCCGGACAAAAGAAGAAAAAACAGCGATATTTATTGTGTAACTGAAAAAGATGGAGAATTTTCAAAACCAATTCGTTTGATAAATACTATTAACACTGAGTTTTACGAATCTCATCCCACAATTTCAAAAGATGGGCAGGTAATGATTTTTACTTCTGACCGAACTGGTTCTACTGGTGAAACTGATTTTTATATTTCACATAAAAATGAAAAAGGAGAATGGACAGAAGCACAAAATATGGGAACTGTAATAAATACTACTTCACGAGAATTGACACCTTTCCTTTTAGACGAAAATACTTTGTTTTTTGCTTCTAATGGGCAAAAGGAAAATAAACAATTTGATATTTATAAAGCTCGGTTAGAAAATTATCAGGTTAATTCAATCCGTCCTTTGACTTTTCCAATAAATACTAGTTTCGATGAAACTGGTCCTTTTATTTTTAATGAAAAAATTTTCCTTGCATCAAACCGATCAGGTGGCTGCGGTGCTTTCGATATTTATGCTTTTGATTTGTGTGGTGCTGCAAAAATTCAAGGAAAAGTTATAGCAAAGAATCCAATTTTTTTAACAACTGGAAAAATTAAATTATTTAAAAATAGCAGCTTAATTTCAGAAAAATTTGTAGATGATGAAGGAAAATTTGAATTTACAGCTAACCCAAATACAGATTACTTATTAAGTTATTCCAGTCCATGTTTTTCTGATAAAGTATTTGAGCAACGCATTTATTCACCTTGCTCTGATTCAAGTTTTGTTGTTTTAGTAACTGATATTGAACTTCCTTCTGAAAAAAATGAATTTTTCTTTGAAGAGTATAAAGTGCCATTTTTTGTTACAGGTTATTATTTGCCTAACACAAAAGATAATTTAAATATTTTAAGGAAAAAATTTGAAAATATAGAGTTTGGTAGTGATGAAAGAACAAGATATATTGAAAATCCCGGCTTTCAGTATGAGCAGTATATTGAAACTATTGACAAGGCAATAAGCGATGCTATTGCTTTCATTTTATCAAAGTTAAGGTACTTGGAAAATCCATGCTCGAAAGGAACAGAACGAATAAATATAACGATTTCTGGCTATGCAGACCCACGCGGAATTTCAGAAAATGCTGTTTATTCTGAATTGCCTATAAACGATAGCGAATTGAGTTTTAAAGTTGATTTAAGTGAGAAAATGACGAATGACCTGCTTTCTCAATTACGTGCTTATTTTACTGCCAAACATTTGCAAAAGGAATTGGATAAAAACAAAAGATATAGCGTTAATAAAAATAAAATTAAGTGGAATATAAAAGGTTATGGAATTGATACAAGCGAAAATATTACAGATATTTATAAAAGAAGGGTGATTATTGAGATAATGATTAATGATTAATGATTAATGATTATTGGCTTATTAGCTCACCTTAAGCATTCCCCTCTTGAGAGGGGCAGGGGTGTGTTCTTTCTTTCTTTTTATATCTGATGCAATTTCAAGAAGATAAACTATTATAAGAATATGTTTTATCTTTAGTTAGAAATAACTTTATAAATTAAGAGAACAAGAACACACCCCTTAAATCCCCTCTCAAGAGGGGAATAAGAAAAGTGGATTTAAAGAACGTATCAGCCCTGCCCCTCTTGAGAGGGGAATGGTAAATGTGTAAAAAAAATAGAGTTTCAACTTAACTTTAAATTTGAATTGCATAATGTGAGTTATTGAGTTAAATGTCATTCTGACGGATGTCAGAATCCATATTCCAACAGTTATTCTTGGACAATTATTAAAAAAATGTTTTTACTTTTTGGAAATGAAATAGAAACAAGCCATACTATCAACTTGTTTATCATATGGTTTGAGAGATTAAAATGTTTTTCATTAATCGAATACACATTATAAAACATAATGACAAATTCAGAAGAATATAAGAATTTTTTTCTTGAAGTAAAGAAGAAAATCAGAGATGCTCAATACGAAGCATTAAAAGTGGTTAATACCCATTTGATAAATCTCTACTGGGATTTAGGCAAGATGATTGTTGAAAAGCAAAGCAGCTATAGCTGGGGAAAATCTATAGTCGAAAATCTCTCTAAAGATTTACAATTAGAATTTCCCGATATAAGAGGTTTTTCAGCCCGCAATCTATGGAATATGAAAGTATTTTATGAAGAATATCATAGTATTGAAATTCTGCAACCATTGGTTGCAGAAATTAGTTGGGCTAAACATCTTGTTATTATGAACAAATGTAAAGAAGTTCAGGAGAAGCGGTTCTATATACTTTCTACGAAGAAATTTGGCTGGACAAAAGATGTTTTGATTCATCAGATTGAGAACAAATCTTATGAGAAGTATTTACTTAATCAGACGAATTTCGATTTGACTGTTTCTGAAAAAATAAAAGAGCAGGCAAAACTTGCAGTAAAAGATTCTTATACCTTTGATTTCCTTGAACTTTCTGAACAACATTCTGAAAAGGAATTAGAAACTGAATTAGTTAAAAATATTAGGAAATTTCTTTTAGAAATGGGTACTGACTTTGCATTTATTGGAAATCAATTTAAATTAACTGTCGATAATAAAGATTTTTTCATTGATTTGCTTTTATACCATAGAGTTTTAAGATGTCTTATTGCGGTTGAACTGAAGGTTGGCGATTTCAAACCGGAATACAAAGGAAAAATGGAATTTTATCTGAATGTGTTGAATGATAAAGTTAAGTTGGAAAACGAAAACGATTCTATCGGGATTATCATTTGTAAGGAAAAAAGCAGAGCTATCGTTGAATATGCAATTAAAACATCTCTTCATCCAATTGGAGTTGCAACTTATCAGATTAGTAACGTACTTCCTGCTCAATATGAAAAACTACTTCCATCAGTTGAAAAAATTTCTGAAAAAGTTGAATTTATGAACTTTTAGCTTATAAAAATGACAAAGGAAACCATAAAACAAAAGCGAATTCGTGCAAAAAAAATAATTGATATTTTAGATAATGAATACCCTGAAGTAACAATTCAATTAAATTTCTTAACTCCTTTTGAGTTGCTTGTGGCTACAATACTCTCTGCTCAATGCACAGACGCAAGAGTAAACATTATCACAGAAGAACTATTTCAAAAGTATAATACTCCACAGGATTTTGTTGATATTTCACAAGATGAACTTGAAAAACTGATTTTTTCTGCCGGTTTTTATAAAGCAAAAGCTAAAAATATAAAAGCAGCAGCCGAAAAATTGATTAGTGAATTTAATTCTGTAGTTCCTAATAAAATGGAAGAATTGCTGAAACTGCCCGGAGTTGGAAGAAAAACAGCTAATGTAATACTAAACCACTGTTTCAATACTCCCGGAATTGTTGTTGATACCCACGTAATTCGAATTGCTAATCGGCTCGGTTTCGTTGAAACAAGCAATCCAGACAAAATTGAGTTTGAACTAATTGAAATTATTCCAAAAGAGAAATGGGTTATTTTCACACATTATTTAATTAATCACGGAAGAAAGGTTTGCAAAGGACGAAAGCCAGATTGCGAAAACTGTAAAATTTCGTATTTTTGCCCAAGTGCAAGTATTTATAACTTATGATTCAAAAATATAATCTAAGTATAATAAAGATTTGAATAGTAAGTTTAAGTTTTAATTTGTTTAAATAAATTCAAATTTTTTTTAGTCATCAGTCATTAGTCATTGGTTGTAAGTTTATTAACCAATGACCAATTACCAATGACTATTTGATATTGATTGATAAAAATTTTACATCAATTCTTCAAAAAGAAAAATATATAATGACAATAAGATTGAAGTGCTATAAGTGTATGCTTAAACAAATTGAAAAAAGTATTAAGAATTACTTGTATAAAATCATTAAACTGATTTTTCGTAACAAGCAGTTTTCCATACCTGTAAAGTCAGACAAAATAAAGAAAATTCTTATTCTGCGTTACGATGTAATTGGCGATATGATAGTTACCTTGCCGGCTATTGATTTGTTAAAACAGAATTTGCCTAATGTTGAAATTCATATCATTTGTTCAGAAAGAAATTTCCCAATTATTAAAAATGACAATAGAATTAATAAAATCTTTACTCTCGAAGAAAAATTTTTTGGTTCTTT
>Ga0116158_10003790_pt1 | contig 12996 bp, 10 predicted proteins | sample AD_UKC052_MetaG_FD_89883 | JGI IMG/M metagenome (GOLD analysis project Ga0116158, IMG submission 89883) | Active sludge microbial communities of municipal wastewater-treating anaerobic digesters from USA - AD_UKC052_MetaG | ecosystem: Engineered > Bioreactor > Anaerobic > Digestate | place: USA... | reverse complement strand
GGCGGGCGAGCGTGAACAGGGCGCCGTAGCTGAGGTCGGCCGCGCGGCTCCCGGGCGAGAGCGCGACGATCTGCCGGAAGCGGGCCTCGGCGCCGGCGTAGTCGCCGGCCTGCCAGGCGGCCTCGGCCTCGGCGTCGAGGTCGCGCAGCTGCTCGCCGAGGCTCGCCGCCGCTGGGCGGGGCTTCCTGGTCTTTGAGACAGGTGCTTGTTCGGGGGCGTCGGTGGTGGCAGGGGTGATGTCGGGTTCGACGAGCGTGGGCTCGGGTGTGGGCTCGGGCGTGGGCTCGGGTGCGACGGCGCGGCGCGACACCGGGGTCGGGGTCGGTTGCTCGCGCTCCGCGGCTTGTGAACCCTCGGCGCTGCGCTCGCGGAACGAGGCCTGGTTGGGGTCGCCTTGCGAGGTGGCGAGCCTTGTGGCGAGCATCGGCGAGGCGACGGCGAGCAGCACGGCAGCGGCGGCGGCGATGGTGCCCCACAGCCAGCGGCGGCGTGATGCGAGGTTCGTGACGGGGCTGGCCGAAGGGACAGGTACCGGAGGGAAGCCCTTGCGGCGCAGGGCGGCGAGCTCGTCGTCGATCTCGCCGCGCAGCTCGGCCGCGAGGGCGCTGAGCTCGGCGTTGTCGCGGACGGAGATCCGCTGCGAGCTCTCGCTGCTGAGCGGCACGATCGGCGCGAGCGCGAGGGCCTCGTCGAGCGCGGCGCGGGGCACACGCTGCGGATCGCGGGCGTGGGCGGCCTCGATCACGGCGACGAAGTCGGGGCTCACGTCGCGCAGCTCGCGGGCGATCGCCTCGTCGAGCGCGGCGCGGGCCTCGTCGCCGAGGACGTCGAGCGCGTCGATGTGATTCGTGGCGGTCACTTGGACTGCTCCTGCTCGCCGGGGAGGATGCCCCATGCGACGAGCTGCTTGCGGATCCGCTGGCGGGCCCGGGTGGCGCGCACGGCCAGGTTGCCGGGGGTGATGTCGAGGCGCTGGGCGGCCTCCTCGGGGCTCAGGCCCTCGAGGTCACGCAGCACGAAGGCGACGCGCAGCTGCTCGGGCAGGGCCTCCATCGCCGCGTACAGGGCCTTGACCCGCTGCTTGCGATGCACGGCGGCGCCGAGCTCGTCGGCCTCGCCCGAGAGCGCGTGGACCAGCTCGAGCTTGGCGTGGGCGCGCTCGGTGCTCTTGCCGGCGCGCCAGTGGTTGCGCACGACGTTGATGGCGACGCCGTGCAGCCAGGTGCTGAACAGCGAGCGGTTGTCGAAGCTGGAGATCTTGAGTAGGGCCTGGACGAAGGTCTCCTGGACCAGCTCCTCGCTGACGTGGGGGTCGCCGGTCAGGGTGCGGACGTGCCGGTAGATGCGCTCGAAGTTGTCCTGGTAGAGCCGGGACCAGGCGGCCATCTCGCCGGCCTGCGCGCGCTGGACCAGCAGCTCGACCGCGCGGGGGCTCGCGGGCGCGGGCGCGGCCGGGAGGTCCGTCGCGGGCGCGTCAGCAGGGACGGGGCGCAAGTGTGAGCCAGGCTGGACCATGGGAGTGATCGGTGAGCCGCGCGAGCGGCCCCCAGATTACAGCCGATCCGGAGTTTTTTTCCGGAGGTCCGCGGGCGGTTTCAGGCTCAGGGGGCCGTGACGAGGCGATTGGCCGCGGCGTGGGTGCCGATGGCGGCCGCGGCCGGCAAGCCCCACAGGATGTTGCCGCGAAAGCCGATGTAGAACATGCCGGAGACCGGGGTGCGCTCGACGTCGGGGACGTCCTCGCGGGCCAGCGGGCTGTCGAACTGGCCGCCGACGATGATCGAGCCGAAGCCGCCGATGCCGAAGCCGATGTCGGCCGCGAAGCCGAGCGGACCGCGGGCGCTGTCGAAGTTGCCGTTGCGGTTGATGCCCGCGATCTTGAACACCAGCGCGCTGGTGAACTCGAGGTTGGGGGCGAAGCGCTTGCGGCTGAACCAGTAGCGACCGGCGATGCCGAAGTTACCCCAGATGTCCTTGCTGTCGCTGGCGATCACGCCGCCCTTGGGCCCGAGGCTCAGGCGGGTGTAGCGGATCTTGCCGCGGCTCTCGGTCATCGTCGGGATGCTGACCCACACGTCGTATTGCACGCGGGCCGAGTTCCACTTGAGGATGTCGTTGGTGTCGGTGACCTTGCCCTGGCGCGCGCGGTAGGCGAAGGCGCTGGTGGCGTTGACCTCGACCACGAGGCCGCAGGTCGGGTCGGCGATCCAGCAGCGAAACGCGGGCTTGCGCTCGCTGGTCGGCGGGACCGGGTCGAGGCCGTTGCGGCGGCGCATGGTCTCCATGTCCGCGGCGGTGTAGTAGGGCGGGCCGGAGGGCTCGACCGGCAGCGGGGCCACGACGGGGCTGGCCTCGAGGACAGGTGCGGGCTCGGGCTCGGGGAGTGGTTCGGCGGCGAGCGGTACGGTTGCGGGCCGGCCGGAGGACTCGGGCGTGGGGGCCGGGGGTGTTGTCGCCGGGGCGGTTGTTGGCGCCGGGGTTGTTGTCGCCGGGGTTGTTGTCGCCGGTGCGATTGTCGGAGCCGAGGTTGTTGTCGGCGCCGGGCTGCGGCCGCGTGGGGTCTGGAGTGGAGGCTCGGCGCTCGGCTGTTGGGCGAGCAGGGCCGCGAGGACAGGCGCTAGCAGGCTCACAGCGCACCTCCGGCGAGCAGACCGAGCAGGACCATGGCGATGATGGGTGCGGCGGCGACCCCATGGCCGCGGAAGCCGAACACGATGCGCGTGTCGTTGTCGAGGAGGTCGGTGGCGAGGAACAGGCCGCCGAGGCCGCCCCAGTTGGCGGAGACGCCGGCGTGGCTGCCGAAGAATTTTTTCTCGCTGCCGAGCACGTTGGATCGCACGAGGCCGAGGTCGAGGTCGAGGTGGAAGCCGTTGCGCTTCTTGGAGAGCCACAGCTGATTGACGAGGATGATGCGCCAGGCGTCGGTGTGCTCGGAGTCCAGCGCGCTCTTCGAGGTCGGTGCCGCGGTGCCGCGCGACCAGCTGCCGACCAGGCCGATGCCCCAGGGGTGCCAGCCGCCCTCGCGGAGTTGCAGCATCGGCTTGAAGACCAGGCCGCCGCGGAAGTTGTATTGCGCGTAGGGCACGTCGAGGCGGGTCGGCAGCGAGACGATGTTGACGCCGATGCCCACGTCCGCGGTCAAGATCAGCGAGGACTTGCAGCCGCTGTCGTCGACGAAGCAAAACGCCCCGCGTCCGAGTGAGAAGCGGGGCGGGCCGGCCGGGCGCGGGCCGTTGGGGAAGCTGGTATCCGAGGGCGGTTCGCCGACGAAGAACGGTCCATGCTCGGGCGGCGGCTTGCGGGCCGCGACCGGAGCTGTCCCAAAGGACAGGTCACCGGGAGGCGGCGCCAGGACCTCCGCGGCCGGCGGCGCGGCGTCGGCGGTCGGTGTAGTGGAGACGTCGGCGGGAGGCGGGAGCGGGAGGGCCTCTGCGGGCGCAGCGTTGGCGTCGGCCGTTGTGGCTGTCGTCGTCGGCGTGGTCGTGGCCGCGGTTGTCGCCGCGCCGGCCGTTGCGCTCGGGTCGGGTGCGGACGCGACGAGCGCGAGCAGGACGGGCAGGCAGGGCGCGGGCACGAGGCCCTCAGCATGCAGAAGTTGGCGCCCCCTGACAACCCACCCGGCCTGCGACGGGTCGGACGCGGATCGGACTCGGCCGGCCGCGGTGGGGGAAAGCCCGGATGCACCGGCAGGTCGGGCCGTGGGACAGCCCGGCATGCCCGGCATGGATCGGGGGAAGAGCCTGGCGCGACCTCGTGGTTCGGTCGCTGGCCTGGCTTTGCGAGAGATCGGGCGGAGCCCGGCGAGCGCGTCTGGCGCGGACCTACTCGGTGTCGTTGCCGATGCGGTCGGCCCCGCGGGCGATCGCCTTGCTGATCTGGGCGCCGAGCAGGTTCTCGGCCGCGGCCTGGGCGGCCTCCCACGCGGGGGCGACGTCGCCGATCAGCTTCATGCCCTTTGCGGTGATCCGGATCTCGTGCGAGCGGGCGTCGTCGATGTCGGCGAGCTCGAGCCAGCCGCTCTTGCACATGCGCTCGACGTTGCGACTCACGGTCGACGCATCCATGTGCATGCGCTGCGACAGGTCGTTCGGCGTCAGGCCTCCGGTCTGCATGACCACGACGAGCGTGTTCAGCTGAGCGATGCGCAGCCGATACGGCCGCAGTGCATCGTCGTAGATCCGACTGACGGCTCGGTTCATCACGCGGAGGCGGTACGCTGTGCACTCGCCCCAGATGCGCTCTGCAACCTCGCCGACCCCATGCTTTGCCCGCCGCACACCCATCGCCGGTGATTGTATGAAACAGCAAGGTTCGGTCAACAAGCTTCCACGAGGGCGGCGACGGACCATGCGCGCAAGTACACAGAAAATGCCCGAAGTCGCGGCCATGCAGGGTCATGAACGGTCATGTTGCGCCGCAGCGCCCGCACGGAGGCGCGACTTCGGACCCGCAGCAGCGGTCGACGCCGCTTCGCGGTGAAGCTCACGGAGGTCACCTCGGCGTGGCGGCGGCGAGGTCGGGCGCGTTCGCGTGCCTCGCTGTGAGCCGAAGCAGACGCGCTGCGAGCCGAAGCAGACGCGAGGTCAGCGGATCAGGCGGCGGGCTCGGGCTCTTTGAAGCCCATGCGGTAGAGCTCGGCATAAACGCCGCCGAGAGCGAGCAGCGCCTCATGCTTGCCCTGTTCGACGATCTCGCCGCCGTGCATGACGAGGATCTTGTCGGCGCGACGCACCGTGCTCAGGCGGTGGGCGATCACCAGGACGCTGCGGCCGCGCAGCAGCTCCTCGATCGCCGCCTGCACGCGATGTTCGGTCATGCTGTCGACGCTCGCGGTGGCCTCGTCGAGGATCAGCAGGGTCGGCGCGCGGGCGGCGACGCGGGCGAAGGCCAGGAGCTGCTGCTCGCCCGACGAGAGGTTGCGGCCGCGTTCGCCGACGACGAAGCCGAGGCCGCCGCGCGCCGCGACGAAGTCGGCGGCCTGGACCGTGCGCAGCGCCGCCTCGATGCGGGCCGGGTCGCCGGCGAGCTCGGGCTCGCCGAGGCTCACGTTGAAGGCGACGTCGTCGTTGAACAGGAACACGTCCTGCTGGACCATCAGGACCCGCGAGCGCAGGGCGTCGGGCACGACGTCGCGGGCCTCGACGCCGCCGTCCGGGGTCAGGAACTGGACGCTGCCGGCGTAGTTGTCGTAGGTGCGGGTGAGGATGCGGCCGAGGCTGGTCTTGCCGGAGCCGGTGCGACCGACGACGGCGACGACCTCGCCGGGGGCGACATCGAAGGACACGCCGCGCAGGACCTCGCCGGCGTCGGGGCGGTAGCGGAAGCGCAGGTCGCGGACGGCGAGGCCGCCCTTGAAGTCGCGCAGCGGGTCGACGCTGATGCCGTCGGCGGCAACCTCGGTGCGGCGCTCGGCGGGCTCGTCGAGCAGCGAGTAGATGCGCTCGAGCGAGGCGACGGCGCGCTGGATCGTCGCCAGCTTGGCCGAGAACTCGCGGATCGGGACGAACACGCGCTGCAGGTAGTCGATGAAGGCGAACAGCAGGCCGATCGTGACGCCGGTCGCGGCGGGCGTGGCCGGGAACAGCTGCGGCGCGGCGAAGTAGATCAGCAGCGCGACGCACATGGCGCTGATGCCGTCCATCAGCGAGTAGAGGCTGGCGTCGTACCAGTTGGCGGTCTTGGTCGCCCGCAGGTAGCGGCCGCCGAGGCGCTCGAACTCCGTGGCGGTGGCGGCCTCGCGGCCGAACAGCTGGACGACGGTGACGCCGGCGAGCTGCTCGGCGAGGTAGCCGCTCTGCACGCTCTGGGCCTTGCGGATCTCGAGCTGCAGGGCGCGCAGGCGGGAGGAGAAGTAGCGGACCGTGACCGCGAGCAGCGGCGCGACCGCGAGGCTGATCAGGGTCAGGCGCGCGTCGAGCACGAACATCGCGGCGACGATCGAGAGGATCACCGCGACGTCGGTCAGGATCGTGAACACCCCGAAGGCCAGGGTCTCGCTCAGGGCCTCGACGTCGCTGGTGCTGCGCGACAGCAGGCTGCCGATCGGCGTGCGGTCGTAGAAGCGGGCCGGCAGGCGGATCACGTGGCGGAAGATCGAGCGCCGCAGGTCGGAGATCGTCAGGTAGCCGACCTTCTGCAGCGTGTACACCTGGACCGCCGAGGCGAAGAACTCGGCCATGACCGCGACCAGGAACAGCAGGGCGGTGATCCGCAGGCCGAGCGGATCGCCGGTGGCGATGTCGCTGTCGATCGCGTGCTTGACCAGCAGCGGGCGCACGGCCGACACGCCCGCGACCACGGGGATCATCAGCAGGCCGATCCACAGCCAGCGCTTGTGCGGGCGCACGTACGGCCAGAAGCGCCGCAGGGCCGGCCAGGTCCCGCGGGTCGGGGGCGACGCGGGGCTGCTCGCGGTCGTCGTCGGCCCGCTCGGCTCGCCGGGCTTGGCTTGCGGCCTGGCCTCACTCACGGGCGGCCTCCTGGTGGCGATGGGTCTCGGCGTAGAGGCCGTTCTGCGCGAGCAGGCCGGTGTGGGTGCCGCGCTCGACGACCTTGCCGTCGGCGAGCACGAGGATGACATCGGCGTGCTCGAGCACGCTGGTCCGGTGCGACACGATCACCGTGGTCGGCGGCGTACCTGGCCCGAGGGACCTGTCGCTTTGTACATGTCCCACAGGCAAGGGCGCCTCGTGCAGCTGACGGATGGCGGCGACCAGCTTCAGCTCGGTGCCCTGGTCGACCGCGCTCAGCACGTCGTCCAGCAGCAGCAAGGCCGGGCGGCGATATAGCGCCCGCGCCAGCGCGACCCGCTGGCGCTGGCCGCCCGAGAGGGTCACGCCGCGCTCGCCGACGACCGTGTCCAGGCCCTCGGGCAGCGACTTCACGTCGTCGACGAGGCAGGCGGCCGCGAGCACCGCGTCGAGCAGCGCGTCGGGCTCCTCGGCCACCGCTGCGGCGCCGCTGGGCTCGCCCTCGCCGTCCTCGCCGCGGGTGTGGCCGCTGCGCTCGCCTTGCAGGCGGATGTTGTCGCGCAGGGTGGTCGAGAACAGGAAGGGGTCTTGCGGGACGACCGCGAGGCCGGCGCGCAGCTGCTCGAGCGGGACGGCGGTGATGTCGATGTCGGCGACGAGCACGGCGCCGCGCGGCGGGGTGTAGACGCGGGCGAGCAGGTTGATGAGGGTGGTCTTGCCGGCGCCGGTGCGGCCGAAGATGCCGAGGGTCTGACCGGGCTGGAGCTCGACCTCGATGTCACGCAGGGAGGGTTCGGGCGCGCCGGGGTAGGTGAAGTCGAGGTGACGCAGCGTGAGCGCGGGCGGGTGGGTGAGCGCGAGCGCGGCGGAGGGGACGGGGAGGTCGGTGGGGGTGGAGATGACCTCGTCGATGCGAGAGATGCCGACGAAGCCGCGGGAGACCGAGGCGAGCACCCAGGCGAGCGCCATCAGCAGGGCGACGAGGCTGGCGAGCAGGGTGGTGAACGTGGCGATGGCGCCGACCGGCATCTCGCCGGCGATCACCCGGTCGCCACCGATCCACAGGACCAGACCGGTGGCCACCAGGCCCGAGAGGCTCAGCACCGGCATGGCGAAGGCCCGCTGCGAGGAGAGGCTGAGCTGGACGTCGAGGTAGGGCTGGTTTTGCGCGTCGAAGCGGCGCATCAGCGCGTCCTCGGCCGCGTGAGCGCGCACGGTGCCGATGCCGGCGTAGCTCTCGAGCATGCGATCGGAGAGACGCGCGAGCTGCTCCATCGAGGCGCGGATCATCGTGAAGAAGCGACGCACGACCAGCTGCGTGTAGAAGGCGCCGAGGGCGATCGGGCCGAGCACCCACAGGGTCAACACCGCGTCGGTCGCCAGCATCTGCGCGAGATGCATGGGGATCGCCACCGCGACGTTGAACACCTGCAGGCCGGCGAAGCCGACCAGCAGGCGCACCGACATGGTGTCGTTGGTGGCCATGCTGACCAGCTCGCCGACCTTGCGGCGCAGGTAGAAGGGCCGCTGCATCGCCAGCAGGTGGCCGAAGAGGTCGACCCCGAGGCGAAACTCGACGTCACGGCCAGGGTTGAAGAACAACACCCGCGACAGGGTGCGCACGACCACGACCGCGAACGCCCACAACATCAGCTCGAGCGCGATCGACCGCCCGACCGCCAGCCCGGCGCCGGTCGGCCCCATGGCGTCGAGGGCCGTGCCGATCAAAGTAGGGATCCTCACCACCGCGTAATTGGTGGCGAGCAGCATGACCAGGCCCAGTGCGTACTGCGGCAGGTTGCGCCGTACGTAACGGCGGAAAAATCGCAGGACGAGGTTCACGGGGCGTTCGGAGGCCGGACCATACTTCGAACCGCCCGCGCGATGCGATTAAATTAAAAGGGCCAAACCGGCAACGCCAGTCTGACCCTTGAGCTGCGCGGACGGACCCGGAGGCCCGTCCGATGCGCCAATTACTCGGCGGCCGGAGCGTCGGCAGCGGGGGCATCGGCAGCGGGGGCATCGGCAGCCGGAGCATCGGCAGCCGGGGCATCAGCAGCCGGGGCATCGGCAGCCGGGGTCTCCGGGGTGGCGGTGTCGGCCTTGGACTTGTTGCAGCCCATGGTGCCGATGGAAAGCGCAGCGAACACAAACGCGATGGTGGTCTTCTTCATGAGCGTGCTCCTAAATGTGCCCCTTCGTCGGGAATACCCCCGAAAAAGGGGCCCCGTCGATGCGACGGACGAAGTGGGTCCCCGCCGATACCGCGTTTCGGCGGCAATTGCCAGTCTTGTGCGCGTCGAAATGTGGACGCCCTCGCATGCCCGCCCCGAGTGGGGCTCGGAGATCCCCATCGCGCGGTCGGGTCGGGGGCTCCATGCCTCGAAACCGCTACGGATCGTCGTCGCGCTCGATGCCGTCGAGCGCGAGTTCGGCCTCGTCCAGGCTCGCACGCAGCTCGGTCAACAAGGCCCCGAAGCGCCGCTCCCCGGCCACGTCGCCGCCGAGGTCGTCCTTCAAGTCCTCCCACTGGCGATAGATGCGTTCGACGAGCGCCTGCGTGCTGCCGGCGTCGACCCCCTCGCGTCGCAGCTCGCGGTAGCGGCGGGCCAGGTCCTCGACCACCCGGTTGCGGCTCTCTCGCCAGCGGCGATACGCCCGTTGCGGGTCGCTGGCGCGGGCCCAGTGCTGCGCCGAGCGGTCGATGTCGTCGACGCTGCGACGCAGGGCCCGGACCAGGCCGCGATAACCGGCGAGGTGTTCGCGGACATACTGCCGTCCGCCCTGCTCGCGGGCCTGGGCCTTGTCGGCGGCGAGGTCGTCATCTTTGAAGCCGGCCTTGCGGCGGGCCTCGGCGAGCTCGGCCGGGGTCATCGGCGCGGCGACAGGCGGCTCGTTGCGAGGCCTGGCCGGTGCTGTCGGTGGCGCCGACTCCCCGCACGCGCAGGCGACGAGGATCAGCGCGAGGGTCGAAGATCCACGCATGACAGGCGAACGGGCAGGGGCCCGCTTTTTACGGCGCATGGCATCGTGAGGCAAGGGGCGGCGCTGCTACACTCCGCCCCCGATGTCGAGCGCCGCCGCCATGTTGCAGGTCCTGCGCGCCGCCGCCGAGGTCCTGTGCGGCCGCGGCGGGCCAGCGGCGCTGGCGACGGTGATCGACCGCTCGGGCTCGGCGCCCCAGGTGGTCGGCGCCCGCTTGCTGCTGCGCGCCGACGGCTCGATGGTCGGCACCGTCGGAGGCGGCGCGATCGAGGCCCAGGTGCTGGACGCCTGCCGGACCGCGCTGCGCGACGGCAGCCCGCAACGGGTCAAGGCCCACCTGGTGCGTGACCTCGGCATGTGCTGCGGCGGATCGATGGAGGTATTCGTGGAGTACCTGAGCGCAGAGGCCCGACTGATCCTCATTGGCGCGGGACATGTCGCGCAGGCGATCGCCCCGCTCGCGCGTGGGGTCGGCTTTCGGGTGGTCGTGCTCGACGACCGCGAGGAGCTGCTCGCCCACCCGGCTTTCACGGCGGACGAGCGCCAGCTCGCCGACGTGGACGAGCTCGAGGTGGCGGTCCCCGACCCCATGCCCGGCGACTATCTGGTGATCGCGACCCGTGATCACGCCCGCGATGAACAGGCCCTGGCGCTCGCGCTGCGCCGACCTCACCGCTACATCGGCATGATCGGCAGCCGCCGCAAGGTCCACGCGATCCTGGCCCGGATCCTTCGCCGCGAGCAGCAGATGGGCCGCCCCACGCCCGACCTCGGCCGCCTGCGCGCCCCCGTCGGCCTCGCCCTCGGCGGCCGCACCCCCGCCGAGATCGCCGTGTCGGTGATCGCCGAGCTGCTCGCCGACCGCCACGGCGGACATGGAGCGTCGATGAGCGTCGTTCCCCAGGCCCTGAACCGGCTTCATGCCCCGGACGACGACGATGACGAGCCAGACCCGCAGCACGGGCCCGGCTGAGGCGCGTCCCTGCGCGCCCTGCGTCGCGTGAGCCGATAGTTTCCGGCGCCGTCGTGCGAGCCACCGCCCCGGCGCTCGCGGCCCTTGCCCGGCACTCGCCCGGGACATGGCCGCGCCGCCTCGTTTACACTCCACGCTCATGCCTCGCTTGTCCTCCGCGAAGACTTTGGCCCTCCTGGCCGTGCTGCTCCCCGCCTCGGCCTGCGCCAAGAAGACTCCGCCCGCGACCGTGGTCGTGGCCGACGACGAGCCGGCCGCCGCGCCCGCCAGCGATCTCGACGGCAACCCCGGCAGCGAGGCCACGACTCCCCAGCCGCGCCCGCAGGGCAAGCCCTTGCACCTCAAGGCCAGCGTCTCGGGCCTCGGAGACCTGCTGCAGCTGGTCAAGCAGGCGACCCAGGCCTGGAACCCGAAGAACCCGATCGACGCCTCCGCGTGGGTTCAGGCCGCGCTGCTGCAGATGGGCTACGGCCCGGGCCTGTGGAACAACCTCGACCTCGCCGGTGTGATGGCGGTCGACACCACCTTCCATCTCGACGCCCCGACCACCGACCTGCGCCTGATCGGCAGCCTCGCGGCGAGCAACGCCAAGGGCGTGATGGAGGGCATGCCCTCGTCGCAGCGCCCGCAGCCGCTCGGCAACGGCATGTGGGAGCTGGCCCAGGACGGCCTGCGCGTGCTGCTGCGTGAGCGACCCAAGGCGCTCGAGTTCGCGTTGTCGGCGGCCGACCTCGAGCGCGCGGCCGGTGTGGCCGGCGAGGCGAGCGGCGGTCGTCGACTCAAGGTGCACGCCTCGGAGCTGCCCGCGGGCATGCTGTCGGCCGACTCGTTCGCCATGGTGCCCACGGGCCTGCGGCGGCAGATCTCCGCGGTGCTGCGCGAGGCGAGCAGCGCGTCGCTCGAGGTCGACGCGGGCACCGACCGCGACCTCGTGCTCGAGCTGGCCGCCGACGCGCCCTTCGAGCGTCTGGGTCTCAGTCCGCTCGGTCAGGCGCGGGTCCAGCCGACCGCGCTCGAGGGTCGTCTGCCGGCGGGTCCGGCTCTGGTCGTGGCGATGCCCTGGGGCTCGCCCGAGCTGCTGCACAAGTTCCTCGACAACGCGCAGAAGCTGGTCGACCAGCTCGGCGCGGGCGCCTTCACCGACCAGGGCAAGCAGGCGATCAAGGCCAGCCACGCGCTGCTCGACCAGGTCCAGAACGACGTGGTGTTCGCGATCTATGTCGGCAACCGCGGCGAGTTCACGCTCCTGATCGCCGCCGACGTCAAGGACGAGGCCGCGGCCCGCAAGGCCACCGCCGACGTGTTCGCCGCGATCAAGGGCGCGCTGACGGCCTTCAACACCCTCGGCGGCGACAAGAAGGACGCGAGCATCGCCGTCAACCTCAAGACCGGCGGACTCAAGACCGGCGCCGGCGCCGGCGACACGCTCACGCTCGGCCTGCCCAAGAACATGGCCAAGGAGGCCGAGGAGCTGAAGACGATCCTCGACAGCAAACAACAGCTCGAGCTCGTCACTCTGGTCGCGGGAGGCAGCGCCTCGCTCACCCTCGGCGCCGACGCCCGCAACGTCTCCACGCAGATCGGTCAGCACTCCGGCAAGGCCGCCGGCAAGCCCAGCCTCGCCGCCGACGGCGGCCTCGGCCTCGCCCGCTTCGCCAGCAAGGGCTGCCACTTCTGCGTCAGCCTCGACCTCGTCGGCGTCGCTCGCCTCGTGTTCCACAGCAACCCCGAGCTGCGCGCCGACAAGACCAAGCTCAAGGACCTCGAGGCCGCCGCCGCTGTCGTCTCCCGCATCGGCGGCGCCCTCGGCTTCGGCCTCAAGCTCGAGCCCAAACACGGCGCCCTCGCCGGCGCCCTCAAGAAGAGCCTGCTCGTGCTCGCGCCCGCCGACGCGGCCGCCGTCGGCAAGCTCCTCGACTTCATCATCGTGCCGGACGCGGACGCCGCCGCCGACAAGCCGCTGAGCGGCGGACCGCTGAGCTCCAAGTCCGGCGCGTGAGCTGTCCCAAAGCGCAGGTGATGACGACCTGTCCCAAAGCACAGCCGATAAGAACCTGTCCGTTCAGACAGTCATGCCCCGCGAGCGCCTGAGCTGGACGCCCGCGGCCGTGGTCCTCGCGGCCGGCGCGTCGACGCGAATGGGTCGACCCAAGCAGCTGCTGCGCCACCGCGATCGCAGCTTCGTCGGCTGCGCGGTCGACCTCGCCCACGCCGCCGGCTGCGCCCCGATCGTCGTCGTCACCGGCGCGATCGACCTCGGCCACGAGCCGCTCGCCCCGGCGATCGTGATCACCAACCCCGACTGGCCGATGGGACAGCTGAGCTCCCTGCAGCGCGGCCTCGCGGCGGCGCTCGAGTTGCGACCAGGCACACGCGCCCTGCTGGTCCTGACCGTCGACCGCCCGCACCTGCGACCCTCGACGATCACGGCGCTGGTCGACGCCTGGCGCGCCGAACCGGAGGGCCTGTGGCAACCCGAGCTCGACGGTCGCCGCGGCCACCCCGTGATCTACCCCGCGGCCCTGCTGCCGGCCCTCGCCGCGCTGCCGCCGACCGCCAGCCCGCGCC
>Ga0116158_10003789_pt1 | contig 12997 bp, 19 predicted proteins | sample AD_UKC052_MetaG_FD_89883 | JGI IMG/M metagenome (GOLD analysis project Ga0116158, IMG submission 89883) | Active sludge microbial communities of municipal wastewater-treating anaerobic digesters from USA - AD_UKC052_MetaG | ecosystem: Engineered > Bioreactor > Anaerobic > Digestate | place: USA... | reverse complement strand
CGGTACACGCAAGGCGGCGTTCGGTTCGGTGATGCATAAAGACTGGGTACCTCGAAGAACGTGTAGCCCGAAAAGGTCTCCGACCTCGTGGCGTGGAAACTCATGCTGCGCTTGCTGCGGAGGTAGTGCGACGGACCCGTCCGTATGTGGCAGACCTATTGGGGCGGCTTGCGCGACCTGTCGGGGAGTGCACTTGGCAGACCCTGCCGAGGTGCAGTTGGAGATCGCGCACGAGAGCGACCGAGCCGCTCGTTGATCCTGGAATGAGACGGCGGACGAGTAACTTGGGGACGTGCAACGCCGCACACCCTGCAGGCCCGAGCGGGAACGGGGCCAGCGAACGGCCAGCCTCAGAACCAGATCCATGTCAACCGACGTGCAGTGGCGATCCATCGCGGTCGCCGTATGGGTCGCCGCCACGATGCCGGTCGCGCTCATGGGGCAGGCCGGTGCATACCACAAGCTGCCTCTCGACAATGGGAACTGGTGCATGAGCACCGCCTGCACCGATCCGGGATGCGGGGATCAGGGCTACATCAGGACCTGGTCGGCCGGCGATACCCTGATCGCCGGAAGCACCTACGCGGTCATGGTGAGCGACCTCATACCGACAACGACCGGAGCATGCTGCCAGATCCCCATGGTAGAACCGATAGCGTACATCCGCGAGGACAGCTCCGCGCGGAAGGTGTACCTGCGAACGGACCTGATCACGACCGATTCACTCCTGTACGATTTCGGCCTGCAGGTGGGCGATACACTGAAGGGATACTTTGGAGCGACGGCCGCCCTACCGCTCGCGGTCATATCCATCGATTCCGCCTTGGTCAACGGCACGTACCACAAGCGGCTCAATTTCGATACGAGCGCGGTATGCCTTCGTTCTGCGATGATCGAAGGCGTTGGGAGCACCAATGGGCTGCTGGCCTGTGACCACGGTTATTTCCAATTGGGGCGATGGCTGCAATGCCTTACCACCGGTGGCGTCGTGCAGTTCTTTGCACCCTGCGGCCCGGACACGGCCGGGTGTGCGGCGCTCCCCCTCGGTGTCGGCCCGGCGATGGCCCGGGACCATGGCCCTTGTGCGTTGCGGCTCACCTACCTGGCAGCGGATCTCGTCCAGGTCGATGGTTGTCAAGGCCGATCACCCTGCACGTTCTCTGTGTTCGACAGCGCCGGGCGGGTCTGCCTTTCCGGGCCCCTCACTGCTGCCGGATCGGTCATCCCCATCGGGGAACTGCGTTCCGGGTTGTACTGCATTAGGATCACTGACGACCTTGCAGCGGTGATGACCGTGCAGAAGCTCCTGCGGCCGTGATGAACCCGCACGTAGAAGCAGCGCACGCATCGGGCAGGCCGGACTGCTCGCTCGTGCCCACACGATAGTCCTGCACACCCTCCGCGCGTGCCGTGGCCAACATGTCCGCGTTGGGGTCGATGCCGATCACCGGGTGTCCCGCGCTTGCGAAAAGGCGGGTGGAGATGCCCGTGCCGCAGCCCAGGTCCACGATCAAGCCGGGTGCTGGCACCTGTTCCAAGCACCAACGCACCAGTTCCGCTGGATAGGTGGGCCGCGCCTGCCCGTAGAGGTTGGCCAGGCCCGTGAAGCGTTCGGTGGATCGCATGGTGGATGGCGGGCTGAGGCGAAGCTACGCGCGCGACTAGCGCACAGGCACCGGGCTGCCTTAGATAGGGACCTTGAAACCGCCGTGCGTCAGAAGCTGGTGGCCAACGCCACCAAGTACCACGTGGAAAAGGCGAAGGGCGTGGCGATAGTAGGACCGGTTGTGGGATCGCTCACTTCAGCGGTGCGGGCACAACAGGAATTGCACCGATCAACTGCTTAGGATCGAGCACTGGAAGAATAACCCCTCCAAAGAAAGTCCCTGACGTCCTCTCAAGAATGATCCCGCGTGCAGTGCTGTAGAAGATCCCCATGATGGTCGCGGCGAGCTGACCGTCAACGGTGAGGTTCCCTTTGTTCAAATGAGAAAGCTCGGTGAGGTTGTCCACCTCTAGATCGCAAAGAAGATCATACGAACCCTTGAGGCCAAGCAACTGCTTGTTCACATCCATGCCTTGAAGGTCGATGGTCAAGCGCGCTCGACAGAGTTTCTGCGCTAGGTCGAAGGAGATGCCGGTCGCGAAACCCGTAGTGGTGTTCACTGGATCTCTTGGCGCCGCCAAGTATTCATCGGTCGCTTCGATACTGGCTTTTGCGATGGCCAAACGAAGGATCCTGATCTTGGTCGGATCAACGCCGCTTTTCACTGGCGCACTCATGCGGCTTTGGCGTCTTCCAAAGGTGCTTCCAAACGCACTGGTTTCGCATTGCGCGGTCCCGGTTGATAGAGCGCGTTCGTTCCAGCACCCATAACGAAGTACGTGCGGTGCGTTTCCGCAGGTGGCACTACGATCACCTTGTGGCCTAAGGCCACGTTGAGCCGCGCGATGTTGCGCAGCGTCAAATTGTGCAGCCCCGAAAGCCAGCGACTGATCTCGCTCTCTTGCTTTCCCAGTCTGCCCGCCAGGGTCTTTTGATTGATTCCTTCGCTTTCCATGATGCCATACACCCGGTCGGTGATGGCCAACCGCAGGTCCGCGAACTCCATGTGGTCCGGGGTTACGCTTTCCAACGCCTGCTTGTAGAGGTCTTCGTTGGTGCTCATAGCTGGATGGGGGTGTTGGGGTCTATGACCAGTGCCGTGTGATCCGCGTTCCACAGGATCGTTTCTTCTTCCAATGCCTTGTTGATGCTAACGCTTAAACGGTTCGCCAATGCGAAATGGGGTGCAACACGCGGACAATCCTGGGCTGTGTTGATGCCTGGTGTCTTCACATCACCGTTGAAAAGGAAGACGACACGGGGCGAGGGTACATGGCAATAGAGCCGCATCCGTGAACGTGAGAATTCCTTTGTTGGTATCGCCATCGCCTCACCTCGGTGGGCAATGTCGCGCTCGTCGCGGAAGTAGCGCAAGTGTGCTTCGTACTTGTCGCCCATCAGGCGTATCTGGGCCATCAACTCGCCCAAGTCCCGTGTATTGCGTGGGTCGCTGCGCATGCGCTGAATGAAATCCCCGAACTCTGTCAACTGCCGCCCGGCGATCTCCACGGTGTAGTACTTCACCAAGGCGAAGTCGAACACCAACCGGGGGACAAATGTATTCACTTATATGTAAAGAAAGCAACAAAGGTTCACCCCGTCGGTCGAATCCCGCTCCACGAGAGGGACGCAGTTTTCAACAAAGCGGACCCCGACCGGCTGAATTGGGGGCTTGACGGATTCCTTGGCAGACATGCAGTTGCAACTTAGCCATTGGTGCACCGATCACGATGTCGGCCTGTGGAAAGTCGAAGCCGAGCTTCGGTGAAGCTTACAGGTGGGCATGGTCCGTAGGTATCAAGCAACCTTGTGTTCCTTTGAGCAAGATGAAATTCTGGGCCGGCGTCACCGACAACGATTGGTTCTCCTTCCTCTCCGCACGCGGACTGGATGAGGTGAACTTCTGGCGGCCCTCACCGGGGCCATACTTCACGGGCTTGCCTGCGGGCACGCCCTTCCTCTTCAAGCTGAAGGCGCCGAACAACCACATCGCGGGTGGCGGCTTCTTCGTGCAGTACTCATCCCTACCGTTGGAAATGGCGTGGGATGCGTTCGGGGAGAAGAACGGGATGCCCACGTTCCGCGACTTCGACAAGAAGATCCGCGAATACCGGAAGCTGCCCAAGGGACCATTGGAGATGGGATGCAATGTGCTGGTGCAACCGTTCTTCTTTCCGAGGGAACGGTGGATCGAATTGCCGACGTGGCCCAAGTCCGTGGTGCAGGGCAAGACCTTCGATAACGAGACCACCGAAGGCGCGTGGCTTTGGAACGAAGTGCAATTGCGTTTGCAGGACCATGCCGTCCAAGACCTCGTGGCCGAACCAGCGGCGGAATACGGCGGACCGCGCTACGGCGAACTCTTCCTCACGCGCAGCCGATTGGGGCAGGGCGCCTTCCGGGTGCTGGTGAGCGAGGCCTACTCGAAGCGTTGCGCCATCACCGGCGAATCGACCTTCCCGGTGCTGGAGGCGGCGCACATACGGCCGTACGAGTTGGAAGGTCCGCACCGCATCTCCAACGGCATGCTGCTGCGCTCCGACTTCCACAAGCTCTTCGATGCCGGGCTGGTGACCGTGACGCCCGAGCTGCGGGTGCGGGTGAGCGACCGCATCCAGGAGCAGTACTTCAATGGCAAGGCCTACTACCGCTTGCACGACCAACCGCTTGCCGTGATCCCCAAGCTGGACAGCCAGCGGCCCGACCCCGAGTTCCTGCGCTGGCACCTCACTGAGCGCTTTGTTGGATAACAGAACCTACCGCCATGATCAGCGACCAATTGCGCGATGAACTGCTGGCCTTCCGCAAGGAGCGCGACTGGGAGCAGTTCCACAACCTGCGGACCCTCTCCACCAGCATTGCCTTGGAAGCCGCCGAGTTGATGGAGTACACCCAATGGGCCAAGGATGCCGACCTGGCCACTCTGGCCACCGAGCACCGCGATGCTCTGGCCGAGGAGATGGCCGACATTGCCATCCTGCTCACCTACTTAGCGCATGACCTGCGCGTGGACCTCGAAACCGCCGTGCGCCAGAAGCTGCTGAAGAACGCCGCCAAGTACCCCGTGGAGAAGGCGAAGGGCGTGGCGACGAAGTGGGATCGGTTGTAGAGATCGCTCGTACTATCTTCTTCGCGGACTTGTTGACGAATTCTCTGTCAGCACATCACGATCATGTTAGCCGAAGACGTTCCCGCTATGAGGTGTCAACAACTCGTGAAAAGGTCTTCCGAAGTCTCAGAAATGACCGCCTACATTTGTTGCTCATAGTCCACATGGCTTCTTCGTCAGAAACCCCACTGCTCGCCAAGCTCGATCCTCTGGTTCGGGATTACGGTGCTGACCTCGTGGAGAAGCACTTGGTGCATGCATTCTGTCTAGGGCAGGGCTTCGACCTATCGACTTCGCAATTCTTGAACGCGTACTTCCAGGGCACAACTTACTTGCCCGAGGTGCTAACCGCATTGGGGCGGGTGGACATCCGAACGCTGAAGCAACTCGAGAAGACGCTGGAACTTCTGATCCCTTCGAGCGATCGGTCGGTGAATGGGGCATTCTTCACACCTGACTTCATCGTTGAATGCCTCGTTCGAGAGATCGCACCGCACGAGGACGGCGCTTATCTGGATCCAAGTTGTGGTTGCGGTGCATTGTTGGTCGGAGTCCTTGACTACATCCACGCGCACAGCACAAAGTCGGTTCGAGAACTTGTTCGCAGCAGTGTCCACGGCGCTGACATTCTCGAGTACAACGTGCGTCGCACCAAGGTCATCCTTGCTCTCTATGCTTTGATCCATGGAGAAGTGCTTTGTGATGAGGACTTCAACATCGTTCAATGCGATAGCCTGAATCGAAAGTGGGACAAGACGTTCGATGGGATCATCGGCAATCCGCCCTATGTGAAGTTCCAGGACCTGAGCGACGCGACGCGCCTGGAGTTAGCGGCGAAGTGGACCTCGATCAACGGAGGAACTTTCAATCTGTACTTCGCCTTCTTCGAATTGGGCGTTCAACTGCTCAAGCCGAACGGGATCCTCGGATACATCACACCGAACAACTATTTCACTTCGCTCGCTGGAGAGTCGCTGAGACAGTTCCTTCAGAACGGTCGGCACCTCCGCAAGGTGCTTGACTTCGGACACCGACGCGTATTCGATGCGCAGACCTATACGGCGATTACCTTCTTAACAAAGGAGCAGCAAACAACTGTTCTGTACGACCGGATCCGGGACGATCAAGACCCGGATGACTTCTTGAGGCAGCACGCGGAACATCGGAACGTTATCGACCAACTTAACCCGAAGAAGTGGCGCTTGCTGAAGGAAGAGGACATCGACAACATCCGGCACATTGAACGAGCGGGTATCGCCATCGGAAGCATGTTCGAGATCGTCGTGGGCATTGCCACGTTGAAAGACTCGGTCTACTTCGTGAACGACTACGAAATTGATGGGCCGTACCTCAGGATAGTCAAGGACGGGAAGGAGCATCTGATCGAAGCAGCTATCACGCGACCTGTTTACAAGATCTCCGAAGTGCAATCCGAGGACGAGGTCCGTTCGAATCGACGACGGATCATCTGCCCATACTACACGGACCGAAAGCCTGCGGTTGCGATCCCGGAGGAGATCATGCGCCGTGACTTTCCCGGAGCCTTTGCCTATCTCTCCGGGTACCGTTCGGTCCTCCAGGAGCGCGATAAAGGGAAGGTCCAGTTCTCACCTTTCTATGCTTGGGGAAGAACCCAAGGATTGACTCGTCGTGGCCTGAAGCTGATCGTTCCAACCTTCAGTAAGTACCCGAGGTTCTTAGCCGTCGCGGACGAAGATGCCTTCTTCACCAATGGCTACGGCATCTATCTGCGGCAACAGAACGCGGAGTTGTTGGACTTCAACCCACTGTTGAGCGAGGAGTATTTGGATGTAACGACGAGGATCCTCAACTCGGTTGTTATGGACTACTACGTCTGCATGACCAGCGTGTTCATTCAAGGAGGCTACCCCTGCTACCAGAAGAATTTCATCGAACGCTTCTCTCTGCCTGAACTCAGCGAAGCACAAGCGCTCCAGTTGAGGGCATCGGATGATGAAGAGTTCAATGAACTCCTGTGGGACATCTACGCACTAGACCGCGCCGTGATGGAAGCGTTCGTTGTAGATCGCGAGCAGGTCGCTCGTGAAGCCCTTCCAGCTGAGGCTTGAGAAATCGAATGTGCTGTCCTCTGGAATAAGGCCTGCGGCTTTCAGCGAGTCGGTCGTGTGATGAATGACCGGAGTGCTTGGACGAAAATCAACGACCAGCAAGCAGACCCTCTCGTACTTGTGATCATTCCCAGCCGTAGGGATCCGCTTGTTGATATGGCTGAACGACTTGATGTACTTCAGGACCTTTGGAGCCCGCTTCAAATGGTCGATCCGATTGACCCGCATTGCCTCAACATCGTACTCAGGGACTGCGATCATGTAGACCTCTCCCATCACCAGTTTCGGGCAACGCACATGGAGGTTCTGCGCTTCCGCTATGGTCCTTTCGAATAGGGTATCGAAGTTCTTGTCCAAGCTGCTGACTTGGCTCCGGATGTTGACCACGAGTGTTCGTTCAGTGTAGTCCTTGCCGTAGTAGTCCATCGCCTCGTTGAGCAATCCCTCGATTAGGATCTCATTCTTGGGCGTGTATCCCTCCGGCAGGATGCAGACGTCTTGGTCCTTCTGTTTGATGAAGCCAGCAAGCCGAAGTTCCTTTGCAGTTGCACCAAGCGGTGGCGCAATGCGATACGGAGCAATGCCGTGCTCAATGAAGGATGACTTCACCGCCTCATGGATCGAGTTGATCAACTTCGACGAGCGGATCGCCGCCTCCTTCGCCTCCAAGCCACCCGTGGTAATGGCGGCTTCAAGCTGGGTCTTGAAGTTCAAGACGGCTTGGTCAATTGTTACAAGTTGTGGCATCCGAAATCTCTATCTATTGAGTGCGCTCAGGTATCAGACTCACGGCATCGACGCCAGACTCATTCGAAGCGCTCAACATAAACTCCAAGTATGTCCTGAGCGAATGTGTCCCATCCAAGGCCCTCATATTTGACTGTGCTGTTGGCCTTCAGCAAGCCTGCCTCACGCAGTGCATCGGTCGATTGATGTATAACCGGTACCTCCTCACTAAAGTCAACAACCAGTAGACACACGCGCTCGTACATGTATCCAGGATCACTCGCGCTCTTCCTGTTGTTGATTGCAGCGAAGGCTTCTACATACTTCTCGATCGAACACGTCTTGAGAGGCTTGAATTGATGTTCTTCAATGGCTCCCACATCGTATTCTGGCGCAGCTATCATGTAGACTTCGCCAAGAACCATCGAAGGGCAATTCAAATGCAGGTTGTGTGCTTCAGCAACGGTTCGTTCAAACAGGGTGTCGAAGTTCTTCGCCAAACTGCTGAACTGGCTTCGCACGTTTATCGCAATGGTCCTTTCAGTAAAGGCCGCGCCGAAACTGTCCTCAGTTCCACTAAGGAGACTGGAAAGCCGATCACGTTTTGACGGGGTTAGTCCGTGGGGTTTGACACAGACATCTTGTCGTTTCTTCTTGATGAAACCTGTAAGGGTTAGTTCGCCCTTTGAACTGTCTACGGACGGTGAAAAACGCGAATCGCCTACACCCTTGTCCCTTAGCGCAATTTTCACAGCCTCATGGATGGCCTGAATAGGCTTGCCGGACCGAATCGCCGCCGTCTTTCCGGCGGTGCCACGCGCGACAATTGCGTCCCTGAGCTGGTTCCTGTAACTGGTTACAGCTTCAATCAAAGTCGGCATCTCGGAACAGGGTTCTGAGTGAAACACCAAGCGCCTTCGCTATCTTCTCAATGTTCACGATCGAGATGTTGCGTTGGCCGTTCTCCACGCTCGCTATGTAGCTGCGATCCAAGTCGGCCTCGTAGGCCAAGTCCTTTTGGGACATGCCTTTGTCGATCCTGACTTGCTTGATCCTACGGCCTAGGCGTACTCGAACGTCCACGCGACAAAGCTGAACGCGAGTAGACTATGAATCAAAGACTATAAGTAACACTCCGAAATTTCCTCGATCGCTTTCCCAAGGGCTAAACGCCGCGAACAGCCGGAATCTAACACGGCCTTCCTTCATCAAATCGAACTGACTGCGGACCATCGATCGCCGTCAAACTACCACTGTCGAGGCTACTTTGATTTCAGCGCGCTTATGGCCAACTTCAAGACTTCGATCAGGCCGTTGGCGGTGGCCGGGGCGTCGTCCACCTTGATGGGTGTGTCGTGATCAGACCCGAACACTCGATCGGCCATGTTCTTTATCGCTTCGTCCTGCTTGTCCTTTGGTAGTGTAGCGAGGAATGGGCCAATGGAAGCGAGTTCCAATTCGAGCTTCCGATAGCGTCTTTCCTTTTCTGCAGCCTTTGCCGCCTCCCTTCCTGCGTACGCCGCCAAAGCACCAAACGCCAGGGAGATCAAGACACGCTTGATCAACGCGGGCCAAGTGAAAATCGCGCCAGGGACTAGTTTTCCGGTTGAGTCATATTGCGGTCCGGTAGTCACAATCTGGCTCAGCACGCAGATGAAACCGATGATGGCCCCAACCGTCATTATTTGCCAGATGTAGGTAGTCCACTTCTCGCGGTTCGCTATCCTCTGATAGCCACCAACCATGCCTGTTTGGGCTATTGCACCCACAATCTTCTCGGCGTCTGATTTGCGTTGATTTAGAGCTTCGACAATGACCGTTGCTTGGTCCGTAAACTTCTGTTGGGCATCGGCTTGGGTCTTTTGAAGCGCAACAACATTGTCATCAAGCTGCTTCTGAAGTGCAACTAGTTGCTCGTTGAACTTCTCGGCGCGCGTCTCCTGAGCCGAACCAAATTTCTCCTGCAGTTCTGTTAGCAACGCTTGGACTTTCGCGACGGCATCTTGTGCTTGTTGTCGTCGAGTGTCCTCAGCGCTTGAAAACTGCCTTTGGAACTCGGCAATCGCTTCATCAAGTCTGGTCTTCTGCTGCTGGATTTCACCTTTCGTCTCATCTACCCGTGCCCGGAGTTCTTGTGTGGCAGTCGCGAGTGCCTTATTCTCCTCCTGCGCATTCCGCAAGTGTTGGCTGATGGATCGTCGAAACGAGACAATCGCCTCTTGTAGTTCGGTAAGATCTGTGACCGTTTCAATTTGCGGCAGGGCGGACAAGGTTGAGACAGAGCCCTCCAATTGTTGGTTGGCAGTTCCAAGTCGGCTAGCCGCTTTGTCGCCCTCATAGGCATTCAGTTCCGTGAGCGCGTTGTTGAGATGCGTCTGTGCGCCGTTCAAATGCTGGACAAAAGCAATTCCAGCATCGCTTCGATTGAGTATGGACTTGCTCCGTTTAGCGAGCCTATCCAGTCTCTCTAGATCCAGAACGGCATCGGCTTCCGTCGCAGTCTCCTGCAAGCCTTGAAGCTTCGCCAGAACATCCGTAAGCGTTGTGAAAATCTGATGCTCGTGAAACTGTTGCTCCCACTTGTTCATGCCGTACTGGTGAAGGAAGTGTAAAGGTCGCTCTAAGATCACAGTTGTTGATGCGGCCTGCGTGAGGGATGGAAGCGGCAGCCCGGTGCAGTGATGTGCGAGCAGCGCACGGAGCGAGGAGGCGACGAAGGAGCCACCGCAGCCCGATGCGATGCCGCACAGCGCAAGCCGGCTAAAGCGGACAGCCCGACCCGCCGGCATTTGAGGCGGGGCACGCCCACACCTCCTAACTCTGATCCAGCTTCTTCACCATCGTCAAGATCGTCGCGATCGCCACCGTTTCCCCGGTCTCATCGAACACGTCCACCAGGAACTTCACGATCCCCTTCGCCACATCCTCCGGCGTGCGTTTCTCCTGGTCCACTTTCTCCTTCACCGTGAAGCGCACCTGGATCGTCATGCCCGGGTACACCGGCTTCACGAAGCGGCATTCGTCCAGGCCGTAGTTCAGCAGCACCGGTCCTTTGGGCGGATCAACGCCCCTCGACAGGCTCAGGGTGTTGCCCGCCCCTCTCGCACGAGTCATTTCGCACGAGTGCATCATGATGCTGCCAGAATGATGAAGGCGAGGATCACTCCGAACCCGACCAACCGACTCTTGAACGCCTGCTTGTCATATGCCTCCTTTGAGTTCTTGGGGTCTTCCCAAAGCTGTGCGTAGGTCACCTTCTTCCCTCGTAGACGTAGCCAACAATAGCGGATCGCAGCACCTACGGTGCCGAAGAAGTATCTCCCGAACACGATGGTTGCCAATTCGCCAAAGGCTTCAGTCATTCTTGATCAAGCTTCTTCACCATCGTGAGAATCGTGGCAATGGCAACGGTCTCACCCGTTTCGTCAAAGACATCCACAAGGAACTTCACGATACCCTTCGCCACATCCTCCGGCGTGCGTTTCTCTTGGTCCACCTTCTCCTTCACCGTGAAGCGCACCTGGATCGTCATCCCCGGATACACCGGCTTCACGAAGCGGCATTCGTCCAGTCCGTAGTTGAGCAGCACGGGTCCTTTGGGCGATACTTGGATCATCGGATTCCTCGAACCATTCTGTAGACTACCACATAGGCGGGAATCGCCAGAAACAACATACCGATCATGAGTAACCCTGAACCGCCGAGCTGAACTGAAGCCCCTTCACCGCCGAATTCTGGATACATGGTTCCAATTGTGGAACTATTGGCATATGTCATCCACAGTCCCATTGAACAGATGATGACCCCAATGGCAAAGGAGAGCCAAAGTGAAGTTCTTTCGATCATCGAAAGTCCGGATGTCCGCTCTTCATCCATCGAGATCAGTTCTGATCGAGCTTCTTCACCATTGTAAGAATGGTCGCAATGGCAACGGTCTCCCCCGTCTCATCAAAGACATCGACTAAGAACTTCACAATACCCTTCGCAACGTCTTCGGGCCTGCGCTTCTCCTGATCCACCTTCTCTTTCACCGTAAACCGCACCTGGATCGTCATGCCCGGGTACACCGGCTTCACGAAGCGGCATTCGTCCAGGCCGTAGTTCAGCAGCACCGGTCCTTTGGGCGGATCCACGAAGAGGCCCGCTGCGCGGCTGAGGATGAAATACCCGTGCGCCACTGCCTTCAAGCGTTACGCGGTCGAGCGCTTCTTGCCATGCACCGCTTTGGCACGGGCCCGCAGCGGGCGAGCACGCTTTCCTGCAACAGGAGGGCGCTTAGCGGGGCGCTTCGCAGCGGCCTTGGCTTTTTCGGCTTGTATGTACGCGGAGATCGCGCGCGAGTCTTCCTCGGTGAAGGGGCGATCACCACCGATGTGGCCGATGTTGTCCAGGTCGAACTTCCTAGTTCTCATTGCGGGAAGTATTTGTCCACAAGATAACGCGCAGCGGCGGTGTTCACGATCATACGCCCACTTCCGTAGTGGATGGCGTTCAAGGTGGCCTCGTAATGCGCGATCAGACTCGTTTTGGAAATGAACGCGAGGTTCCCTTCGAACCCGAGTTCGAATGAGCGCTTGCATCCGTATGCCACAAGGTTGCCGAGGACCCCAGCGTATACCTTGTTCCTTCCCAAGTTGAAGGGTGCGCTTTCGACAAGGTGCATCACAACGTGATCCGTTCCGGGCTCCAGGCATACCAAGCCTTGGATCACCAGCGGATTGTCGACGATGGTCAACTTGAACACGGAGCGACGTTGGGTCTTGAACTCCTTCTTCCAATTGAATAGCCAACTATTCTTTCTGGTCACTGTCTTCAGGTCATCCCTCGTCAGAGGTAACACCACTGTCGGGAAGCTGTCGCCGGTCACGACGTTCTCGATCGAGCGCGTGAGCTTATCGATCTCGAAGGATAGTCCGGTGAGCTTGCGCTTGGCCATCAGTTTTGATCCAGTTTCTTCACCATCGTGAGAATGGTCGCAATGGCAACGGTCTCACCCGTCTCGTCAAAGACATCAACTAGGAACTTCACTATGCCTTTCGCAACGTCTTCTGGTGTCCTCTTTTCCTGATCGACTTTCTCTTTGACCGTGAACCTGACCTGAATGGTCATTCCCGGATAGACGGGTTTGACGAACCGACACTCATCCAAGCCATAGTTCAAGAGCACAGGACCTTTCGGTGGGTCCACGAACAATCCGGCAGCCCTTGAGAGGATGAAGTACCCGTGCGCCACGCGCCCCGTGAAGATGGTGCCTTCGAGGCTGTTGGCGTCCATGTGCGCGTAGAACTTGTCGCCGCTGAGGTGCGCGAAGTCCTCGATGTCCTGCAGGGTGACGGGATGGATGTCGGTGATCACGGTATCGCCCACCTGCAGTTCCTCGAAGTGCATGCGGAAGGTGTGCTGCTTGGTGATGTTCATCCGCGCGCCCTGCTGGTATTGCTGGGTGATGGCGGTGATCATGCTGGG
>Ga0116158_10003782_pt1 | contig 13011 bp, 2 predicted proteins | sample AD_UKC052_MetaG_FD_89883 | JGI IMG/M metagenome (GOLD analysis project Ga0116158, IMG submission 89883) | Active sludge microbial communities of municipal wastewater-treating anaerobic digesters from USA - AD_UKC052_MetaG | ecosystem: Engineered > Bioreactor > Anaerobic > Digestate | place: USA... | reverse complement strand
GGTGGTGGTGATGGCGGCCACCTGGGCGCCCGTCAGGGCGCGCAGGTCGGTGCTTTCCAGGCTGCGCATCTGGTCGCTGCCCAGGCCGGCCACCTGGGCGGTGGACAGCAGGCTGAACTGGCTGGCCTGCAGGGTGTTCAGGTCGTCGGTGGACAGGCCCGACAACTGGGCGGTGCTCAGCCCGCGCAGCTGTTCCTCGCTCAGGGAACGCAGCTGGTCGCTGCCCAGGGCGCCCAGCTGGGCGTCGCTGAGCGCACGGATCTGCGCCGAGCTCAGGGCACCGAACGCACCCGCCGACAGGGCCGAGATGTCGCTGGTGTCGATCGCCCGCATCTGGGCGGTGGTCAGGTTCTGCACGAAGCCGGCCGTCAGCGCCGCGAAGTCGGCACTGTCCAGCGCGGCGATGCTGCGCGTCTGCAGCGCCGCGATCTGCGCGCCACTCAGGGCCAGCAGGTCGTCCGACGCCATGGCCGCCACCTGCTCGGTGGTGAGCGCGGCGATCTGGGCCGTGCTCAGGTAGCCGAACTGCGGCACCGCGCTCAGGGTGTTGAGGTCATCGGTGCCCAGCGAGGCGAGCTGGGCCGTGGTCAGGCCGGCGATCTGCTCCTGGCTCAGCGCGCGCAGCTGGTCGCTGCCCAGGTTGGCCAGCTGCAGGGTGCTCAGTGCGCCGATGTGGGTCGAGCTCAGGCCGGTCAGCGCAGGCAGCGACATGGCGCTGATGTCGGCGGACTCGATGGCGCGCAGCTGCGCGGTGCTCAGCGCCGCCGTCTGGGTGGCGTTGAGGACGGCGATGTCGGCGCTGTCCATGCCCGCGATGGCGCGGGTGTCGAGTGCGCGGATCTGGGCCGTGCTGAAGCTGGCCAGGTCGGCGCTCTCCAGGTTGGCCACCTGGAAGGTGGTCAGCCCGGCGATCTGCGCCGTGCTCAGCGCCTGGAACTGGGTGACCGTCAGGGTGTTCAGGTCATCCGTGCCCAGGCCGGCCAGCTGCTGCGTGGTCAGCCCGGCCAGCTGGGTGGCGTTCAGCGCCACCAGCTGGTCGGTGCCCATCGCGCTGAGCTGGGCGGTGCTGAGCGCCGCGATCTGCTGCGACGACAGGCCCGACAGCGCCGTGGCGCCGATGGCACTGATGTCGGCCGAGTCGATGGCACGCACCTGGGCGGTGCTCAGGGCGGCCAGCTGGTCGGCGCTCAGCGCCCGCAGGTCGGCCGAGTCGAGCGCGGCAATGTCGCGGGTGTCCATGGCGCGCAGCTGGTGCGTGCCCAGGCCGGCCAGGTCGGTGCTTTCCAGGCTGCTGAACTGCAGCGTGGTCAGGCCGGCGATCTGGCTGGTGGACAGCGACTGGAACTGCGACGCGGTGAGCAGGTTCAGGTCTTCGGTGCTCATGCCCGACAGCTGCAGCGTGGACAGCCCGGCCAGTTGCACGGTCGACAGACCTTGCATCTGGTCGGAGTTGAGCGCACCCAGCTGCGCCGTGCTCAGCGCAGCGATCTGCACACTGTTCAGGCCGCCCAGGGCGTCACTGCGGATGGCGGCCAGGTCGGCCGATTCGATGGCGCGCACCTGGGCCGTGGTCATCGCGGCCAGCTGGGCCGACGTGAGGGCGCCGGCGTCGGCGCTCTCGATGGCGGCGATCAGCCGGGTCGACAGCGCGGCGAACTGCGCGGTCGACAGCACGGCCAGGTCGGCGCTGTCCATGGCATTGAACTGCGTGGTGGTCAGCGCGGCGATCTGGGCCGTGGTCAGCATCGGGAACTGGTCGCTGGTCAGGGCGGTCAGGTCGTCGGTGCCCAGGCTGGCGAACTGGGCCGTGGTCATGCCCATCAGCTGCTCGGAGGTGAGCGCGCGGAACTGGTCGCTGCCCAGCGCCGCCAGCTGGGCGGTGCTGAACGAGGCCATCTGGGTGGACGACAGGGCGATCAATGCGTCGGTGGAGATGGCGCCGAAGTCGGCGGTCTCGATGGCGCGCAGCTGGGCCGTGCTGAGCGCGGCCACCTGCAGCGAGCTGAGGGCCCGCAGGTCGTCGGTGTCCAGTGCGGCGATGTCGCGGGTTTCCATGGCGCGCATCTGCTCGGTGGTCAGCGCCATCACGTCGGCGCTGCTGAGCGATGCCACCTGCACCGAGGTGAGGCCGGTGATCTGCTCGCTGGTCAGTGCGGCCAGCTGGGCCGTCTGCAGCGTGTCGAGGTCGCCGGTGTCCAGGCTGGCCACCTGGGCGGTGGTCAGCGACCGCAGCTGGTCGGACGTCAGCGCCCGCAGCTGGTCGCTGGACAGCGCGGCCAGCTGGGCGGTGCTCAGCGCCGACAGGTGCGACGAGGTGATGGCCACCAGCGATGCGGTGCTCATGGCCGCGATGTCGGCCGTCTCGATGGCGCGCAGCTGGGCCGTGCTGATGGCCGCCATCTGCAGCGAGTTCATCGCCGCCAGGTCGACCGAGTCGAGCGCGGCGATGTCGCGCGTCTCCATGGCCGCCACCTGGGTCGCGGTGAGCGCGGCCACGTCGGCGCTGCTCAGCGAGGCCACCTGCACCGAGGTGAGCGCGGTGATCTGCGCGTCGGTCAGGCTGGCGAGCTGGGTGGTGCTCAGGGCATCCAGGTCATCGGTGCCCAGGCTGCTGATCTGGTCGGTGCCGAAGGCACGCAGCTGGTCGGTGGACAGCGCACGCAGCTGGTCGCTCGACAGGGCGCCGAGCTGCTGGGTGGACAGTGCGGTGATCACGCTGGCGCTGATGGCGGCCAGCGACTGGGTGCTGATGCCGGTGATGTCGACCGTTTCCACGGCGCGCAACTGCTCGGCCGTGAGGGCGTCGATCTGCGCCGTGGTCAGCGCGTTGAAGTCGGCGCTCTCCAGCGCGGCGATGTCACGCGTCTCCATGGACCGCAGCTGGTCGGTGCCCAGGGCCGCGATGTCGCTGGAATCCAGCGACCGGAACTGCTGGGTGGTCAGGGCGACGATCTGCTCGTTGCTCAGCGACGCGATCTGGCGGGTGCCCATCGCGGTCAGGTCGTCGGTGGTGATGTCGGCGATCTGGGCGGTGGTCAGGCCGCGCAGCTGGGCCGTGGTCAGCGACGACCACTGGTCGCTGGTCATGGCGCTGAGCTGCTGGGTGCTCAAGCCCGAGATGGCGTCACTGGAGATGGTGACCAGCGCGTCGGTGGCCATGGCCGCCAGGTCGGTGGTCTCGATGGCACGGATCTGGGTGGCGCTCAGCGCGGCCACCTGGCCCGAGGTGAGGGCGGCAAAGTCGGTGCTGTCCAGGGCGGCGATGGCCGCCGTGCCCAGCGCGCTGATCTGGCGCGTGCTCAGGGCGACCATGTCCTCGCTGTTCATCGCCTTGATCTGGGCGGTGCTCATCGAGGTGAGCTGGTCGGTGCTGAGCGCGTTGAACTGGTTGCTGGTCAGCGCGACGATGTCGTCGGTGGACAGGCCGGTGAGCTGCTGCGTGCCCAGGGCGCGCACTTGCGCACTGGTCAGCGATTGCAGCTGGTCGCTGCTGAGCGCACCGATCTGCTGCGAGCTCAGCACGGCCAGGCTGGCCGTGGCCAGGCCCGCCAGCTGGGCGGTGGCGATGCCGACGATGTCGGCCGTCTCCAGCGCTGCCAGCTGGTGGGTGGCCAGCGCATTGAGCTGCACGCTGCTCAGGGCCACCAGGTCGGTGGAATCGAGCGCCGCCAGGTCGCGGGTCTCCATCGCCCGGATCTGGGCGGTGGTGAGGGCGGCCACGTCGGTGCTGTCGAACGAGGCCACCTGGTAGGAGGCCAGCGCGGCGATCTGCGCCGTGCTCAGCGAGGCGAGCTGGGTGGTGCCCAGAGCGTTCAGGTCGTCGGTGGTGAGGCCGGCGATCTGGTCGCTGGTCAGGCCGCGCAGCTGGCTGCTGGACAGCGAGCGCCACTGGTCGGAGCCCAGTGCCGCCAGCTGCCCGGTGGTGAAGCCGGCCAGCTGGGCGCTGCTCAGGCCCACCAGGGCCTCGGTGCTGAAGCCCACCAGGTCGGTGGTGTCGAAGGCGCCGATCTGCACCGAGGTCAGGCCGCTGAGCTGCAGCGAGCTCATGGCGCGCAGGTCGGCGCTGTCGAAGGCCGACAGGTCACGGGTGTCGATGGCACGGATCTGGGCCGACGTCAGGGCGCCCAGGTCGTCGGAAGCCAGGCCGGCCAGCTGGTAGCTGCTGAGGCCGGCGATCTGCGCCGTGGTCAGCTGGGCGAACTGGCTGGTGCTCAGCTGGTTCAGGTCGTCCGAGGCCAGGCCGCCGATCTGGGTGGTGGTCAGCGCACGCAACTGCACGCTGTCGAGCGATTGCATCTGGTCGGAGGTCAGCGCATTGAGCTGGGCGGTGCTCAGCACGGCGATGCCGGCGGCCGTCAGGCCTTCCAGCGCGCTGGTGCCCAGGCCGACGATGTCGTCGCTGCCGATGGCGCGCAGCTGGTCGGTGGTGAAGGCGGCCAGCTGGGTCGAGCTGATGGCCGCCATGTCGGCGCTGTCGAAGGCGCCGAAGTCACGGGTTTCCAGCGCACGCACCTGGGCGCTGGTCAGCGCGTTCAGGTCTTCGCTCTGCAGGGCCCCGAGCTGGTCGGAGCCGAAGGCCGCCACCTGCATGGTGCTGAGCGCGGCGAACTGCGCCGTGGTCAGGGTGTTCAGGTCGTCGGTGGACAGGCTGTTGATCTGGGCCGTGGTCAGGCCCGGCAGCTGGTGGGTGCCCAGGGCACGCAGCTGGTCGGAGCCGAGCACGCCGAGCTGGGCGTTGGTGAAGCCCTGCAGCGCGCTGGCCTGCAGGCCGCGGATGCCGTCGGTGCTGAGGCCGCCCACGTCGCTGCTGTCGAGTGCAGCCAGCTGGGCCGAGCCGAGTGCAGCGGTCTGCACCGAGCTCAGCACGCCCAGGTCGGCACTGTCCAGCGCCGTGAGGATGCGGGTTTCCAGGGCACGCACCTGCGTCGAGGTCAGCGCACCCAGGTCGTCCGAGGTCATGGCGCGCAGCTGGTCGGAGCTGAAGGCGGCCACCTGGGCGGTCGTCAGGGCCGCCATCTGCTCGGTGGTCAGCGCGTTGAAGTCGTCGGAGCCGAGGCTGTTGATCTGGGCCGTGGTCAGGCCACGCAGCTGGGTGCTGGTCAGGGCACGCAGCTGGTCGCTGCCCATGGCACCGAGCTGGGTGCTGGTCAGCGCGGCCAGCTGGGTGCTGGCCAGGCCGCCGAGCGCGGACACACCGATCCCCGGCAGGTCATCGGTGCCGATGGCACGCAGCTGCTCGGTGGTGAGCGCGCCCACCTGCACCGAGTTCAGCGCAGCCAGGTCGGCGCTGTCGAAGCCGACGAAGTCGCGCGTCTCGAGCGCACGCACCTGTGCCGTGGTCAGCGCGGCCAGATCGTCGGTGGCCATGGCGCCCAGCTGGTAGCTGGTGATCGCGGCGATCTGCGCCGTGGTCAGCAGCGCCATCTGGGTGGTGTTCAGCGCATTGAAGTCGTCGCTGGACAGGCCGGCAATCTGGGTGCTGGTCAGGCCGCGCAACTGGGCGCTGCTCAGGGCCCGCAGCTGGTCGCTGCCCAGGGCGCCGAGCTGGGCGGTGGTCAGGCCGGCCAGCTGCACCGAGGTCAGGCCGCCGATGGCGGCCGTGTTCAGGCCCACGATGTCGGCCGTCTCGAAGCCCGAGATCTGGCTGGAGGTCAGCGCCGCCAGCTGGGCCGAGGTGAGGGCGGCCACGTCCACGCTGTCCAGCGCCGCCAGCGCGGTGCTGCTGATGGCGCGGAACTGGGCGCTGGTCAGCGCGGCCAGGTCGTCGCTGGCCATCGCACCCAGCTGGGTGTTGGTCAGCGCGCCGGCCTGCAGGGTGCTCAGGCTGGCGATCTGCTGGGTCGTCATGCCCACCAGGTCGTCGGTGGCGATGGCGGCCACCTGGGCGGTGGTCAGGCCGTCGAGCTGTGCGGTGGTCAGTGCGGCGATCTGGTCGCTGGTCATGGCCACCAGATGGCCGGTGCTCAGCGCCGACAGCTGGGCGCTGGTCAGGCCGGCCAGGGCGCCCACGCCCAGGCCCTTGATGTCGGTGGTGTCGATGCCCAGCAGCTGGCCGGTGGTGAGCGCGGCCACCTGGGCCGAGCCGAGCACCGCCAGGTCGGCGCTGTCGAAGTTGGTGAAGTCGCGGGTCTCGATGGCACGGATCTGGCCGCTGGTCAGCGCACCGAGGTCGTCGCTGGTCATCGCACCGAGCTGGGTGCCGGTCAGCGCCGCGATCTGGGCCGTGCCCAGGGTCGCGAACTGCGCGCTGGTCAGGGTGTTCAGGTCATCAGTGCCCAGGCCGGAGATCTGGCTGCTGGTCAGGCCGCGCAGCTGGCCGCTGGTCAGCGCCTGCAGCTGCTCGGACGTGAGCGCCGCCAGCTGGGCGTTGGTCAGTGCCGCCAGCTGGAGGCTGGACAGGCTGACCAGGGCGGCGGTGCCCAGGCCCGGCAGGTCGTCGGTGCCGAGGGCGGCCACCTGGGCGGTGGTCAGGCCGGGCACCTGCAACGAGCTGAGCACGCGCAGATCGGTGCTGTCGAAGGCGCCGAGGTCGATGATCTGCAGCGCGGCGATCTGGCCGCTGGTCAGCGCACCGAGGTCGGCCGAGTCGAGGCTGCGCACCTGGTCGCTTCCGAGGGCCTGGATCTGCAGGCTGGACAGGGCGCGGATCTGGTCGCTGGTGAAGGTGCCCAGGTCATCGGTGGCCAGGGCGGCCACCTGCGCGGTGGTCAGGCTGCGCACCTGCAGGGTGGTCAGGGCCTGCAGCTGGTCGCTGGTCAGGTTGCCCAGCTGGGTGTTGCTCAGGGCTGCCAGGCGGGTGGTGGTCAGCGACTGCAGCTGGTTGGTCGTCAGCGCACGCAGGTCGTCGGTGGCCATCTGCGACAGCTGGGCCGTGCTCAGGCCGGCCAGCTGGCGGGTGCTGAGGGCCTGCTGCTGCGCGTTGCTCAGCGCCGCCAGCTGGGCGTCGGTGAGCAGGCCCAGCTGGGCCGAGCCCATGGTCGAGATGGTGTCGGTGCTCAGGCCGGCGATGTCGTCGGTCTGGATGGCACGCAGCTGCGACGAGCTGAGCGCGGCGATCTGGACCGAGCTCAGCGCGGCCAGGTCGGTGGAGTCCAGCGCCACCAGCTGGCGCGTCTGCAGCGCACGGATCTGGGCCGTGGTCAGCGAGGCCAGGTCGGCCGTCTCCAGCTTGGACACCTGCTCGGTGCCCAGCGCAGCGATCTGCTGCGTGGACATGGCCTGGAACTGCGCCGTCGTCAGGGTGTTGAGGTCTTCGGTGCCCAGCGACGCGATCTGGCGCGTGCTCAGGCCGCGCACCTGCAGGGTGCTCAGGGCCTGCAGCTGTTCGCTGCTCAGCGCGGCCAGCTGGTCGGTGCCGAGGCCGGCCACCTGGGCCGTGCTCAGGCCGGGCATGCTGGTCACGCGCAGGCCGGCCAGGTCGTCGGTGCCCAGGCCGGCGATCTGTGCGCTGGTCAGCGCGGCCAGCTGCGCCGAGGTGAGGGCATAGACGTCGGCGCTGTTCAGGCCGCCCAGGTCATTGGCGTCCAGGGCGCGCACCTGGCTGCTGGTCAGCACGCGCAGGTCGGCCGATTCCAGCGCGGCGATCTGGTCGCTGCGCAGCGCGCCGAGCTGGGCGGTGCCCAGCGTCACGAACTGGGCCGTGGTGAAGGCGTTCAGGTCGTCGGTGCCCATCGTCGCCAGCTGGGCCGTGGTCAGGCCGCGCAGCTGGGCGGTGGTGAGCGCGCCGAGCTGGTCGCTGCTCAGCGCCGCCAGCTGGGCGGTGGTGAGCTGGCCGATCTGGGTGCTGGTCAGCGCCGCCAGACGGGTCAGGCCCAGGCCGGCCAGGTCGGTGGTGTCCAGGGCGCGCAGCTGGGCCGAGCTCATCGCGGCGATCTGCAGCGAGCTCAGTGCCGAGATGTCGGCGCTGTCGAGCAGGTTGATGCCCAGGGTGTTCAGGCCCGTGATCTGGTTGGTGCCCAGGGCGGCCAGGTCGGCCGTTTCCATGGCGCCGATCTGGGTGCTGGTCAGCGCCGCGATCTGGGTGCTGCTGAGGGCGGCGAACTGCGCCGTCTTCAGCACGTTCAGGTCGTCGGTGGACAGGCTGCTGAGCTGCTGCGTGGTCAGGCCGCGCAGCTGGGCGGTGGTCAGCACCTGCAGCTGTTCGGACGTGAGTGCCCCGATCTGGGCGGTGGTCAGCAGGGCGATCTGCGCCGAGCTGAGCGCCGACAGCGCCTTGGTGCCGATGCCGACGATGTCGCCGGTCTCGATGGCGCGCAGCTGGGCCGAGCTGAGCGCGCCCAGCTGCACCGAGTTGAGCACCGCGATGTCGGCACTGTCGAAGGCCGCCACGTCGGGCAGCTCCAGGCCGCGCAGCTGGCCCGTGCTCAGGGCGGCCAGGTCGGCCGTCTCCAGGTTGGCCACCTGTTCGCTGGTGAGCGAGGCGATCTGCGCGCTGCTCAGGGCCGCGAACTGGGCGGTGGTCAGGGTGCGCAGGTCGTCGGTGCCCAGGCTGGACAGCTGGCCGGTGGTCAGGCCGCGGATCTGGGCCGTGGTCAGCGACTGCAGGTAGTCGGTGGACAGCGCAGCCAGCTGGCTGGTGGTCAGCGAGGCCAGGCGCTGGGTGGACAGCGAGGCCAGCTGGGCCGCGCTGAGGGTGTTCAGGTCCTCGGTGGACAGCGAGGCCAGCTGGGTGCCGCTCAGGGCGGCCAGCTGGGTGGTGGTCAGCGCGCGCAGCTGGTCGCTGGCCAGCGCACCGATCTGCGTCGAGGTCAGGGCCGAGACCTGGCCCACGGCCAGCTGCGACAGCACGGCCGGGCGGATGCCCACGATGTCGCCGGTCTCGATGGCCAGCAGCTGGGCCGTGGTCATGGCGTTGAGCTGCGTCGAGCTCAGCACCGCGTAGTCGGCGCTGTCCATCGCCACCAGGTCACGGGTCTCGATGGCGCGGATCTGCGCGGTGCCCAGCGCGGCCAGGTCGGCCGATTCCAGCTTGGCCACCTGCTCGGTGGTGAGCGCGGCGATCTGGCGCGTGGTCAGCGCGGCGAACTGCGCGGTGTTCAGGGTGTTCAGGTCATCGCTGGACAGCCCGGCGATCTGCGCGGTGGTCAGCGCGGCCACCTGGGCCGAGGTCAGCGCCAGCAGCTGGTCGGAGCCCAGCGCGGCCAGCTGGTGGGTGCCCAGCGCAGCGATCTGCGCCGTGCCCATGCCGGCCAGGGCCGCCGTGGCCAGGCCGGCCAGGTCGGCGGTGTCCAGCGCGGCCAGCTGGGCGGTGCCCAGGGCGGCCATCTGGGCCGAGCCCAGCAGCGCCACGTCGGCCGAATTCAGCGAGGCCACGTTGTCGGCATTGATGCCGCGCAGCTGCAGGGTGGACAGGGCGGCCAGGTCGGCCGACTCCAGCACCGACACCTGGGTGCTGGTCAGCGCGCCCACCTGGGCGCTGCTGAGGGCGCTGAACTGTTCGGTGCTCAGCGCATTGAGGTTGTCGGTCGACAGCGCGGCCAGCTGGGCCGAGCCCAGCGCACGCACCTGTGCCGTCGTCAGCGCCTGCAGCTGGCCGGCGCTCAGGGCGCCGAGCTGGGTGCTGGTCAGCAGCGCGATGGCCTGGGTGCCCAGGGCAGCCAGGGTGTCGGTGGCAATGCCGGCCAGGTCGGCCGTGTCCATCGACTGCAGCTGGGCGCTGGTCAGGCCGGCCAGCTGGGCGGCGCTGAGCATGGCGATGTCGCTGCTGTCGAAGGCGGCGAAGTCGGCGGTGCGGATGGCGCGCAGCTGCGCCGTGCCCAGGGCGCCCAGGTCCTCGGCGTCCAGGCTGGTCAGCTGGGTGGTGCTCAGCGCGGCGATCTGCTGGGTCGACAGGCCGCGGAACTGGTCGGCCGACAGGGCGTTCAGGTCTTCGGTGTCCAGCGACGCGATCTGGGCCGTGCTCAAGCCGCGCAGCTGGATGGTGCCCAGTGCCTCCAGCTGGCTGGCGCTCAGCGCGGCCAGCTGGGTGGAACTGAGGCCGGCCAGCTGGATGCTGGTCAGCCCGGCGAGGGCGCCCAGGCTCAGGCCGCTGAGATCAGCCGGATCGATGGCGCGCAGCTGCAGGGTGCTCAGGCCGGCCAGCTGGGCCGACGACAGCACGCCCAGGTCGTTGGCGTCCATCGCCGCCAGGGCGGCGGTGCCCAGGCCGCGCAGCTGCGCGGCGCTCAGGGCGGCCAGGTCTTCGGTCTCCAGGCTGGCCAGCTGGGTGCTGGTCAGGGCGCCGATCTGGGCGCTGCCCAGCGCCTGGAACTGCGTCGACGTCAGGCTGTTCAGGTCGTCGGTGCCCAGCGCCGCGAGCTGGCTGGTGCAGCAGCGCACGCAGCTGGTTGGCGCTCAGCGCCTGCAGCTGGGTGGTGGTCAGGCTGTCGATCTGGGCCGTGCCCAGGGCCGCCACCTGGGCGGTGCCCAGCAGGGCCAGGGTCTCGGCCGACAGCGCGCTGATCACGGCGGTGCCCAGGGCACCGATCTGCAGGCTGCTCAGCGCGCCCAGCTGGTCACTGGCCAGGGCGGCCAGGTCGGCAGCCTCCAGGCCCGACACGCCGGCGGTGCTGAGGCTGCGCAGCTGCTGGGTGTTCAGGCTGGCCAGGTCGGCGGCGTCCAGCGACGCCACCTGGCTGGCGCTGAGTGACGCGAGCTGGCGTGTGACGAAGTTGGCAAACTGCTCCTGCGTCAGCGTGGTCAGGTCGTCGGTGGACAGGCTGGCGATCTGGGCCTGGCTGAGCGACTTGATCTGGCTGCTGGTCAGCGACTGCAGCTGGCTGACGGTGAGCGCCTCCACCTGGCCGGTGCTGAGCGCGGCCACCTGCAGGGTGCTGAGGTCGGCCACGGTCTGCGCCGACAGGCCGGCCAGCTCGCTGGTGCCGATGGCGCGCACCTGGGCGGTGGTCAGCGACACCAGCTGCGCGGTGTTCAGCGCGTCGAAGTCGCTGCTGACCATCGCCGCCACGCCGGCCGTGCTGATGGAGCGCAGCTGCGCTGAACTCAATGCCGCGAAGTCGGCTGGATCCAGTGCAGCCACCTGCACACCCGACAGCGCGCTCACGCGCTGGGCGGGGATCACCGGCAACTGCTCGGCCGTCAATGCCGCCATCTGGTCCACGCTGAACGCTGCCCAGTCAGCAGCAGTGAGCGCGGCGATCTGGGCCGTGGTCATCGCGGCAATTTCGGCAGGAGTCAGGTTGGTGATGTTCGAGGCCATGGTCTCAGATCCTTCGGCGCAAGTGTTTGCAGCAATCTTTGGTGCGAGTTGCCAGGTTCACCGTCCACCCGTGCAGGGCATGGACGGCACCTTTGGCGCGTTCCTCGTCGGCATATCGGGCCCCCTGGGGGCAACTTGAGTCGGAAACCGATCAGGCAGACGAAGTCCCGGTTAATTCACGCTGCCTGCCAGCTTGAGGCTTCAGGTTTTCTGCAAGGCGCCGATAACGGGGTGTTCCGCGATGCTTATCCGGTCCCTGCACGGGCGACCGGGCGGCACCATGGCCGGGCGCTGACGATTCCGTCGGTGCACCCACCCGTGCCCGCATCGCCATGGCAGACGCCCAGGACCGCAACCTCCCAGCCTCACAGAAGAAGATCCGCAAGGCCCGCAGCGAGGGCCAGGTGGCGCGCTCGCGCGACCTGGGTCATCTGCTGGCGGTGGGCGGCGGCGGCGCGCTGCTGGTGCTGGCCCTGCCGCGGCTGGCCGACTGGACCGGGCGCCTGCTCAGCACCGGCCTGCGCTTCGACCTGCAGTCCCTGGAACAGACGGATGCGATGACGCAACGGCTGGGCACGCTGACCTGGGCCTGGATGCTGGTGCTGCTGCCGCTGGGCGCCGCGGGCATCGCGCTGGCCCTGGGCACGGCCGTGGCCTCGGGCGGCTGGAACTTCACCCTCAAGCCGCTGGCGCCCAACTTCGGCAAGCTCAATCCGCTGGCCGGCCTGGGCCGCATGGTCTCGGGCCAGCACCTGGGCGACCTGGCCAAGGCCTGCACGCTGGCGCTGGTGCTGGGCGTGGTGGGCGCGTTCTGGCTGTGGCTGCATCTGGGCCAGTTCCATGACGCGCTGGCCATGCCGCTGCGAGCGGCCCTGGTGCACACCGGCGGTGCCCTGCTCGATGGGCTGACGCTGCTGGTGGTGGTGCTGGCGGTGTCGGCACTGATCGACGTGCCGCTGCAGCGCCGCATGCTGTCCACGCGCCTGAAGATGAGCCACCAGGAAGCCAAGCAGGAACACAAGGAGGCCGAGGGCAACATCGAGGTCAAGGGCCGCATCAAGGCCCGCATGCGCGAGATGTCGCGCAAGCGCATGCTGGCTGCCGTGCCCAAGGCCGACCTGGTGGTGATGAACCCCACCCACTACGCGGTAGCGCTCAAATATGACGAGGGCCGCATGGCCGCGCCCAAGGTGGTGGCCAAGGGCGCCGACCTGATGGCGCTGAAGATCCGCGACCTGGCGCGCGAGCACAAGGTGCCGGTGCTGCAGGCCGCGCCGCTGGCGCGTGCGCTGTACACCCACGCCGAGGTCGACCACGAGATCCCGGCCCGGCTGTTCTCGGCCGTGGCCCAGGTGCTGGCCCATGTGTACCAGCTGCGCGCTGCCCTGGCCGGATACGCCGCCATGCCCAACGACCTGCCACCGATCGTGGTGCCGCCGGATCTCGACCCGCACACCGCCGAGCCGGCGCCCGTCTAAGCCATGAATCCCCTGCTTGCACAGATCAAGGGCCTGCTCGACGGGCTGGCCGCCTCGCCGGCGGCGCAGCAGGTGGCCGTCAAGCTCGGCTGGAGCCTGCCGGTGCTGCGCAGCCTGGGTGCGCCGCTGTTCATCGTCATGGTGCTGGCGATGATGGTGCTGCCGCTGCCGCCCTGGATGCTGGACCTGCTGTTCACCTTCAACATCGCGATGGCGCTGATGGTGATGATGGTGGCATCGCAGATGGTGCGGCCGCTGGACTTTGCCGCCTTCCCGGCGGTGCTGCTGGTCACCACCCTGCTGCGGCTGAGCCTGAACGTGGCCTCCACCCGGGTG
>Ga0116158_10003781_pt1 | contig 13012 bp, 8 predicted proteins | sample AD_UKC052_MetaG_FD_89883 | JGI IMG/M metagenome (GOLD analysis project Ga0116158, IMG submission 89883) | Active sludge microbial communities of municipal wastewater-treating anaerobic digesters from USA - AD_UKC052_MetaG | ecosystem: Engineered > Bioreactor > Anaerobic > Digestate | place: USA... | reverse complement strand
GAAATAAAGTTCAATACCAAAGAGGGTACCTGGATGAGCGTGGACATCAGCCCCGATGGCAAACAGATAGCCTTTGACCTGATGGGCGATATTTACCTGATGCCGGTTGCCGGTGGAAAAGCTACCCCGGTTACCAAAGGCCTCGCCTGGGAAACCCACCCCCGTTTTAGCCCCGATGGAAAAAAACTGCTTTTTACCAGCGACCGCACCGGCAGCGACAATATCTGGTACATTGATTTTGAAAAGAAGGATACCGTTCAGCTTACCAAAGACCGGGTAGATGATTTCCCCTCAGCCGTTTGGAGTGCCGATGGCGAGTACATTATTGCAAGCAAGGGGCGGCGCATGCCCAAACTCTGGATGTACCATAAAGACGGCGGTGGCGGTATCCAACTCATTGATCAGCCGGCACAGCTAAAAACCATTGATCCCTTTGCAAGCCCCGATGGCAAGCTGATTTATTTTAGTCAGCGCAATGGTTCCTGGAATTACAACGCCCTGCTGCCTCAATACCAGATTGGCACTTTCGACCGCGAAAAGGGAAAAATGAACACCATAACCACCCGCTACGGTTCCGCATTTACCCCCACCCTCAGCAAAGATGGAAAATGGATGGTGTATGGCAGCCGCTACGAAGAAAAAACGGGTCTTGTGCTGCGCAACCTGCAAAATGGCGATGAGCGCTGGTTAGCTTATCCCGTTCAGCGTGATGATCAGGAAAGTATTGCCCCCATGGGTGTATTGCCGGGAATGACTTTTACCCCTGACAGCAAGTCGGTACTGGCAAGCTACAACGGTAAAATCTGGAACATCCCGGTTGAGGGCGGCGCCCCTGCTGAAATTGCATTTGAAGCCGATGTGCGGCTTGAAGTGGGACCCCGGCTGTATTTTAGCTATGGTATTAAAGATACAAGCCATGCTCTTGCAACCCAGATAAGGGATGCGGTACCAAGCCCCGATGGCAAAATGCTGGCTTTTACCGTACTCAACCGCTTGTACATCATGGATTACCCCGGAGGTACGCCCCGCAGGGTTACCACGCATAATTTTACCGAAGCCATGCCCGCATGGAGCCCCGATGGCAAACAACTTGTTTTTGTAACCTGGAACGAAAAGGAGGGCGGACATTTGTACAAAGCAACCCTCGGTACTTCACCTGTTATTGCCAAACTAACCACCGAACCGGCCTTTTATATGCAGCCCGCCTGGAGTTACAATAACCGGATCGCTTTTTTTAAAGGGCCAAAGCGGCTTTTTATGGATGCGGAGGATCCTTTTTACAGCGGTGCCGAAGCTGAACTGGTGTGGATAAGCCCCAATGGAGGAAAAATCAACCGGATTGACGATGCCAACAACAAAGGAAATGTGCATTTTACCAAGGATACTACCCGCGTTTACCTTAACAGCGGTGGCGGGTCACTCATCAGCATTCGCTGGGATGGTACCGATGAAAAAACCCATGCGCGAATAATGGGAATCACCACGTATGGTACCAATCCCGAGGCAGACCATAGCGGGCATAACCATGGTGATGAAGCCATTGCTGCCGGTACCGAATATGTAATGGGCAAACCACGTATGCTGGCCGATCCGCTCAATTATTGCATGCTGCCCGAAAGTACAGGTGGTAAAGAGCCGCAAAATATGCCTGCGGCTGCCGGCACCATCCTGATGGCGCCTGAAGGGCCTCATGCCATTGCGCAGGTGAACAACAATATTTATGTGGTAACCATTCCGCTTGCGGGTAAAGTGCCCGTAATTAATGTGGCCGATGCCAAAAACGCTGCTTTTCCTGCACGGCAGCTTACTGAGATAGGGGGCGAATTTCCGGCATGGGAAGCCAATGGTAAAAAAGTGCACTGGAGCCTGGGCAATGGCCATTGGGTGTACGATGTAGAAGGGGCGAAAAAACTGGAGGATTCGGTAGCTGCAGCCAAAAAGGCGGAAACCGCAAGGGCTGCTGATAGTGTAAGGGCATTGCTGGCAAAAGGCCCGGAGGCTAAAAAACTGGCGGACTCCCTCGCCAAAAAAAGCGCGGACTCGTTAACTGTATTGCTTAAAGCAGATACCACAAAAGCGAGGCAGGACAGCCTTGCCAAAGCAGAAAAGAAAGCAAAGGAAAAATACAGCCCTGCCGAACAACAGGTAAAGGTATATTATGCCAAAGACCTGCCGGGTGGCACTTTTCTCCTGAAAAATGCACGCCTGCTCACCATGAAGGGCGATGAAATAATGGAGGGCGGCGATGTACTTGTAGAAAATAACCGGATAAAAGCGGTGGGTAAAACAGGTACCCTTTCTGTTCCCTCAGGTACCAAAGAAATTGACTGCACAGGAAAAACGATATCGCCGGGTTTTGTGGATACGCATGCGCACATGTGGCCTTTCTGGGGTTTGCATAAAAATACGCTCTGGATATATGCGGCCAACCTTGCCTATGGGGTTACCACTACCCGCGATCCGCAAACTGCTACCACTGATGTACTGACTTACAGCGATATGGTAGAAGCAGGACAAATTCCCGGCCCACGCGTGTACAGCACCGGCCCCGGCGTTGGCTTTTGGATGTATAACCTGAAAGACCTCGACCAAACCCGCAATGTGCTGAAGCAGTACAGCAAATACTACAATACCCAATACATTAAAATGTACCTCGTAGGCAACCGTCAGCACAGGCAGTGGGTAATTATGGCTGCCAAAGAGCAAAAGCTGATGCCAACCACCGAAGGCGGGCTCGATTACAAACTCAATATGACCCAAATGCTTGATGGCTATCCCGGTCATGAACATGCCATTCCCATTTACCCTTTATTTAAAGATGTAATTAAAACCATTGGCGAAACCAAAATGGCGGTTACGCCAACTTTGCTGGTTTCGTATGGCGGCCCATGGGCGGAGAACTATTATTACACCACCGAAAGCCCGGTAAAGGATCCAAAACTCAACAGGTTTACCCCTTACCAGGAACTGAGCGCAAAAGCAAGACGCCGTGCGGGTGGACTTGGTGGTTGGTTTACTCCCGAAGACCATGTGTTCCCGCTTCATGCACAAACGATAAAAGGAATTGTGGAAGCAGGAGGACTTAGTGGGGTAGGCAGCCACGGGCAATTGCAGGGGCTTGGCTACCATTGGGAACTGTGGAGCATGGCGAGTGGCGGTATTAAAAACCTGGATGCCCTGAAAACGGCTACCATTTTAGGCGCTACTGCCCTTGGCCTCGATAAAGACCTTGGCAGCATTGAACCCGGCAAATTGGCCGACCTTGTAATTATGGATGCCAACCCGCTGGAAAACATCCGCAACACCAACACCATTAAGTATGTGGTGAAAAATGGCAGGTTGTATGATGGCAGTACGCTTGATGAAATTTACCCGTCAGCGCGGCCTTTGGATGTAAGCGGGTGGACGAAACCGGCACCGGGTAAATAACGGAAAAAGCCCGGGTAAGCCGGCACCGGTGCAGCGCATGCAGTTATCGTGATTTCACATCTTTATGTGATTCAGATAATTGCATGCGCTTTTTATGTTTGCACCATCATTCACTCAAAAAACACACACCGTTATGAAGCACTTTTTTATTGCATTTTTCGCAACCATTACCTTTTTTTCCTGCAAAAAGGATGTTGACAATGATTCTCCTTCGGAGGGCAGGTTAATTGAACAGCGCACCGGCAATGAGTATGTAAAACTTCAGTATGGCAGTAATGGCAAAATTGTTAAAGCCATTGTACTTGATGAAGCTATTACCGATGGTGAGGAAGTAACTTACAATATCGCTTACAATGCTGCAGGCCGCATTAGTGAGGTTACCAGCAACGAGGGCGAGGTAATCCGTTCGGAATACGCAAACAACCGCCTGGTAAAGGCTGTTATTTTAGGAGATGGCCAGGAAATTGGTCATACCGATTACCATTACGAGAACGGTTTGCTGAAGGAGGCCGAAATTAGTTCAAGGTTTTTCAACCAGTCGTTTACAACCATGAAATTCAGCTTTACCTACGACGCACAGCAAAGGGTTAAGCAATCCGATCTATGGATGCTCAATCCATTGACCGACGAACTGGAACCTGCCGGTTATACGGTAATGGAATATGATACCCGTAAAAATCCTTTGGTTGGTTTCAGTGACTTCATGTTGCTGATGTGGCAGGTGCCGGCTGAAAACAATGTGGTTAAGGAAACCCAGTATTTTGCCGATGATACCATTGATGAGATCAGGGAATTTAATTTCACCTACAATGCCCTGCAATACCCCGTACAAGGCATTATGCGTACCACAGTTAACGGCCAGCATGTGGATACCAATTTGAAATTTACCTACCAATAACAGGATCCTGCACCAATAAAAAGGCAACTTTCGCGCGAAAGTTGCCTTTTTTAGATAAAGCTGTCCATTGCTCCCAACTTTCCAGGCAACGTCTCCCCAACCTTAGTAGGGGGACGTTGTGAAACGACGTTCTCCACGACGAAGGAGGGGTCCTGGCTCCGGACACACAAAAAACATCCTTACAGCCGGGATGCCTCATTCTTCGGCATGACGACCAGAGATTTCCAGGCAACATATCCCCGACCTTAGGAGGGGGACGTTGCGCCGGAATCAAGGCCCGACCAGGTTGGCTGAAGATTACCATCTGCCTTCCGGATTTTTACCGGTATTCCGGTCAGATGGGCCATGCCAGACACTTTGTCAATGTTTTCCGGGCCATCTTTTGCCAATAAATTTACATTAACGCCCCTTGTTTTATTGGCTACCGAAAGCCCGCGCGCATGCTGATGACCCCACCCATGTGGAACGGCAATGGTTTTTGGCATCAGGGTATCCAGCGCTTTCACCTGTATTCTGATGGTGGCTGCTTCGGTGCTTACATCAATCAATTCCATTTCCTGCACACCCAGTTTTTCCATATCCAGTGGATGTAAATACGCATAATTGGTATCCCTGCCATGGGCAAGCATGCGGGGAATGTTGTGGGTCCATGAATTGTGTGTGGTAATCGCGCGCCTCGTAATAAGTTTAAAATGGTCGGAATGCTCTTTTTCTTTATTGAAATCATCTTCGAGCTTCAACGCGTGGGTCATTAAAGTTTCAGGCGCAAGCTGTATTTTTTTATTTTCCGTCATCACACGCTTTTCCACAAAAGAACCTGCCTGATGCGGTTCTCTTTTTATACCGTGGGGAAACTTAAGCAGGGTTTTAAATGATTTTTGCCCTGACAACCGAAGCAATCCGTTCAGAAAGGCCTGTTGCGGAATTTCAAGCCATTTTTTACCTTTTTTACGGGAATGGTAGGCAGCCGTAAACTCAAAGAACCGCTGCGCTACGGCCGAATCGAATAAAGATACACCCGATGCACGAGCAAGTTCAAGGTAAATGGATGCTTCATCCCGTTGCTCAGCTTCCTTTTGCACAATGGCACGGGTAGCCTGCAGGTATGGCTTCATTTGCAAACCCAGCATCAACGGAAAAATGAAAGGTAAGTCGGGGCGCTGCATGGGATCGGTGCAGGGAAGTACGTAATGCGCTTCAGAGCTTGTTTCATTCTGGTAAATGTCGAGTGTTACGAGTAATTCCAGCTTACGGAAGGCTTCCCGCAGCCGCCCTGAGTTTGCCATGGTTATCAGCGGATTACCGCCGGTTACAAAAAGCGCCTTCAACTGCCTTTTTCCCGGTGTAAGAATCTCATCGGCCATAATGCCACCCGGGAAAGCATCGTTTACCGAAGAAAAATTGCCAATGCGTGACCTGTCATCACGCATAAGCACCCCGTTTTTCACACCTAATTTGATGAAATCAATAATGCCTTTCCCCACAAGGGTTCCCCCTTTCCTGTCCAGGTTTCCCGAAATGGCATTGATGGCTTCCTGTATCCAGAAGGCAAGCGTGCCGTTTCCGCCCATATTAACCCCGGTTGAACAATAAAGCGCTGCACCTTTTGCATTGCAATAAGCAGTAACCATTTCGCGAAGCACGCCGGTTGAAATGCCGGTCACCAGTTCGGTTCGCTCAGCCGGCCACTTTGCCGAAAGTATTTTTAAAGCTTCAAATCCCTCTGTCCATTTTAATACACGGTCCATATCTGCACCATCCTGCCTGATGAGCTCATGTAAAAAGGATAGATAGAAGAAAACATCAGTTCCCGGGCGGATGAATACATGCGTTCCCGCAATTTGTGCAGACTCTGTTTTTCGGGGATCCACAAAATAAAGCTTTGCCCCCCTTTTTTCGAGCTGCTTAAGTTTTTCGACTGGATTGGGAACCTGCAGAAATGACCATTTTGAAATAACGGGGTTTGCACCAACCACAATAAGGCATTCGGTATGTTCAATATCCGGAAAGGGCAGGGTAAAGGGAAATCCGTACATATACCGGGAAACGGCAAATTTGTTTGAACAATCCTGTGTGGCTGAGGCATACATGCTTTTCGATCCGATGCCGGTCATAAAGCCCTGCGCGAAAACAGGATGAAGCACCCCAAAACCCGCGGCTGTACCCACATACATGCCTACCGAATCCGGACTATCTTCGGAACGGATCTGCTTTACCTTAGCGCCGATTTCTTTTATGGCCTGCTCCCATGAAATACGTTCATAGGTTCCGTCAGGTTTACGTTTTAACGGATACTTAAGGCGGTCGGGAGACTGATACATTTCATGTTGCCGCAGGCCTTTCACGCAGGAAAATCCTTCAGTTGCTACATGGGCCTGATCCGGTGCAATAGATACCACCTTGCCGCCCTCTGTAACCACCTCAAGGCCACACAATGATTCACAAATCCTGCAAAAAGTATGATGCTTTTCCATGATTAACCTGTCTGATTATTTATTTAACGGCCTTTACAATTGTAAATGTCCGCATATTTAGCACTGAAAATTTCAGGTAAATTTAGATGAAAAGTAATCTGGAGATGTTGGTGATAACACCAATATCGGCTGTAAGGTGGGCCTTCGCATTACGAAAACCATTATTCTTTATTTGGTTTCACCGGAAACTTATCAAACATTTTTTTAATCCCCCTTTCAATGGTTTTAGGAACGTTTTTCTGTTTTTCAGGCACAATATCGGTAACAGTGGCCCACCAAACCATTGTATTGGACGATGCATCAATGAGGTGAAAATCAAGGGTGCCTTCTTTGTAGTAGCCAACCACCACTTCCTCGCTCTTCCAGCTGTAGTTTCTCTGCCCCATATACTTTGGGCGGTCGGTACGGAAATCGGTTTCGCGGGTTTGTGCTTTCTCTATAACTACCAACCCCATATTAATCTTTAAATCCGGGTTGGACGATTCCGTATAGCCGCGTGAGGTTAATTGTGTACGCACTGTCTCCTTGAGTACTTCGAGGTTTTTCAGGTAGTTTTCAGCATTTACAAGGCCTGAAGTATCTATTGAAAAAAATGCAAAGGTTTTGTATCCGGAAAGATCGGCCTCGGAAGCAAGTTCCGATTTTTGAACTTTTTGGGCTATTCCGCAGGTAAATAATAATGCGTATATAACCGTAAAAATTATCCTCATGTAATAAAATTTTTCTATCAAAGTTAAAACCTGAAAATCAGGAAAACAAAAGTTTTTGAATTAGCCGGGATGCCTCGTTCCCCGGCAGGACGACCTCCTGTGGCGTCACCCCGAAGAACCCTGTACCGTCACTCCGACGAACCATATACCTTAACCCCGACGAAAAGAGGGGTCTCGGCATCATAACGCCCCCGAGACCTCTGAAGGGCTTACAATTTTCGCGGGGAAATGGAAGCTATAAGGCGATTGGGACCTGTTGGTAAAAAATCTACCTATCGGCAGACAGGCACCAACAGTGGCTGGCAAATATTTTTATCTGATAGTTATAAAAAATGGAGATAGTCGCCTTGCTTTTGAGTCTGAAGTTATCGCTATGATAGCGTCGAATTGAATTTTACTGTTCCGCTTTAATTGTTTGATGATGGCTACTTGTTCTTCCGAAAGCATGTTTCCTTCAATAGGAGGAATAAATATATTTAGCGTATCAGCATCAGGGCCAATGAATGTTGTAGAAAAACTAAGGATTCGTATGGGGTCGTGTAAAAGCGATCTTTTAAACATTGCATATAAAACCTTATTTGCTAAAATTTCCTGGACTGTCGCAGTGTCGTACTGAATATATCCAAGTTGAAGGCTGGGATTGGGTATGGTGTCAACAGTGAATATTTTTTTAAGAAGTAATTCCTTACCCGCGTAAACAAGCAGTGTATCGGGCCTCAGGGTTTTAGGTTTAACCCTGAAAGTATTGCTGTCATAAGTTGAAATGGTTGATCCATTCTTTGAAATGATCTGCGTTTTTTGGTTAGTTCCTGAAACATAAATCATATTTTGGATGGGGAGGAACAGGATATTTGAGTCGGGCCTTACCAGGCTCATATTTTTAATCGTCACCTGGGCATTTGCATGCAGGTAAATAAAAAGCGGTAGAATGGAAATAATACATTTCATTTAGTCTGTAATTAAAGATTTTATTGTTTTGTGTGTGACTGCTGTTACGAACGTAAAAGATGCAGGGATATTATATATCAATCTGCCCGGGAAATTAATATTATTACGCAAATTAAAAGGGCAGCTTTCTTATGAAAGCTGCCCTTTTAATGAAAAAAAGAAATTTTACCAGTGAATTTCTTCGCCTTTGTTGTTCTTCCAATTCTCTGCCAGGTATTCTCCATCTTCATCATTTCTTGGAGTTACTGAAAGCACCACGTTGCCATCTTTTATCCCGGTTTCATAAAGTTTGGCTCTTTCTTCCGGTATGCCTGAACCAACAAGTGCGCCGATAACACCACCTGCTATTCCACCTGCACCGGCACCTGCAAGTCCTGCTGCCAGCGGTCCGGCAATCAGTATGCCAAGACCAGGAATCAGTACGCTTGTTCCGATAGCTGCAATTACACCTACAATGGCACCAATTGTTCCACCAATTGCAGATCCTTTGCCTGCATGTTCTGCAGCCTTGGTTCCGATCTCGGTTTGATCATCTGCATCCTCGTTGTCGTAATGGCTTTTCCGGGTATCATCAGACATTATCATATTGATATCATCTTTTGAATACCCTCTTTCATGCAGTGAATTGTATGCATTTTCGGTGCTTTCACGGTCACGAAACATTCCGGTCAATACTCTTTTGTAATCATTCCGGAAATAGGGATTTATTCATGCAGTTTTTGTGGATATACTGAAGAAATGAAAATCAGGACGAACTATACATGCCCCAACTGCAAGCGGGATAATTGGGTGAATTCTGTAAATACAACAAGAGTAATCTAATGCCAATTTTTCCGCAAAAGACTTGACGGTAATAAACATACATTTAATTGAAGCCCGCGATGGTTTAATTGGTTTTAGTATTGGTGCCTACGGTGTTTACACCAATCATGATGAAGATTATGGCACTTTCATATCCTTGGTATTCAACATTATCAGGAGTTTTCTTCCTTTTCTAGAATCGTTCATTTTTTCTTCCCGATTTTTTCATTCTCTTTTCACCCCTGCTTTTCCCGGGAAATGGGTCTGTTGATCTTCCTTCTTTTTTTGCAGCAGCAGTTGGCGCCAACACATCAATAATCTTCGATTCCGGCTGATTTTCCGGTAAAAGTTTTTCGGGTATATGCAGTATTCCTTTGGTTCGGGTAATGGCTACATACAGTAAATTTACTTCCTCGCTCAGCGCGGCAATTGCTTCCGGCTGCCCTTTCAATTCATTTATATTCCGCAGTAGTTTTTCCTCCGTAATAAAATCCTGCACCAGTTCAACCGAATCGTACTCCATGCCCTTGCAGCGGTGAACAGTGGAGAATATAACCGAGGCTTTGTTTTTATCATCATCGGCAATATGCTTGTCCTTGATGGATTTAATGATACCGGGTATCCTGTTGCCATATTCCTTTACTATTTCCACCATCATGGATAGCTGCACATCGCCCGTTTTATCAATGTAATCTTCCAGATCATCAAGGTCCTTCATGCTTTTGATCAAAGGGTCCTTAATTTTAAAACGGTGGCCGTTGTACAGGTTCAGTACATCATACAGCGAGGCGCCATCATCGGCATAGGTATACGAACTGATGTTGCCTTCGAAATAGATATCTGATGCGTTTTTGTGTTCATCCATATAGGTAATTACCCGTAAAAGCAACCCGAGGTTGGTACGGCCAATCACCGCTTTTGATTGCAGGGTATTGCTTCCGCCTTTACCTACAATGCTTAGCTGATGTGGCTGCTCAATATGTTTTTTCCATTGCAGCACATTCATGGCAAGGTTTGCCATATCCTGGTTAAAACGAAAACTGTGCGACAAATGATGGGTGGGGAAATCAACCTGTTCCAGCGCGTTTACCGCAAACCGGAAACCGTATATCTGCTGATGCGTATCGCCTACAATTACCTTAACGGCGGGTTGTTTTTTAAATACATCCACCATGGCGGGCGATGCATCCTGCCCTTCATCAAACAGAATATAATCAAAGGGCAGGGTGGGGGCGGCAAGCTGAAATTTCTTCAAATAAAAATCATGCGGAATATCCATTTCACCGGCATCCATTTTTGCCAGCAATAGCCTCGTTTGCATTTCTATGTAAGGGTAAAAGCTTTCCACAAACCGCTTTGCCTTTGGTTCGCTAACCACATCGCGGTAGTTTAACTGCTGAACCTTTGCTGCGGCGCTGTTACAGAAATAGGAGATGAAGCGATTAATATGGTTGGCAATAATCAATTCAGCGTGCTTTTCGCCATCGCCTTTCAAGCCGAGGATACCGGCAATTTCATGGGTGGTATATCCGTTTGGTCTTACCGTATAGCCATGATTGTGTACGATATAGCGGTAGGCAAGCGAATGGGCTGTTTCTACCCGAACATTGCTCAATCTTTTTTCGGTAAACTTTCGCTGTGCTTCCAGTTTAACCGATTTATTGAAAGCGAGGTAAAGGATGCGGCTGCCTGCCGGCCTTGTTTTGGCATATTCAATCAGGGTAGTGGTTTTACCTGAACCGGCTACGGCATTAATTTTTATGTTGCCGGTTGATCCAATAATGGCCTGTTGTTCTGAGGTGAGTTTCATGGTTTATTATGGGTTAGGCAAAATCTATTCATACATATCTTTTACATCCGCCTTTGCCAGATCTGCCAGCAATCCCGCCATTTTTTGGGTAATTGCTTCAAAAAACGCTTTCCCTTTTCTGCAGTGGAAGCTTTCGGATTTCCAATACCGGTATCGGCAGTTACTTTACTCCATTTCCGTTCGGTCCAGGCCCATCCCTCGCGAAAAGCTTTGATCTTGATTTTCTTTTCGGCGCCATCGCCTGCTTCTTCCAAAGGCAGCACAAGGTCGGGGCGCAGGTGCAATACAAGGCTTGTTTCCATTTCGTCGGCATGGTCGCCCATATGTTCAAAAAAATCGGGTTTGTGCATGCTTTGGAACCAATTGGTGGTGCACAGGAACATATCGGGAAACTTTAAACCCAACTCGCGCACAATGGGCTTAAAATCGTTGCCGCCGTGGCTGTTCAGTATCAGTAGTTTCTTAATTCCCTGTCTGTCAAGCACTTCTACAATGTCGCGCAAAATGGCCAATTGCGTGCTTGGGTTCAGGTTAATGTCGAGCAATATATCGGCCTGCCCGGTGTTTACGCCAAATGGCATGGTGGGCAGCACAATTACTTTGGCGCCTGTTTCCCAGGCAAGCCTTGCCGATTCGGCAGCTACCAGGTCTGCTTCAATTATATCAGTGCCGTAGGGCAGGTGGTAATTATGCGCTTCGGTAGCGCCCCAGGGCAAAACAGCCACATCAAATTTGGTTTCTTTGATGGCTTTCCAGTTGGTTTCGGCAAGTATATAGGGTCGCATTTTTTAATTTTAATTTGGTTTCTGAAATAGTTGGCCCTTTGATTCCCTTGTTTTCTCAAAATTATTAATTGGCCTGCAACCGGGCTGCAAGGTTTTTGGCCGATACAACCGCGCCTTCCATATATCCGCCAAACAAACTGCTTGTTTCTGTACCTGCAAAATACAATTTTCCCTGCATATATCCTTCGTTGTATGCGGTATGTCCGTTGTTGTGGTGAGGGGGCAAAAAGGTTTCGTCAGATACACAAATAAAACCATCATTCCATACTCGGTCGTGGTAACCAAAGGGTTGAAGGGCTTCGGCACCAAAATAATGTCCGAGTTGCTGTAAAACTTTTTGCTTTCTTTCTTCCCGGGAGTAATTAAGGGCGCTGCCGTTTAAGAATCCTTTTAAAGCAAAGCGGTCATTTTCAGCAGTACAATGATCGTAAATTTCAACGGCAAGCCCCGATTGACTGAACACACTTCCCGAAAAACCATTTTCGCGCCAGAAGGGCCGGGCATATTCCACGGCAAATTTAACCGAACCACTCATCCAGGTTTGGGTATGCTGCATTACCTGCAACAGGTGTGCAGGCAAAATTGGCTCAAAGTTTACCGTATGGTGGATAACCCTTGGGGGTAGTGCGAAAACGAGTTTACTGCAGGCCCATTCATTTCCTTCTGCATCACTTAATACCAAAAAAGTCCCCTTATCCTGAACGGAGTTGATGGTGGTTTGCAGGTAAATATTTTCCCTGCCCACTTTGTCTGCAAGTATTTCTATTAAACCCGAGGTGCCGCCTTTTAACCGGTATGCCGAAGCCGAACCGGATGGAACAAAATATTGCTGTGGGGTGGTGAACGAAAAGGATTCAAACAAAGCGATTCCTTCATCATGCTGTTCAAAGATTTCAAGCCCCAATTCAACCAATAGCTGTTGTAAATGCTGATGTTGATGGCCAAGCCAGGTTGCACCCATTTCCATGGGGGTTCCGTTGTTTCCATAAATGGTATGAATTCTTCCGCCAATGCGGTCCTGTGCTTCAAGCAGGGTAACCGCAAAGCCTTTTTTTTGCAGATACAAGGCAGTGGTCAGGCCGCTTAATCCGGCTCCAATGATGATGATATTTTCCATGCTTTAAAATGCCTCCTTCATTATTTCCCTTTATTCAATT
>Ga0116158_10003778_pt1 | contig 13025 bp, 15 predicted proteins | sample AD_UKC052_MetaG_FD_89883 | JGI IMG/M metagenome (GOLD analysis project Ga0116158, IMG submission 89883) | Active sludge microbial communities of municipal wastewater-treating anaerobic digesters from USA - AD_UKC052_MetaG | ecosystem: Engineered > Bioreactor > Anaerobic > Digestate | place: USA... | reverse complement strand
CTAAAAAATTATCAATGCCCCGGTAGCTCAGTAGGATAGAGCGACGGTTTCCTAAACCGCAGGTCGGAGGTTCGACTCCTCTCCGGGGTACATTGTTTTGTTTTTTCACTCTATAAGCATTCCGCATCTACGATGCTTTGTAGCTTATTAGCCATTAAATCCATTAACCCGGCAGTTTTTACTCCTTTTATCTTTTTAGTTTGATTATAAATGCTTTACTCCTTTATCTCCTGCTGCAATAATTAAATTGCCTTTTTGTGCCATTGTTTTCCATCTAGTTGTACCGGAGGGATCATAGGGTAATCCCAATTGCCTCCAACGTTTTCCATTGTAGTGCATTAGTGTGTTCCTATCTCCCGCTATTACATAATCGTTACTTTTATTACCTGATACGCTGTAAATAAAACCAAAGGTATAATTTCCATTATTACCCCCTATTTTATTTGTCGGTAAACTTCTTACATAATCCCATCCTCCGTTTTTATACCAAAACATTAGATTACCGCCTGTATATACAGTCTTATTCTCATCCACCCAGATTGAATTTAGTAAACCACACAAGTAAGGGTTAAATATTTCATCTGCTGTTACAAGTTCAGACCTTTTCCAAACGGTAAATCCATTTGGTGAATTTCCCTTTAATAATATTCATGTTACAAGTGAAAAGCTAAGTCCTGAAACCAGAACTTCTTCATCTTTGTAGGGATAAATAGATGTAAGTGTCATTTCCGTTCCGCTTTCTATCTTCTTCCAGCTACTCCCGTCCCAGTGGGCTATATTGCCCCCATTGCCTACTGCATATAAATCATTAGAGCTGCTGCCCCACATTTTATTCACCTGCCATCCATCCCCATTCGGTAACAACGGCCAACCATTTTTATGAACCGTGTATTTTGAACCATCCCATTTTATGACACCTTCAAACCACACATCATTTTCTGAAAAAGCAAATACTGTCCTGCAAGGCCAACCCCCTTGATTTCCAATCCTTTTCAACTCCCACCTCGTTCCATCCCAATGCACTGCATTGTAAGCATGGGGGTCGTAATTGCCAGAAGAGTCTTTCATGTATATCTCTCCAACCGCCCATATGTTGTTTTCATCTATTATGGCTACATCGTAAAGTACACTGTTGTTATGCTCACCGAACTCAAATGTCTCCCAGCTATAATTCTGGCTCGTTGTGTCAAGCGTTGTAAACAAATACTCTTCTGTTGTTATTTCTTCTTCTCCAGTAACAAATGTAAACTTACCCTTATAATTTCTTCCGGCATCAAGCGAGTCTATGTAAAGGGTTGTATCTGTACTGCTTAACAGAAACACATTAACGGGTTTTGTTTCAAAATAGAAATTAATCGTAACGGGTAATCCTATATTATCTACCGATAGGTTCAACCAAAGTTCATCACAAGAAGAGTTGACAACTTCAATTTTACCGGAAGGTTTAACTTCGTGTTCCTGCTCCGGCTCTGTTGTTGTTTTTTTGCAGCTTTGTATAAGCAGTGCTGCTGTTATTAATAATATTGTTGTTATCATTTTCTTATATCTGGTTTTAGTTGTCATTGGGAAATCTCATAAATAGTGAAACGTCAAACGTGAGATGTGAAACCCAGGTTGCGGGCGAGTGTCAATTGTGAAATAGAAAGCATAATAATCATCCGGAATTATAAATATATCTAAATGTGTGCGTAAATATAAAAATTAATGAATACTTTTTTACCCGTGATGGTTGCGAAGAAGCGAGAGGTTTGAATGGGACGCTGACTGTGTACAATTTAAATGAAAGGTTTGACAATCAGATTTGATTGCTTTGTTTCTTAGTTATTATGTTCCAGCATTAAAGAGACGAATTCGGAAACTTGCTCTTCGTTACCGAGCAAATCTTTCAGTGTAGTTTTTTTGAGAACGGAGTCGACAGAAATTTGTACTGCTCGCCATAAGGAACGGATTGAGCAATCAATACTGTTTGTGCAAACAATCTCTGTTCCTTTGTAATCCGTACAGAAAGATATTTCAAACAATTTACCGCCGAGCGCTTCGAGTACATCACCGATAATAATACTACCCGGTGGTTTGGATAATTTGTATCCGCCGGATTGTCCCCTTGCACTCTCAATGAATCCGTTCAGCCGAAGAATACGAAGAATTTTTGCAGTGTTAGCCTGGGTTAATCCTTCAACAGTACTTATCTCCGGTATAGTTAGACCGTTTGGAGATTTGCTGCCAGCAATTCTTAACAAGCATCTTAATCCGTATTCTTCCTGGGCGCTGAACTTCATTTGATTACTTTTCTAATTCTTACCGAATAAAGGTATTTTAGAACCGCAAGATTTTGCCTGTTGAACTTGCGCGTATTCTTCCGGTGAAACAGAAGGACCGGTTCTTTTGCACTCTTGATTAAATACTGTTATTAATTTAGCAGCGATTTGCTCCGGTGTATATCCTTCAATTTCGAAACGGGGTAAAAAGAAAACAAGCTCACCGTTTCTGAATAATGCCATACTTGGAGAAGAAGGAGGATAATCTTTTATCATGTTCCTTACTTTCTCAACTGCATCTTTTTCCTGACCGGCAAACACTGTTGTAAGAACGTCGGGAATTAATTCATTCTGCAAAGCTAATGAAACACCCGGACGGGCACTGCCTGCGGCACAACCACAGACCGAATTAATAACTACCAATTTTGTTTGGTCATCTTTTACGTTGATTGTTTTTTCAACGTCATCCGGAGTTTTTAATTCCGTAAATCCGACAGCAATAAGTTCATCCCTCATCGGCTGAACGGCGTCTTCGTCATACATCGGTTGACGAGATAAATTGAACATATCTTTATTCCTTATTTTTTTATTACATGAATCCTAATTCAAGTTTGGCGACTTCACTCATCATATCCTGGTTCCATGGCGGGTCCCAAACTACATCTACCTTCACACTCTTTAGTTCAGATATTGTCTTTAACTTGTTTTCTACTTCTCCCGGTAAGGTACCTGCAACGGGACACATCGGCGAAGTAAGGGTCATTTTCACATTCAGATTCTTTTCTAAATCAAAGTTGACGTTATATATCAACCCGAGTTCCCATATATCTACAGGGATTTCCGGGTCATAACATTTTTTTAATGTTTGAATCACTTTTTCCTGAAGTTCTGTAAAATCTGTTTCTGCCATACTATTCCGTAACTATTGTTTTGTTATCGTTTTTTAATGCGGAATTAAGAGTATGCCATGCAAGACTTGCACACTTCACTCTTGCCGGGAATTCTCTTACACCCTGAAAGATCGCAAGTTTACCGAGTTCTTCGATTTCTTCCTCACTCTTCAGTTTTCCGGTTACCAAATCTTGAAACTTTGAAAATATTTCCTCAGCTTCAGTAATAGTTTTCCCTTTTACCATTGTTGTCATTAAAGACGCGGAAGACTTTGAAATTGCACAGCCGCTTCCTTGAAACGAGACATCTTTAATCACATCACCTTCAGTATAAATGAATATATCGATATGGTCACCGCAAAGAGGATTATACCCCTCTGCAAAGTGATTTGCGTTTTCGAGTTTTTTGAAGTTTCTCGGACTTTTATTGTGATCAAGAATTACTTGTTGATACAGTTCACGAATTTCATTTTCCATTATGCAAATACCTCAAATACTTTTTTAAGAGCAGCAGCAGTGTAATCGATTTCATCTTTTGTGTTATACATTCCGAGTGAAATTCTTGCTGTTGCAGGAACACCGTACCGCTGCATTACCGGCTGTGTACAATGATGCCCTGTTCTGATAGCTATTCCGTCAAAATCAAGTATAGTTCCTATATCGTGCGGGTGAATATTCTCAAGTACGAATGAAATTATTCCTGCTTTATTCTTTGAAGTCCCTATAATCTTTAGTCCTTCGATATTTGAGAATACATTTGCAGCATAAACCGTTAATGAATTTTCGTAACCTGAAATTTTCTCCATTCTAACAGAATTCATGTAATCAATTGCAGTCCCAAGGGCAATCCCGCCGATGATATTCGGAGTACCTGCTTCAAACTTATAAGGTAACGAATTATAAGTAGTCTTTTCAAAAGTAACGGAAGCAATCATATCTCCACCGCCTTGATAAGGAGGCATCTGCTCGAGTATTTTTTGTTTACCGTATAGTATTCCGATACCCGTGGGACCATATAATTTGTGTCCCGAGAAAACGTAGAAATCACAATCAAGTTCTTTAACATCCACAGTAAGATGTTGAACACCCTGCGCTCCATCTACAAGTACCGGGATACCGTATGAATGTGCCGTCTCTATTATTTCTTTAACCGGGTTAATCGTTCCAAGAGAATTTGATATGTGTACTATCGAAACAAGTTTTGTTTTCGTAGAAATCAGTTTTTCAAATTCTTCGTAGATGATCTCGCCTTTATCATCAATAGGTATTACTTTTAATTTTGCACCTTTTTCTTCGCAAAGAATCTGCCACGGAACTATATTGCTGTGGTGTTCCATATGAGAGATGATTATCTCATCATCTTTTGAAATGAATTTTCTTCCGAAAGAGTTAGCAACCAGGTTAATCGAATCGGTAGTTCCTTTTGTAAATATTATTTCCGAAAGCTTTGATGCATTTATAAAACGCAACACTTTTTCACGCGCATTTTCATATTCAACTGTAGCTTTCTGGCTTAAGTAGTGAACACCGCGATGGATATTTGAATTCAACTCGCTGTAGTATTCGCTTACTTTATCTATAACGCATTTAGGTTTATGCGTTGTAGCGGCATTGTCAAGATAGACAAGGGGTTTATTGTGAATAGGACGACTTAAAATCGGGAAGTCGCTCCTAATCTTCTGGATATCATAATCGACTTTTTCGTTAATTGACATTATTTCATTGTCTGTTTTATACATTTTGTAAAAATTGTCCCTACTCTTTTAGTGCGGGCTTGAACATTTTTATAATAATTTATCTGCTAACATCTCCTCAAGTCTGTCTCTTACCTGAGTAATTTTAATAGAATGAACAACATCACTTGCAAATGCATAAATCAATGTTGCTCTTGCTTCTTTCTCTCCAATCCCCCTTGATCTTAAATAAAATAGTGCATTCTCATCAAGCCTTCCCACAGTAGCTCCATGAGTACATTTAACATCATCCGCAAAAATTTCAAGCTGCGGTTTTGCATTTATCAGGGCATCGTTTGACAACAAAAGATTTTTGTTCTCCTGGAATGCGTTTGTTTTTTGTGCATCGGGACGGACATAAATCTTACCGTTAAATACACCGTGCGATTTTTCAGTCAGAATTCCTTTATACAATTCATGGCTTAAACAGTGGGGTTGAGCATGGTCAATCATTGTATGATTATCAACAAGCTGTTCTCCTTTTGTCAGGTATAAACCGTTCAAGGTACATTCGCCCCCGGTACCGTTAAATCGTGAATTAATATTATTCCTAACCAGTTTACCGCCGAAGTTTACGTTGTACGATGAAACATTACTATTTCTTTCCTGTACAATCTGTGTATTTGAAATATGAAATGAATCAAGTGCCTCGTCTTGAATCTTCACATGTTCAATTACAGCACTCTCACCGGCAACGATTTCAGTAATTGAGTTATTGAAATAAACATTACTATTTAACCCGGCGTAAATCTCAACTACTTTGAATTGAGCGTTATCTTCCGCAACAAAAAGATTTCTCGGTGCAAAAGCTGATTCACTGGCGCCATCTGTTAAATATAGTATTTGAACAGGGTTTTCGATTATCTTTCCCTTTTCAACATAGATGAATGTACCGTCATTTGTAAAAGCTGTGCTTAATGCTGTGAAAGCGTTCTCTTTATAATCGGCATATTTTCCAAGATGTTTCTCTATTAATTCGGGATGTTCTTTAATAGCATCCGACAGATTTGTAATGATAGCATCTTTGGTTTTCTTATTTGTTCCCGATAACTCAGCCGAAAACTTTCCATTAATAAATACAAGAGTTGTGAATTCATCATCAAAAAGAAACTTCTTTACATCATCTTTGGATATTTTTGATGAGGGAGTTTCAACTTTGAAATTGTAATTCAGAACAGGCGAAACATTAGTGTATTTCCACTCTTCATCTTTGATTGTCGGGAAGTTTAAACTTTCAAATTCTTCAATAGCGGTTTTTCTCAATTCGTGAAACGGATGTTTTGAACCGCCATTCAAGGATGCTTCAAATGTTTTGAAGTTAGAGATATACCACTTTTTTAATTCACTTACATTTTTCATATTTGGCTACCCTGATTAACCGACAGCTAATTCATTAACGTGTTCTTTAACCCAATCGTAACCTTTTTCTTCAAGTTCGAGTGCTAAAGTTTTATCTCCGGATTTAATAATCCTTCCTTTATAAAGCACATGAACGTAATCTGGAACAATGTAGTCCAACAGCCTTTGATAGTGGGTTACAAGAATTACTGCGTTATCTTCCGATTTCAGTTTATTTACACCGTTTGCAACTATTCTTAGAGCATCTATATCCAATCCCGAATCCGTTTCGTCAAGAAGTGCAAGTTTTGGTTCAAGTACTGCCATCTGGAAAATTTCGTTACGTTTCTTTTCCCCGCCTGAAAAACCTTCATTTACCGAGCGGTTCAGTAATTCCTGGCTCATTTCAACGAGTCCCATTTTCTTTTTAACCATAGTTAAAAATTCCATTGCATCTACTTCTTCTTCGCCACGGTATTTCCTTATTGAGTTTAACGCATTCTTCAATAGATTAACATTTGATACTCCCGGTATTTCGACCGGGTACTGGAATGCGAGGAATACACCTTCTCTTGCTCTATCTTCTGGTGCAAGTTCGAGTAAATCTTTCCCTTCAAAAAGTACTTCTCCGCCTGTAATTTCGTAATCTTCTTTGCCTGCGATTACCTGAGCGAGAGTACTTTTGCCTGAACCGTTTGGTCCCATAATAGCATGAACTTCACCTTTGTTGACTTTTAGATTGATACCTTTCAGTATCTCGTTTCCTTCTACTTTAACTTTTAAGTTTTTTATTTCTAACATTTTTGACCCTTTTCTAAATTTCTAATTAAAATTGTTATCCGACACTTCCTTCAAGACTAACACTTAGGAGTTTTTGTGCTTCAACTGCAAACTCCATTGGCAGCTCCCGGAACACTTCTTTACAATAGCCGTTTACAATCATGTTCACGGCGTCTTCAGTTGACAATCCTCTCTGGTTGAGATAAAAGATTTGATCTTCACCAATTTTAGAAGTTGTTGCTTCATGTTCGATTATTGCAGAAGGATTATTTACTTCAAGGTACGGGAATGTATGCGCACCGCATTTATCTCCTATTAACAACGAATCACACTGCGAAAAATTTCTTGCTCCTTCGGCTTTTTTCCCGACTTTAACAAGCCCGCGGTATGAATTGTTACTCTTGCCTGCAGAGATACCTTTCGATACGATTGTGCTTCTCGTGTTCTTCCCGATATGAATCATTTTTGTCCCGGTATCCGCCTGCTGATAATTGTTTGTTAGTGCAACCGAGTAAAACTCACCGATTGAATTATCACCTAAAAGAACACAGCCGGGATATTTCCATGTGATTGAAGAACCGGTTTCAACCTGAGTCCATGATATTTTTGAGTTAGCACCTTTACACATTCCCCGTTTTGTAACGAAGTTGTAAATTCCGCCTACTCCTTCCTTATCGCCAGCGTACCAGTTTTGAACGGTTGAATATTTAATTTCTGCATTGTCTAATGCAATCAATTCGACTACGGCAGCGTGAAGTTGATTTTCATCTCTAATCGGTGCTGTACAACCTTCAAGGTAGCTTACATACGCACCTTCGTCAGCAATTATTAATGTTCTTTCAAACTGCCCGGTATTTGCAGCGTTAATTCTAAAGTAGGTTGACAATTCCATCGGGCATCGAACACCTTTAGGAATGTAAACGAATGAACCGTCTGTAAATACTGCCGAATTCAATGCAGCATAAAAATTATCTGTAGTGGGAACAACCGTTCCGATATATTTTTTCACGAGGTCGGGATGTTCTTGAAGTGCTTCGGAGAAAGAGCAGAATATTATCCCAAGTTCTGCAAGTTTATCTTTGAAAGTAGTTGCAACGGACACGCTATCGAAAACAGCATCAACTGCTACATTTGATAGTCTTTTCTGTTCTTCCAAAGAAATGCCGAGTTTTTCAAATGTCTTTAAAATCTCCGGATCAACTTCATCCAGACTATTTAACTTTTTCACATTTTTAGGTGCGGAATAGTAAATAATATCCTGGTAATTAACCGGTGGATATTTTACATTTGGCCAATGAGGTTCTTTCATTTTCAACCAATTATGGTATGATTTTAACCTCCATTCCGTCATCCAGTCCGGTTCATTTTTCTTTTTGGAGATTAACCGGATAACATCTTCATTTAATCCTTTCGGAACTGTATCGGCTTCCACATCCGTAACAAAGCCGTATTTGTACTCTTGATTCGCTAATTTTTCTAAATCTTGTATTTCTGTTGAACTCATATCTTATTTTCTTAAAAAATGGACTGAAACTTATACTATCTATACAAAAAAGTCAAGATTAAAGTTCCGAAAAAAGCTGAAAAAGAAAGAAAAAATGAAAAAGTTGGATGTCAGATAATAAATGTGAAACGGAAAAATGTCAAACGCGAAAGGTGAAACGGGAAACAGGGAGAAAAAGTTTTTTTCAAACGAAATGGCAGGTTCGTGTCGTTGTGGTTTGTAACAAAAAGATAGTTTTCTTTTCAATCCGACTGAGTTACTTTTATCTCATGTTTTCTGCCGCATTTCGTGCATGTTATTTCCGGTTTGTTAGTACCGAAACCGGGCGGGATTTTCAGTTTCAAACCACAAGCGCATGCAATAAAAAGAAAATTGTTCATTGTCATCATTAAATCGCCGAGATTTCTTTTCTCGGATTTTGGATCAAGATTTAGAATAGGAGCACCGGCTTCCCGTATTTCAGCTTTTACGTTTTCCTTTAAAACACCGGGAGGAATGACTGATTTTTTTCCGGTTGCTTTCTGAAAAGCCGCTTCATAGTCTTTGTAGTTCGCTCCGTACATCATTGAGCGGAGGATTTTCACTCTTTCCGAAATTGGAGGATGGGTACTTGTTAGATTGGAAAGTTTCATCCCTTTCTTTTTTAAAGGATTGACTATGTACATCGGTGCTGTTACTTTACTTGCGGACTGAAGATCAAGATCGGTGCTGGAAATTTTTTCAAGTGCCGAGGCTAATCCTTCAGGATACCGCGTAAGTCTTACCGCTGAAGCATCTGCAAGGTATTCTCTTTTTCGTGAAATTGCAAAATAAAGGAGCCTTGCAAGTATGGGGGCAAGTATGGCGAGTGCAATAGCTACGACTATTAAAATTAATTGTCCCTGTCCGCTGCTTTTCGAGTTACTATTATATCTTTTAGATGAACCACCGATTCTGAACTGGCTGCGTAAAAAAATCTCCGAAATAAAAACAATACTGCCGAGCATTATACCGGCAATAGTCATTAACAGTACATCGCGATTGATAATGTGCGAAATTTCATGGGCGATTACACCCTGCAATTCATCACGGTTTAATCTTGCAAGTAGACCGGAAGTAACTGCTACTGCTGATTTGTTCGGATTCCTGCCGGTAGCGAAAGCATTCGGAGCCGCTTCATTAATAATATAAATCTTCGGCATTACTGGCAGACTTGCAGCAATCTTCATTTCTTCAACAATATTGAATAACTGCGGATGAACTGATTTGTCGGTTACTTCTTTTGCTTTACTTACGGAGAGAAGAATGGAATCGCCTGCAAAATAACTTATAAGTGAAAGTATTATAAAAATGATAAATGCAAACGATGCACCAATCATAAAGCCATCGTAACCGAAGTAATACTCACCGAACAAAGCTCCGATAATCAGCAAAAAAATCCCCATCGTAATAACTAAGAAGATGGATTTTTTCTTATTTGATTGTATCTGTTCCCACATTCTATTTCATCCGCAAATAGTTTGAATTAAAAACTAACCTTTGGTACGGCTCTTTCAGCTTTGTCTTCAAGTTCAAAGAAAGATTCCTGTTTAAAGTTGAACATTCCGGCGACTATATTTGAGGGAAACATTTCAATTTTATTATTGAAGAAAAGGACCTGGTCGTTATATGCTTGACGTGCAAAAGAAATCTTATTTTCAGTTGAGGTCAATTCCTCCTGCAGTGCAAGGAAATTTTGATTTGCTTTTAAGTCGGGATAATTTTCCACAACAACATAAAACTTGCTTATCGCACCTGCAAGTTCCGATTCGGCTTTTGCTTTTTCCGGTACTGTGCCGGCGCCCATGGCTTTACTGCGCGCATTTGTGATATTTTCGAGTGTCTCCCTTTCATGTTTCATATACCCTTTTACTGTTTCAATCAGGTTGGGTATCAAGTCGTGCCTCCGTTTTAGCTGCACATCAATTTGCGACCATGCGTTTTTTACCTGGTTTCTTAACCGTACAAGCGAGTTGTAAATCGAAACAAAAAATATTGCAACGAATACAACTATCACTAAAAGAATAATAAAAGCAGTCATCATTTCTCCTTGCTAATTTTGGATTTTATAAGCGAACATTTTATTTAACAAATTCAGTAATTTTTTCTCTTCACCGGCAGCACTAATCTGCGCTACGGAGTGTAATTCTCCTTTATCAAACCATAACCCGTGTCCGTAACAACATTTATCAAGATGAACACTTGCTTTTTCATCTTGACCGAATAGAACCTTCTCCATCTTCTTTGAGCAGATGGGGCATTTCTTTTTTGCCTCGGTAGAAGTAATGTCTACCCTGAAAGAATTATTTAATGCTTCGGGACTGACTTCATTTTCGAGCAATAATTCAAGTTCACCTGAATCAAGCCAGATTCCTTCGCATGAAGTGCAGTAATCAATTTCAACCCGGTTGAGTTCTAAGATAATTAATAAGTTGTTACAGTTGGGACAATTCATATTTTTTCACAATTTGAATTGAAACATAATAAAAAAAGGGATTTGAAGAAAGAAAAGAATTGCTACTGCGGAATCTAACTTTTTATTCCGGCGGCATGGTTATAATTCAAATTAATCGGATTGATAATCAATCCGGGTACAAAAAACAAAACCTTGTAAACAATTGATTTACAAGGTTTTACAAAGTGAGCGCGGGTGGTCTCGAACCACCGACCCTCTGCTTAAAAGGCAGATGCTCTACCACTGAGCTACGCGCCCAACATTTTGTCAAAAAAAATCCCCTTTTCAAAGGGAATTCAAATTTAGGCAACAAAGTTAAAGAAAAATGTTTTGAATGCCAAATCTTTTTATCAATTTTTGTTCCTTTCTATTCTACTCTTTCCAATAACCTGGCATCCAGGAATTAAGCAAAGATTCTACCCTATTTGATTTTAGTGTACAATTCATCTAATTTTGCAAAAAACTAATCCGGATTTATTGAACTTTCATTTATGCCTATTGGAAAAGTAATGAAATTAATTAATTCTATTCTTCTCTACGTTGTCAGCATAATAATATTTCTTTTTTCTACATCAACTCTTACCGCCCAAATACGTTACGTAAGTAAGACGGGGAGCAGTACACCGCCGTACACAAGCGGGAAACAGCAACCGAAATATGTAACTTTGGTTTTGAAATAGAGCGGTCAATAGGCAGCGTTCAGAATTTGGATGAATTTGTAAAAATCGGTTTTGTTGAGGGGAGTGGAAATTGTAATGTCCTTTACAGACTAAAGCAAATAGATCATGATGGCATATTCAGCTATAGCGAAGCTATTAAAGTAGAGACGGCTCTTCCTACTGAATTCATACTTGAACAAAACTATCCTAATCCGTTTAATCCCTCGACTACAATCAGATACGGTTTGCCATTTGAGAGTGATGTAAAAATAGAAATTTATGATATTATTGGACAAAGAGTAGTTTCTCTTAAAGATTCAGGAGAGCATGCTGGCTATCATTAAGTAATATTTAACACATCGGGGCTGTCTTCATGCATATATTTCTATGTAATGATTGCAAAACAAAAAGGCGGTGAAGGGCACTTCAATCAAGTCCGCAAGATGATATTGATGAAGTAATTTTTAATAAAGGGTGGGTTTTAAGCCCACCCTTCCATCAATCCTCCTAACCTCTAACCATTCCTTATAATGATTTGGATATTTGTGTCTCTTTTAATACTTTAATAATGTGGTTTATGTTAAACACTTTGTATTAGGACAATGTGCAAATGTTTTTATATTTATAATTATGTATTGTCCAATTGCATTTAGGAGTATCTATGAAGAATCTTTTCTTTTGGGTTCTGTTAATCTCATACCAGCTATTCGCAGGTATAGGTATGGGAGAATCTGAAGTTCATTCACTCCCTGTCGAACTTTCATCTTTTAATGTAGTTATTGAATCGCATGGTGTAAGTCTGGAATGGACTACAGCAACTGAACTGAATAACTATGGATTTTATATAGAACGAACTCTTCACTCCACAGAAATAAATCCTGAATCTGAATTTATTGTACTCGGTTTTGTTCAGGGGAGTGGAAACAGTAATTCACAGAAGCATTATTCATTCCACGACCCTCTTGAAGGCAAAGGCATATATGTCTATCGCTTGAAGCAGACCGATACAGACGGTAAATTCCGCTATATAAAGACAATTGAGGTAAGCGTGGAAGCACCTCAAGAATATCAGTTACTCCAAAACTATCCTAATCCATTTAATCCTACAACAACAATATCATACACATTGGCGAATGAATCTGATGTAAAGATAACGATATATAATACACTTGGAAAAGAAGTTGCAAAAGTTGTAAACGACAGGCAGAATAGCGGCAGCTACAGCCTGAATTTTAATGCTGTCAATTTATCAAGCGGTGTATATTTTTACAGAATAGAGGCATATTCAGTAAAAGGAGGAAAACCCTTTATTGCCACCCAAAAAATGACAATATTGAAGTGAGGATAGAATGAATAATCTAAGTATAAAAATATTTGCAATAATAACACT
>Ga0116158_10003771_pt1 | contig 13034 bp, 15 predicted proteins | sample AD_UKC052_MetaG_FD_89883 | JGI IMG/M metagenome (GOLD analysis project Ga0116158, IMG submission 89883) | Active sludge microbial communities of municipal wastewater-treating anaerobic digesters from USA - AD_UKC052_MetaG | ecosystem: Engineered > Bioreactor > Anaerobic > Digestate | place: USA... | reverse complement strand
CCCGGCCAGATGCGCAGGGTCATGATCGCCGCCGCTGCCCGCCGTGTAATGAGAGTAGACGAAAAGAACGCGCCCGTCCTTGAGCGTGACAAACGCCCCTTCGCTGTTGCGCGGGTTGTCCGGCCCCGGCGGCAGTTCGAGTGCCCGCACGGGAACCTCCTGAGCCAGAGCCGACCAGAAACAGCATACCGCCAGGGCAGTGGTCAAACACACCGCGCGGACGCGGACTTGAGCGTTTGTTCCGTTCTTCATGATTGGGATCAACTTCATCCTTTTCTCTTTAGTCTTCACTAATAAATTGCATATGGTTGGCCGAGCCTACACTTTACTTGAGCAGTATCATTGTCCCCCGAGGTGCAGGGCCGTACAGCACGCGCAAAGTACCGGTTCCCGTGAAATAAGCCGACGAAGGGCTGGCGGGCGCTTGCGATGCCACACCGCCGTAAAGCCCGGGCGACTTGGCCTCGCCGTTCAGGACCAACCGATCGACATCCTCGATGCCGTCGAAGTCCAGATCGGTCACCAGTCCCTGCGACAGGCTCAGCGTAAGCCCCTCCGGGAAGGGCCTCGCGGCATGATCGATCCGCACCGTCGAGCCCGCCGCGCGGACCGACAGGTTGGTGAGGCTGGGCACCTCCGCCAACAGCTCCAGCCGGCCGCCGTCCACATACAGATCCGCCGTGTTCTGGAGCGGCGTGCTGACCAGCAGTGTTCCGCCTTTGACCGTCACGCTCCCGTCGAAGGCGTTCACGCCATTCAGCGCCAGCGTGCCGGGGCCCTCCTGCACCAGGCCGCCACTGCCGGACAGCGTACCCGGCAGAGTGCTCGTGTGGTTCGCCTGCGCCTGCGCAAACGCCACGCCACCGAGCGGTCCGGTCGCCAAAGTGACCGGCACGTCTTGCGCGAAGACCGCCCCGTTGGCCAACATCTCGACGCGCCCGCCGCTGAGTTCGACGCTCCCGTTGCCGTCTCCTTTGGCGACCGTGCTGTTAACGCGCAACGTCCCGTTGGAGAGCAGCACCCCGCCGAAGCCTGTGCTCGACGGCATGCTTAGGGTTAAACCATAGAACGTAGAAGTACCGCCGCTCTGGCAGAAGACACCGCGCGCATAGTTACCTGACACATAGGCGGGCCATGTCGGGCAGGTGATCAGTTCACCGCCCTCCAGCACATAGCGTCCCTCGGTGCCGCTACCGCCCGCGATCATGAAGCCGACACCCACGTTGAAGAATTGGACGGAGGGTGTCGTGAGGTCAACCACGCCCCCCCGCTGCACGAACACGCCCCGCTCCGCGTTGACACCGGTCCAGTAACCCGGCAGCGCAAACACGCGGTTCTGCATCACGGCGCGAGATCCCTCCTGCACATACTCGGGCGGCGGCACCAGACGCGAGGCGTTGGCTGGCTGTACGGCCATCCGGCTGATCGACCCGCGGTTCACCACGCGACCTTCCCGGATGTAGAGCCGGAAATCCCCGGCCGCACTGGCCGAGGCGACGTTCCGATCCAAAACCAATGTGCCCAGACCGGTTTTGAAGAGATGCCCGTTCATGAAGACGTCCGTATCAAGCACCAGTGTCTGCCCCTCTGCCACGCACACCGTCCCGTCCGCAGCAAAGGTGAGCGTGTTCGTCACCGCCCCCGGACAGGTGACCGTTAGCGTGCAGCCCGGCGCGCCTTGATCAAACGTCAACCCTGCCAAGGCCACGCCGGGCGTCACGTCTAGCACGATCTGGTCCGAAGCCTCGAACTGCGAAAAGCCCAGATCCAGTTGAACGTCCGAACCGTTCGGCACGCTGGCCGTGTTGGCCCAATTGCCCAGCGTGGACCACAACGCCCCGTCATGGGCCCCGCCGGTCCAGACGATCCCGGCGTACGGAAACACGGTGACCGTGCCTTCGCCAAAGGTATAGCTGCCGGCCGGTCGCAGGGTGTTGTTCAAATAGAGCCGTTCAACCACCAGTTCCTTGCCCGCGGCCACCAGCAGGGCACCCGTCCCGCCCACGCGCACGGTCATACCGCTCGAGAGCACGTCACCGTCAACATTCAGCGTGCCATTCGTGACGACCAGGTCGGTCACACCGTTGAAAACCGACGTAGCCCCGCAAACCAGTGTCCCCCCCGACACCACGAGCGGTCCGGCAAAGGTATTGGTCGCGCCGGACAGCGTCAGGGTTCCGGAGCCGGTTTTGACCAGCCCGCCCAAGCCGGAGAGCGCACCGCTCAAGGTCACAGTACGCCCCTGCGTGTCGAGCACCGTCGGACCGTTCTCGCCGCTTAGTTCCATGTTGAGCGATGACGACCAGTTCGCCGCCGCCCGCAGCGCGACGCCGCCCAGCCGGACCGATCCCTGCTGGTTTGTGGTCGAGATGATCCCGCCCGCGCCGAGATTCAGCTCTCCCCCGTGTAGATCAATGACATTGTCGGGGTAGCCCATGGCGAACCGCGCGGTGCTGACCGTGCCGCCGCTCATCACGAACGAGCCGCCCGAATAACGGGTCCACGCAGAGGTATAATGAACGCCTAGGCTGATACCGTTCGCGTTGGTTGTGGTCAGCGTGCCGGAGCGCATGAAGTAGGTGTACGGCGACACGCTATTCCCATTGTGCCGGGTGAAAAAGACATCACCGCAGGTCACTGTGCCGCCGTCATGCAGGACCTGATTCAGCGCATAGAATCCGCTCGGATTGTTCAAAATCCTCTGACAGGTCAACTGGCAGCCGTTGGTGAACACGACTGTGGCTTGGCCGTTCAGTTCGTGCCGCCACAAGCCCAAAAACGTGTTGCCCATCTGCGTGTTACCGGCAAACACAAGTTGCCCGTTGAGTGAGAAAGAGGCCCCCTGGCCTCCGCCGATTCCGGGGAATCCTTTATTGACCTGGATCGAACCGCCGCCTATGATCGCCAGCGATCCGCCGTCGGGCGTCCGGCTGAGCGGCACGTCCAGCGCCAGCGTCCGTCCCGGTCCGACAAACAGGCAGGGCGAGACGATCACCGGCACGTGCAGCGTGAGCGATCCGTTGCCGACAAGGGACAACCCGCGTTGCGCGCCCTGCGGATTGTAAACCAGACAGGTCAACGTCACCGGGCCATCCAGCCTAACGTCCCCGCGCGCGTTCGAGAGATCCGCAACAGCCGTTGTGCCGTTGGGGACGCTTCCCCCCGCCCAATTGGCGGGATCGTGCCACGCCTCGCCGTCGCCCGCGCCGGTCCAGGTGACCGGCACCACGACGGAACAGGCCGTCGAGCCACCTGTCACGAAACCATGAGCTGTCGTGTATCGTCCTGGCGGCAGCGCGACGCCGTTGGTGGCGAGCGCGCGCGCGACCACCAGGCCGCGGTTATACGAGGAGCCCGCATAGGGAAAATCGATCTTGCCGCTGCCTTCGATCTCGAGGTCCAGCGGCACGGACACGACCGTCGTGATATCTTGGAGACGCAGGATCGCCCCGTCGCACACCTTCACGGCCAAAGGTTCCTCAGAGCCCTCAAAGCTGGACAGTTCAAAGTTGCTCGGCAGGTTGACATAGCCGTTGCAGATAATCAGGCTGCCTGACAGGAAAGCCTGCGGCATCGAGCCCAGCCCGAGCCCGCCCGCGCCTGTTTTCACGACCTCAGCGCGTCCTGAAAAACCGCGACGCAACGTGAGCCCCTGGCCGACAACCGGCGTGTCAAAGGTCACGCTTCCTCTGAGCGACATCGGGATCTGGCACGATAGCGAATTCGTCGCGCGCAGCACGCCGCCTGAGAAAGCGAAGGTCTGCCATTCCGGCATCCACAGCGAAGAGACGTCGCTCTTGACAAGCAGCGTACCGCCAGCCAGCGCTACAGCGGCCGTCAGATTGGTATTGCCCACAGACAGCGCGCCGATCTCGGACGAACCGCCCTCCTGATAAAAAACACCTTTTTGCACATGCACCTTATCGCTGCGCAATTCCCCCTGTTCATTCTCGAACCTTCCGGGCGAGTTGACGCCTATAACCATCTCCGTTGCCATTAGACTGCCCTTACGCAACAGATACCACGCGTTGGTGTTGTTAGCCGAGTTTACGACGCCCAAACGCACGTCTCCGGCCGCGACCACGCTCTCCTTAGAATCCTGCACCAACGTGCCCCGCGTGGTCGCTGCGCTGGAGACACCCAACTCCATCCGGGCCACCGACCAAGCCGTCTGGTTGGTTAACATCACAACAGCTTGATATCCAGCGTTGCCCAAACCGACCGTCGCGAAAGGGATCGCGAGCGAGGCATCGCCCGAAAAAACACTCGTGCCCGCCCCGAAAATGAGCGCATAGCCGCTGGCCACCGTGCTGGTGACCGCGCCTTCAAACACAACGACACCCGCGCCCATCCGGTCGGTCCGGCTCGGGATCACGACATCCGGGGCGATTACCAGCCGATTGTCCGCATGTCCACCCATTTGGATGCCGTTGTTCGGCGCGGCAATTCCGCTGAACGTGAACGCCGCGCCCGGCTCCGCCTCAATACGCACCGTCTTGGGTGTCGACGAGGTGAGCTGCAGCCTGCCGATCGTCAGTACGCCGCTCGTGTCCAGCAGCACTGTGCCGGCTGCATTGAACGTGGCGACGTCGCCCGCCGCGTCGGGATAGCCTGTGCCGCCCTGCCAGTTAAGAGATGTTGTCCACTTGTTGTCAGGTCCGTTGCCGACCCACGAATACTCCGCCGCAACCGCCCGCCATCCGGACAGCACGAAACCGGCAACGGCCAGACGCAACACCCACCCTCCATTCACTTTCATGGACGCTCTCCTCGTTTGAGACTTGACGATCCGGCGACAACACCCTGTCCAGTTATCAACACCATCTTACCCCTTCCGGCCATTTAAAACGGTCACAAAACGAGAATTCTATTTTTGTTGTGTTTTACATCCACCGGGACAAATGCCCTCCCGTATCTCGCCAACTCTAAACGCCGACGGTTGAACCGGTTGCCAGCCTTTCCCGCGGACGGGGCCGTCCGCGCCCCCGGTCTTGCGTATCTTTTTCACTGGAAACACATGATCGCGGCCCGCCTCTGCGGCGGTCTCGGCGAGACCGCCCTACCGGCTGCAAGCCCCTATTCGATTGGGAGACAGAAGCAGGACGTTCCATGGAACTTGAGCTGCTAGCCAGTCTCGATCTGAGCGCGGGAATTGGCGTCTTCATCGTGAAGACACAAGTGAAGCCCCCTTTTTTTTGATGCTTATCATCTCCTTGTCTCCGAGGTATTAAAACTCCTAAATCCTAAATCCTCCTTCACACACACAAACCCCTTGTTTTCAGAGAAATGATGATTCATACTGAAAAAGAGTTGAAGAGCAACACATGGTGCGGAGTGATGCGACGTGCGACGCCCCCTGCCTTTTCCGATACGAGATGCGCATGACATGACCATCAAGAACTCCAGAATGCGCTGCGGCGACCTGCCGAACTACCGGGCCTTCGATCTGGCCAAGATCGGCATCCCGGATATCCCCATCCTCTATTTTATCCGCCACACGCAGCGTCTGGCACCGGTCGAACCGCACTGCCACAGGGGCTGTTTCGAGATCGGCCTTTGCCTGCGCGGCTCGCTGGTCCTGGAAAACAACGGCGCCCAGCACACGGTGCTGGCGGACGGTCTCTTTTTCAACCGTCCCGCGGATGCGCACCGGCTGTTGGATTATCCGAAAGGCACGGTGCTCTACGGCATGCTGATCCGCACCGAAAGCCCGAAGCACACGCTGCTGCGCTTCACGAAAGCCGAGAGCGCGGAGATCCGCAGACGGCTGCATGCGCTGCCTGCGCATCTCGCCGCGAACACCTCGCTGGTCAAGCATGAGTTCGCCGAACTCTTTCACGCGTATGACTCGCTGCAGGGGCGGTACCGCACGCTCTGCATGACGGCCATCGGCATGCGGCTGGTCACCGGCCTGCTGGAGATTTCTCGGCACGGTCCTCCGGTTTCACACTCCGCCCGTATCGGCGCGATCATCGACACTCTGCGCCGCGCGCCCGAAAAGCAGTACGACATCGACTCGCTGGCGCGGCAGGCCGCACTCTCGCCCTCGCACTTCATCAACCAGTTCAAAGCGGTAACCGGCCTGCCGCCCCACCACTTTCTGCTGACCTGCCGGATCGAAGAAGCCAAGCGCCGGCTGCGCGTGAAAGGGCTCTCGATCACGCGCATCGCGCAGGATCTGGGCTTCTGCTCCTCCCAGCACTTCTCCTCCCATTTCAAGCGCGCGACGGGCCTCAAGCCGCTCGCCTGGCGCAAACAGTAACGGCGCGAAGTCCCGCGTTTCGCTCACAGCAGCCGCTTGAAGCCGCTGTGCGCGACAGGGCCGCGCAGCCGGCACAAGACATCCCCGCGGGCCAGCGCCTGCGACACCTCGAAGAAAAACCTGTCGATCGCCTCCGCACAACGGAAGACAAGACAAGCGTGAGTTCTGCCTCTTTCACACTTGAATAGTGGATATACAGATTACTTGAATTGATATACGTCAAGAAACGATGGAGTTTATGTGATCGCATGCAATCTAGAAAGCTACCTTTAGCAATATGCTTGAATTTGACTTCTTTTACCGAGTCCTGCAACAGGAATCCGTCTATTAATGACTGAACGTCATCTGGTGGTAAACCTTCATGAACAATGCCCCCCAACACGAAGTTATCTGCAAAAGGGGAGTTGAAGCCCAACTCTCTGACATAGAATTTCCCGGCGTTGTTTGTTTCGTCATAATAGAATGTATAGACGCCATCGAAATCCGCCGAAGGCACTCGCTCTTTTGTGTATTCCCTTATTTCAGTGACATCAATGATCCTCATTTTGAGTATCGTCTCGCTTTTTATGCCCAAGGTGGAGTCTGCGGTTTTCACGCCCGCTACCGCGGCGCGTGATAACCGCAGAATCCACCTTGGAATATGCAGAAACCGTGTTGGTGTCAATGCGCGGTCCGGCCCGATACGAGGGCGTCGAGAACGGCGGACATCCGGGCGTTGACCGCCGCGTAAGCGTGCGGCGGCGCGTCACGCAGGGTTTCCACCGACTGAACATACGCGCCCCCGGCCTGCAGTTCGTCCCGGCAGCGCGTGATAATCGCATCGGCGCTGGCGGGGGTGGTCTCCAGATGGAACTGAAGGGCGAGCACGTTTCTGCCGTACCGGAAAGCCTGGTGCCTGCATGCGTCGCTGCCGGCGAGGCAGACGGCGCCCGGCGGGAGATCGAAGGTTTCGCCGTGCCAGTGGAAGGCGAGGAACTCGCCGGGGAAGGCGAGCGGGCCGTCCACCGCCGGCGCGCCGTAGACGGGGTGCCAGCCGATCTCCTTGTGCGGGCCGGGGTAGACGCGGGCGCCGAGCGTACTCGCGATGAGCTGCGCACCCAGGCAGATGCCGAGCACGGGGCGACCCAGCGCGATGACGCGGGCAATGAAACGTTTCTCCGCGCCCAGCCACGGCAAGAGGTCCTCGTCGTTGACGCTCATGGGGCCGCCGAGCGCGATCAGCAGGTCGACATCGGCCGCCTCGGGCAGCGAGGGGTCTTCGAGGAAGCGCGTCCAGGTGACGCGGGCGTGACGCGCCGTCAGCCAGGGCTCAATGCTGCCCAGCCCTTCGAACGGCACGTGCTGGAGGATGTGTGCGCGCATGGTTGGGCCAGTTCTCAAGGTCTGAATAGCCTCGTCTTTACGTCCCGGATTGGGCTGAGGTGCCTTGCATTGCTCGTGCAAAGGACCAAACCGTGCTCTGCGGCTGTCGCGGCAAAGTCAGCGTAGAGGCGGCGGTATCCCGCCGCCTCTACCGCTTTGTTCGGCATTATCTACGCATAGGCAAGACGCCCGCGGGGTTTGGGGATGGCTCTTCCAATCTCGGACGCCGTTTCAATCCACTCGCGGATGATTTGTTCAGCGTTTGAGAGTGCGTCCTGATAGGTCGTGCCGTCCGCCATGCAACCCGGAAGTTCGGGGACTTCCGCCACGTAGGAACCGTCTTCCTCGCTCCAGAAGATGATGATTTCGTACCTGTGATCCATGACTCAGTCCTCCATCCGAAGCTTGTACTTCAGCAGCAAATCGCGAACCTGTTTGACCTGGTAGGCTTGCCCATACCGTTCTTGAGCTGAATGTTGATGATTTCTTCGACTCCCTCCATCGTGAAGATATGGTGGTCGCCCCGCACCCGGCGTTCAAATCCCAAACGGGTCAACAAAACACACAGGTCATCGAACGGGACATGCGAGTCCGAACGCCGTGTCATGATGTGTTCGTATACCTTTGCGTATTTGCCCATAGCGCCTCCAACACCAAGACTATACCACCAACACGGGGTGTTTCTCAAGTCGTGCAATCAGCCTGGCTCTGGCGCGCTGTCACTCTCGTCGTTGCGAACCGCAATATTGGCGGTCGGCAACACCCGCATCCTCCTTCGTTCCCTCTCAGTAATGCCACTCCATGTGACTGAAGAAACGAGGAAACGCTTGCGCAGGTCGTTAGCCGGGTGATGGCGGCGGCGTTGCACATGCAACAAAGGCGTCCGGAGCGCCACCTTGTTTAGCGAACGTTTTCAGTGTATTGATGAACTTCTGCCTGCCGTACTTTCCAGATCCTCTATTCCACCATACGCAAGCGGGGTGAACAACCTTGACCACATCACAAGGAAGCACCAAATAGCGTACGACTGAGTAATACGCAAAGGATGAAGCGCATATGAGCAATCTGACGTTCTGCCGTTCTACCCATGCCTTGAGAAAGCTAGATGCATGTGTTACATCGCTTTGAGACAGGCGCAAAGATTGCCCTTTGTACGCTGGTCTCAAAAAGCAGTTGCCAATCGTGCAGTGGTCCAGCATGTTGTGTTTTTGAACCATACCAGCGTCTCGCATCGCCGATTCGAGGTTTCGATATATGGCGCATCCCCTATTCTTCCAACCACCGTTTTTCATCTTGTTAATGCGGAAAATGTCCTCATAGTTGACATACGTTCTATCAGTGGGTCCAAGCATTCCGACACCGTTTGCATACCAGATGTCAGGGGCGATTTCTCCGGCCCCAGACTCCAAATAATAACTCTCAGCCAAAATGAGCAATTCGTGTGCGTATGGCATTGGACCTACGCGCGGTTGTGGAAATTGTGGCTCTGTATTCATTGTGACGAATCCTTTCTCGTTTTTACGCGGCGAACGTCGCCGTTCAGGATTGCCGAGCCGGCGAGGCATATCCTGTGACGGCGGGTTGGGCGATGGGGTGTTCATTGTCCGAGAGTTCACGGATGAACTCGTCTGGTCGTTCCGGTGTGATGAGCCATGGGCGCTCGTCCCCACGCTCGATCCAGACGAATCGATCGGTCCGGGAAATATATATCTGGACTATCCCTCGGTTCTTGGACCATAACCATCCGAACCCGCCCCAGAGGCCGCCAGCTCCTACACGAGCACCCCAGCCGATCTCGGCCTTCAGCGTTTTGGGGTCGAGCTGGCGAATGGTCAAAATGCTTTGTCGGGGTACCCGCCGTTGCTTCAAGGGCCAGACGACTTCCAGTTCGTGCGGATGAATGATGAACGTGCTAGGGCGGAAGCCGAGCCAAACCCAGGCATAGATGTCACAGATGATCAAGAATGGGGCCGCTATCTCCTTCTGGCCGGTGAGTATGGCAATAAAAAACGCGACGGGGACGACGAGAAGCACTATGGTTAGCACCAAAACTCCTGGCGACATTCGTGCTAGACGATACCTCTGCATTCCAGTGTTTCCGTGTTTTGTCGCCCAACGACGTTTTCATATCAATAATGCGTTAGAATATGCAGAAACCGTCTTGGTGTCAATGCGCGGTCTGGTGCGATACGAGGGCGTCGAGAACGGCGGATAACCCCCTTGGCGCGTTGATTCACAGAATCCCGACACGGGCTAAGTGAGTTCTATGGGCCAATATCGTGGGTGAAAGGCCGTGAAGACAAGAATTCTGACGCGTCGGCCCTGCCTCTATTCCGGGCCTGAAAGACGCCCGGAGGTACGCGGGTGGCCGATGGCAGAGAGGTCCGCAACGAAACGGCGGTAGAGCTCGTTCGGCGTGTCGGTGTCCCAATATCCGAAGGCGCGGAAAGCCTGAGGAACGAACACGAAGGCCGCCAGAGTGACAAGCCCGTAGAGGCTGAGCGTCAGGGCCTTTTTCGACCGCGGCAGGCCCATGCGGAGCGCGCCGGCTTGCGGGCATGCGGACACGCACCCGTAGCAGGCGGTGCATTCGGGGGAACGGACTGTGTTTGAGCTGTGGACGCGGATGCTGTTGGGGCAGGCGGCCGTGCAGGCACCGCAGCCGGTGCAGCGGGCCGGGGCGCGCCGCACTGCGGTTGGACTCGGTATCGACGCAAGCCCGAGCAAGGCGCCATACGGGCAGAGATACCGGCACCAGAAGTTCTTGAAGACGAGAGAAAGGATCCCGAGAGCGGCGATCACGGTCAGCGTGGTCACACTGGGCGGCGCGAACATCGCATACATCTTGACGTCGCAAACCCGGTTGTAAGGGCCGTGGATAAAGGCGCGCAAATCTTCAGCGGTCATCCTGCAGATCAGGACGACGAACAGTGACAGCAGCAGATACTTGATTGAGCGCAACGCGATGTCGAGCGGCTTGGGCATGCGGGCGTTGCGCTTGAATAGGTATCGCCCCGCCAGATGGGCGTATTCTGAAAGCGTGCCGACCGGGCAGACCCAACTGCAGAAACCGCGCCGCAGCGTAAGCGCCAGCAACAGGATGAGCGTGAAGAGCACGAGCCCTGCGGGGTGTACGGTGTTGGCGACGCCTGTCCTGACGAGATAAACCAAACTCATGAAGGAGCTGATCGGCAGCCAGGCGTCGACGGCCGCCGGGCGCAGCGCCAGAACTTCCGGCGCGGTTTGGGACAGGGACACGACGAATCTGTGGAACTGGACCGCGGTCAGGATGGCGCCGATGGCGAAGGCAATCTGGACCACTCTGCGGGAAGGGCTCTCGCTCCTGAGAATTTTTGATGACACGGGATCATTCATAGCGACACTCTCCGAGTTCATGTTCGATCTGCTGAATGTCAAGACGTGCGAGCACCTGTCGAGGACGTTCACCCGGACGGCGCTCACGGAGCAGCACGCGCAAGAGGTCGCGGAAGAGCTGCGGGATTCTCTCTTGCGTGTAGAGGCCGGGCAATTCAGTCGCCCAGACCGGGTGTCGTCCCATTCGTCCGCCTAGGAGCAGACGGAACCCCAGCGGCTCGCATAGGACTGCGTGTGCAGGACAGACTCGGACACACTCGCCGCACGCCATACAGGCTTGCGGGCGATGGACGGCGCGGCCGTCTTCCACGAGCATCGCGGCTTCACGGCAGGTCGCCTTGCACAGGCCGCACCCTGTGCAGGCAGCGGCAACTTCTCTGGGGCGAAGCGCGGCGATGAGGCCTATGTCTTGGATTTGCGGCTGCGAGCAGCCGTTGGGACAGGCTGAAAGCGCGATGCGCAGCCTTTCATGCGGTCTGAACCGGCCGCCTCTGGCGCTTTCGACGTATGCGTTCCAAGGCGAGTCGGCGATGACCGTCTCGATGGCTGCGCGGATCGGCTCCAGGTCAACAAGGCCGAAGGAGCATGATCGCATGCCTCGGCACAGAGCGACCGAGTATGCGCTCTGACTGCCGCTAGCGTTTCTTTCAGAGGACATACCGCTTCCTTGTGTCAGAGCGTGTCGGCCGCATCGGTCTTTTCTGATGTCGTCCTGGCAATCTCCTGGTCTTGCCCGATGAACTGCACCTTGCCGCACAGCACGCAGCCCTCGCTGAGCGGTTGGCACGGTTGCGAGCGCCGTTCGCACGTCAGGTCGTCGCCACTCTGATGGGACATTCCCAGCTCATGGGTTTCCCTTATTGTTCGGTGATCGTGATCGCGGCCACCGGACAGCTTTCAACGGCTTCCCGGCAGGCAGGTTCATCGGGGGGCGGAACGGGCGTTGCGATGACTTCCGCAACCGATTCTTTCATGGCGAATACGGCCGGGCAGATCGTCGCGCAAAGTCCGCACCCGATACAGGTCTCCTTGTCCACATTTGCTTTCATGTCGGTCTCCTTTTTTGCTGGCGCTTGCTTAAATCGGGATTAAGGTACCAAATAACCTAAATGGCGTCAAGCGTATCACACGGAATCGGTTGGCAGGAGGTGCGACTCCGACATTTTCTTGGGTTTCGCTTGGTCAACGTTGTCAGCCACACACGGCGGTCACTCCGTTGTGCGGACTGACGGGCTGGAGGGGGGCCGTTCGCCGAGAGCCTCAATATCGGCCAGATCTTTTGCACGGCCGCTGGCTTTCTTGTTGACGATATAGTCATCCCTTCCGATCACGAAAACAGGAACCCCGTCGATCTCGTCCGGCACCTTGTGGCTCGACGCCACGTCCCAGTCCATGCCGGAAAGAAAGGTCAGGATGTCGATACGCACCGGGGGCACGCCTAGTTGAATGACGGTGTCGTCCTTGACGAAATCATTCCAGGCGAGATTGGGAGAGGTAAAACCGAACTCATTTAACGCACAAATGATACGTTGAGCATTGACCTCCGTGCGGCGGACGAAAAGATCAATGTCACCCGTATAGCGAGGCGCGCCGTAATAGGCCAGCGCGTACGAGCCTACGATCATGTATTCAACGCCCTTCGCGTTGAACAATTCTAAAAACTCTCTGAAGTCTTGGGGGAGTTTCATACTGCTGACTCCTCAAAAATTCAATCGCCGCGAAACGCTCGTTCGGCGACTTGCTCATCCAGTAAGCAACATCGTCGGAGGGGCTCTTCTTGCTCACGCTCCCGATCTGAACGACCCTGTGCTTCATGTCTAAATATTACCAGTTTCCCGTGTCTTTCTCAATGCGGTATTCTTGTCGGGATTCCCGTCAGGAGGCCTGGCGTACGATCCGCTCGAGCACGAGTTTGCGGAAGTCGGGCGAGAGGTTGGCGAAGTAGGCCGTGAAGCCGGTCACGCGCACAATCAGATCGGGATAGGCCTCGGGATCTTGGCTCGCCGCCAGAATCTGCCGCTCGTCTACGACGTTG
>Ga0116158_10003764_pt1 | contig 13051 bp, 6 predicted proteins | sample AD_UKC052_MetaG_FD_89883 | JGI IMG/M metagenome (GOLD analysis project Ga0116158, IMG submission 89883) | Active sludge microbial communities of municipal wastewater-treating anaerobic digesters from USA - AD_UKC052_MetaG | ecosystem: Engineered > Bioreactor > Anaerobic > Digestate | place: USA... | reverse complement strand
TCAGTTTTATTTCGCCTAAGGAAAAGCGATTCCAGGCGGATATTGAAGCCCTGATGAATTATGAAATAACCCAACTGCCCTTGCCGGAAAATCTTGAGATTTCAGATGAGCTAACCGAGGATGAAAAGCCCAAAGTGTTCATGAAGGAAATTGAAGTGAAGCTGCCTAAAAAAGAGGAATCCGGCCCCGCTTTCCATGAAAAATCGGCCAAAAACAAAAAGGTGAATGTGGTGGTAAGGAGGAAGGACAGGATGATGAAAAAATATGGCAAGCCTATTAAAAGGGGGCAAAAGAAGAAATAGAATTTAAGCAGCAACTCCGGTAGGTTTGCAAGTTTGACAGAGATAATACTGAGGAATACAGATAAATACATCTGCTCCCATTCGTGTTATCTGTGATATCTGTGTCAATTAAATTCCGACATTTTTTACCAGGCAGGGTCTCCGGAGCGAAATGTTTCCAATGCCTCACTTCCCCGGCCCGATATATTCATGTTCCCCTTTTTCCTTCATTGCCTTACGGTGTTCCTCCGCCGCCCTCAGTTCAATCCGCCTGATTTTACCACTGATGGTTTTGGGAAGTTCTGTTACAAACTCAATGATCCGCGGCATTTTGTAAGGCGCCAACTGTAATTTGCAATACTTAAAAATATGATCGGCGAGTTCATGGGTTGGCGTAAAACCGGGAACCAGCACCACAAATGCCTTTATCTCCTGCCCCCTGATGGGGTGCGGGCTTCCTACCACGGCCGATTCCAATACCTCCTCCAATTCAAGCAAGATACTTTCAATTTCAAATGGCCCAATGCGGTAATCCGATGATTTGATCACGTCATCATCGCGCCCAACAAACCAATAATAACCATCCTCATCCTTATAGGCCTTATCTCCGGTGTAATAAAGGCCATGCTTAAACACTTCACGCTGCTTTTCCTCATCGCCAACATAGGTCTTGAATATGCCATTAAAACGGCCAGAGTGAATCCGGACGGCAATTTGCCCCGTTTCATGCACCGGCATTTCATTTCCTACAGGGTCGGCAATCATCATGTCATATAAAAAGGTTGGTTTGCCCATGGAACCATACTGGATGGTGCTGCCCGGAAGGTTGGCAATCATACAGGTGCTTTCAGTTTGCCCATAACCATCCCGAAGCGTTATGCCGGTTCCCTCTTTCCATATCTTAATGACTTCTGCATTCAGCGGTTCACCGGCACTTACGCATTCGCGCAGGGCAAAATGGTAATCCTGCAAATTTTCCTGTATCAGCAGTCGCAGGGCGGTGGGTGGGGCGCAAAGGGTAGTAACTTTGTGTTTTTCAATCATCTTCAGTTCCTTAGCCGCATCGAACCTACCTTTTGCCGCATACACAAAAACGGTAGCGCCAAAGTTGAGGGGCGCAAACACGCAACTCCAGGCAAACTTTGCCCAGCCCGGCTGCGAAATATTGTAATGCATATCGCCCGGTTTTAAGCCAATCCAGCTTGCGGTAGTTAAATGCCCGACAGGATAGCTTTCGTGGGTATGTACCACCACTTTTGGCATACCCGTAGTTCCGGAGGTAAAAAACCAGAACAGGTCTTCCTCTTTGTGGGTTTCTGCTGTATTGGCTTTTGTCTCTTCCGGATCTATTGCGCTGAAAGGCAGCCATCCATTCCGTACTCCGTCTAGCAACAACTTCACTTTTACAGACTGTTTATACTGCAAAAGCGCCTGTTCAAGCTTCCCCACATTTTCTTGGTCTGTAATAATTACCTTCGGTTCAGCTTTTTGAAACCGGTAAACAATATCATCGGCACTGAGTATGCCGGCTGCGGGTATTAGTACAAATCCCCCTTTAATGGCTGCTAAATAACTGATCCACAAGCCTCTATCCAAACCACACATAATAAATACCCGATCGCCCTGTTGCACACCCTGTTTTCGCAAAAAATTTAAAAGCTGATTACAATGCTCCAATGCCTGCCCATAGGTAACGGTAACCGGCTCCAAAGCATCATCGGTTACTAATTCCAGCATGTTTCTGTCAGCAAAAGGCTTCACCATCAAAGGTTCAAAAACATCCCGCACCCAATTGAAAGAATCGGGAACAACCAATGAATGGCCGGATAATTGATCATATTCCCCATTTTGAATGAGGGTGGTTAATGCGGAAAAGCTGTCGCTAAACTGAGCTGCCATGGCAATCTGATTTAAATTGAAAATTAGTAGCTAAGATATAGGCCTACCCCGTCATCCCCTCCATCATTCTCATCCCCACCAATCCCTCACTTACCGGACAGGGATTTTCTCCTTCGCCCCTGAAAAACCGTACCACCTGTTCAATCAGGTAAATCTGATTGTGTTCGGGCGGTTCGAAAGGGAAACTAGTGCGGCCCGATTTATTTTCAAGGAACACATTGTGGTGCCAGAAAACTGTACAGGAAATGGTTCCTTCGGTTCCGGTAATTACTAAGCCGTCGGCCTGTTCGGCTTCGGGTACCGCAAAATTCCAGTAACCGGTAAATTGTACGCCGTTTTCAAAATCAATCCGGCCGTTTACGGTATCCGCTGCATCGTATTGACCGCCCATGTTTCGCGCGGTACCTGAAACGGAGGCAGGTTTGCCAAACCAAAAAAGCATCAAATCAAGCTGATGCGGGGCAAGGTCATGAAAAAGGCCACCGCCCGAAATAGCGGGGTTAATGCGCCATGCCACACCGGGATGGGTCATTTCTTCTGGTGAAAGTGCCTTTCGGGTGCACACCAGTTTTGCAGTTAACGGCTTGCCAATGGCGCCTTCATCAAGCAATTGCTTTACCTTAATAAATTGCGGCCAACAACGGCGGTAATGGGCTACCACCACTTTATTGTTATGTAAGGCTGCCAATTGTGTCAACTCCTCCGCCTCCACGGCATTCAACGTCATTGGTTTTTCTACATATACCGGTTTGCCTGCTGCAACCGCCATGCGGGCATAGGCGAGGTGGCTATCGGGCGGGGTGGCTATGTAAATGGCATTTACGCCGGGGTCGTTTACCAGTGCTTCCGCATCATGGTACCAACGTGGCACGCCATGGCGCATGGCGTAATCCTGCGCCTTCTCAGCATCCCGGCGCATTACCGCTGCCAATGTTGAGTTGGGTACTTTGTTAAAAGCCGGACCGCTCTTTTTCTCCGTTACGGCACCGCAGCCTATGATACCCCAGTTGATTGTTTCGTTTTTCATAGTAATACTTTGGGTTTCAGAAATTCCAAATCCCGAAATTCCAAATTCCAAAAAACCGCATCCTCTAAATATCTTGATTATATAAATTCCAAATCAAAAAATCCCATTTTTCAAAAAAGAACACATCTCCAGATCCACTTATCTATAAAAATACAAAATTCCAAATCTGATAGCTATCGGGGCTTAAAATGTCATTCCGACGTAAGGAGGAATCCCGGCTCGGGAATGCTAAAAACCAAGTCCTTGCCTACCGGCAGGCAGGCACCTCCTTCGTCGGTGTGACAATCCTATCCAAATTCCAAAAAACCACATCCGCTGAACAACCAATGTTTACAAAATTCCAAATTTGAAAACAGGATCCGTAACTTACCAACTTGTCAACTTGTTAACTTATCAACTTGTCAAATTATCAACCCAAATCATAATTTATAAATCATCATTGATAATTCCCCTTAATCACTTTACCACCGGTGTTGCTTCCAAAACTTCAATCTCAAAAACAAGGGTGCTGTTTGGCGGAATTTTGGGCGAGCGGGTGCGGATGCTGTAGGCGAGGTGCGAAGGAATAACGAGCTTAATTTTTCCACCTGTTTTCAGCAAGGGAATACCCATTTGCCAACCCACAATCAGGCGGCTCAAGGGAAACTTCCGGGGCGTGCCTGTTGTTTGGTCAAACACGGTTCCATCGCTGAAAAGATACCCCTTGTAATTCACCTGTACCGTATCGGTGGCACTCACCTGTTTGCCGGTGCCCTCATTCATTATAAAATAATAAAGACCTTTGTACTCATTTACCGCATCGGTTTTACCGGCGGCAATCGCCTTTTTAATGGCTCCTGTTTCAATGGCCATCTGTGCAAGGCTATCGGTATGCGACAACAGGTTAATTACAGGGGCTTTGGCGTTTCCATCCATCTGACTTTTCCAGCTGCCATTGGCTCGCTGAAGCCATTCTTCTTTAAAAACCGGGCTCGTGGTATCTTTTGGCGGGCCGGTCCAAAAGCTGGAAGTCATGGGCAAAAAGGGAACATAGCCGGCAACCTTACAGGTACCGATCAGCTTCCATTTTGAAACATCCGGTAAAAAGGCATAGGCGGAATAGAGTACAAAATTGCCTGCCGAATCGGATGCCATACTCAACATGAGGCTGTAATCGGCAGCCGGGTTCATTTTCAACGGCCATTCAAGCCTCGTTTTACTTTTGGATACCCCGTTACCCATGGCCAAAATCTGAGCTCCTTCAGGAAAACGAAATCCAATACCGGTGCTCTTCTTATGCTTAAAAAGTTCCAGTTTAAGTGATGATCCTGCAGCAATACCGGCAGACCACACTTTTACCCCTGTTCTTGACCCCGGCCCGATGGTTACCAGGATTGAGGTAGCCTTTACAGAGTCGGGAGGCGTAATGACGGCCTGACCAAAGGATATTTGAAATGCTGCACCAATTAAAAAGGTAAACAGCAACAGCAGGATAGTTTTCTTCATAAATAAAACAGGATGGTATTTCTACAAACCTACAACCCTTTACTGAATTCGCTTCGAAAGGATTGGTTATCAGCACACAGAAAAAGAAAAAACAGTGCCTGCATCCTCCTGCACAAAATTCATAAAGCGGCCCTGCCAACCAATTAAAAAATTACTTACCTTGTACCCCCAATCATTTTACTGTTTAAAAAAATAAAAAACATGGAAGAAAACAACACGCAGGTTCCCAAAGAAGATTCGCTGCTCGACAAAGCTGAGAAAAAAGTTGACGAACTCACCAAAGAAGCAAGCGCTCAATGGGAAAAGCTCGAAGACAAAGCTGAAGACCTTTGGGAAAAACGCGAAGAAATTGCGGAAGACCTGACAGCCAAAGCTAAAGATGCTATTGAAGACCTGAAAGAGGGTGCCAAGGGGCTTTGGGATAAACTGAAGGATGCCGTTGACGGCGACGACGAGAAAAAGCCGGAAGCCTGATTTTGCAATGGCAGTTTGTAAAAAGGCCGGAACAAAAGCTGTTCCGGCCTTTTTTTAGTAGCTATTCAAATTCAGGTTTGAATGCTTAATATCCATTACCATGGTATCCGTCCAGCGATCGTGCCAGGGCTCGCAGGGTGTTCCGAAATAGGTGAAAATCTCTAAGGGAATCATCCGGATGGCATTCCGCTGAATAGAGGTGGAAAAATTCATTTTTGACCCATCTGTGTGAACCGCCTTTGTTCCGGTGATTAATTTGCCAAGGGTACGGCCGCCGGTGGCAAATTCAAATAAAGAATAATACAGAAAATACAATACCAGACCGCCAAGGTTCCAGCCCAAACCATCAAAAGGATCATTGCCATAGGCATCCGGTTCGAAAGATTCCGGAGATAAAACGGCCATTGGTACAATTATGACAAAAATTATTACATAAAACCCAATGGTGTCAATAATGAAATTTAATAATCTTTTTCCGGTTGAAGCATGAATCAATTCGGGTTGCAGGTCGCTGAGCAGGTGGTTTTGTTCCATTGTTAAAGTGATTTAGTTTACAATAATAAATAAGCTGTTGCATATATAAAAATATTGCCTTTTTATTGCTGAAGAAATGGCTGCATATTTACCGCAAAAGTGTAACTGACCCTTTATAATCAAACAATAGCCCCGTAGCACATTCAACCTGTATGGAGTAAATATAACTGCCGCTGACAACAGGACTTCCGTCGGGATAAATGCCTGTCCAAAAGGCTGAAACATCAGTTGGCAATACATCCCTGCGCTCAAACACCACCTTTCCCCAACGATCTGAAATCCTGAAGAACTTTATCAATGAAAATCCGACGCCGAGTACCCCGAACCTTTCATTTAATCCATCGCCATTAGGGGTAAAAGCATTGGGTATAAAAATACTTTCGGACGAACAGAGTACAGTAATATGAACGGTATCGGAGGCTATACAGCCTTGCGCTGTGGTAGCTGTAACCGTGTAGGTAATATCCCTGAGCGGGTTGCTTGTGGGTGAGGCGCAATTGGTGCAGGAAAGGTAGTTGGAAGGGCCCCAGTTCCAGTTTATATTGGGAATGGTGGAGGTAGCAGAAAGATTTACCGATTGCCCGCCGGGAACCGATTGGTCTGTTCCGGCATTTACCTGTGGCAGTGGATGAATGGTAACCTGAACCGTTGCCGAATCCTGAAAGCAACCAAAAGCATCGCTGCCTACCACCCTGAAGGAGGTGGAGTTGGTAATATTGGCCACCGGGTTGGCCGTTGTGCTGCCAGATAAGCCCTGTGCCGGTATCCATTGATATGTACTTGCGCCCGAAGCAGACAGGGCTACAGGCTTGCCCAAACAGGCTTCGGCAGCCCGAACCACCTGCATGGTAAATGGCTGTACCACTGTAATCCGGATACTGTCCGCTGATTTGCACCCAAATGCCGAAACACCCTGCACCCTGAACAGGGCATCCTTTGATGGCCAAACCCTTGCCAGGTTATTTCCCAATTGATTTAAAGCTGGATGAACCTCCCAGGTATTTACCCCGTTGCCCTGAACGGTAAGGTTGAGTGTATCGCCAAGGCAAATTCTCCCACTTGCAGTACCTGTGGTAACCAAAGGGAGGTCATTTACAGTAAGAATATGAACGATGGAGTCGGTACAGGCACCATTATCGGCAAGCAGCGAAATGGTGAATACCCCGGGGGTGTTCCACTGAACAGCAGGGGTAACGGCCGCAGTAACAGCAGGCTGGCCCGGAAGGTTCCAGCGCCATGCCAAACCTGCACCAAGGGCACTTGCCGCAAATGAAGCAGTATCCCCTTTGCAAATGGCTGCAGGGCCGGCAATAGCTGCATTCAGCGGGGCTTCAATCTTTAAATTCTTTGTTACGGAAACCTTACAGCCATAAATGCTTTCCACTTCATAAGCCACTTTGTAATCTCCCGCTGTACTGAAGGCGTAGGTAACATCTTTATCATTACCCACCAACACATTGGTTACCGACCAATTGTATTGAAGATCGGCATTGAGGCGGTTCTTACTGAAACTTGCCGGTTGGCCGTTAAATGCCACTTCTGTTTCAGCACAAATACGAAGGGGTGCATACGTAAAATCCGCTGCCAGCGAATCCACAATAATTTTTTCCGGAAGAACGGAGGTCGCCTTACAACCGGCAGCATCTTCAAGTATGAGCGATGGCGTGTACAAACCCGCAGTAAGGTACTGATGGGTAACCTTTGTATCTCCCGATGATAATATGGTACCATCGCCCAAATCCCAGGTATATTTATCCGCATTTTTTACCTCTGCGCTGAGGGTTACCTGCAGATTATTACAGGCAGAAAGCCTGTCCGCCGAAATAAGCGCGTATGGACCCTTTATTTCAATGAAATCAAAGCTGCTGTCCACATTATCGTTTTCGTCGTATGAATAATGCCACACCTGGAAAATACCCGGCTGATTGTAGGTATGGGTAACCACTTTTTGATCACCGCCAATGGATCCATCTCCAAAATTCCAGCCCAACCGGGTGGCATTGGTTGCAGTGCTCGTAAACCTCGCAATAGCAGGCGGGCAACCGTTGTTGTTTATATAGCTTGTACTTGTGGTAAAACGGGCATTTACCTTGCGTACAATTATTCTTCGTACCGCTGTATCCTTACAACCCCTTGCGGTTGACTCATGAAAAAGTTTTACATAATACTCGCCCTCTTCATTGAAAGTAAAAGACTCATTTTGATTGTTTGACCTGCTTCCATCAGGCAATATCCAGTTTGGCTGGGCATAATCCGGGTAATACGAAGTGGTGTTGTTAAACTGAACCGTTGTACCCAGGGCTACATTTTCTGATGAAGCGGTAAAGGAGCTTTTAGGGCCATAAATCCTTAATGGATTTCCTTTAAAACTGGTACATCCTTCGGCATCCTCAACAAGAAGGCCAATTCCCCTTTCCGAAGGCCAATTAAATAAATGTCTAAATCCATTGGAGAAGCTAAAATTACCCTCCGAGGTTTCCCAGGTCCATTTTGTTATGGGCGCCCCCGGTAAAGCCTTTGAACTATCTGCAAGAATTACGAAATCTGAAAGGCAATACCCATCTTCCCGGGGTGTTTCAAAATTTGCGACAGGCCCCCTGAATTCAATATTGGCAAAATTGGTGGTATCATCACACTCAAAATAGCTGGTTTTTAATAACATCCTAAATCCCTTTTGTCCGGGGTCCATCCCATATAAAGCATCCACACCAATCCACGAAAATTCCCTCAATGGGAAAGCTGTATCCGCATATTGTCCTATTATCCTACTAAAATCACTGCGTTCGGTATAAGGATAAGGAGCGGGATTTCTTTCGAATCCATTTAAAGTAAAAGACGTCACATCGTTGGCGCATACTTTTTCTTTATAAAAAGAAAGTACCGGATTTTGCTTTTTCCAGGCATAAACCTTTATTGAGTCTGTTACCGAGCAATTACCTGCCGTGGTGGTAAGTTTCGCAATATAGGCACCTGTTTTTTCATAGTGGTGCTTAACTGTTCCGGGTTTGCTGTTGAACTCCCGGAAGTTTCCATCACCAAAATCCCATTTCCATTTTTCTGCCTGTATAGATGAGTCTTTAAATTCCACTGTCAAACGGTCACCATCGCAGGTGTTGATGGGGGCCATGGGATAGTTTATGGGCGGCGCGACGGTTATTACTTTTTCAAACCGCACGGTATCCCTGCAATGGAAACCCCAAAATGCATAAACGGTGGCATTATAACTGCCCAATTCAAAAAACTGGAACACATACCCCCCGGCGGGATACATGTCATGAAGCCTTCCATCTTTGTCAAATTCCGTTTTAACAAAACTAAATCCCCGATCCGACCGGATAAAAATTTTGGTTGGGGTATTGCCACAAATGGTATTGCCACCATCCACTTCGATCCACACTTTTGGCCGGTCGATTACCGGAATTTTTATCGAAAAATAGGCAATTCCACTGCATCCGGCATCAGTTATATAATTTGCCTTAACCTGAAACTCACCTGCTTTTGTAAAGGCATGAGTGGGTGATTTTTCCGTAGAAGTAGTGCCATCTCCAAAATCCCATACGCAGGAGACAACCCTGCTTTCGCCATCGAATGGGCTAAAAAGCCGGAAAGAATGGCTAACACCGGTACAGGTAGCGCTTTCGATAAATGCAAGAGAATTATCGATCAGAATCTTATAATCGTAAAAACTGTAAAATACTGTATCCTGTATTTTGCTGGTACAACCTTTATCTGTAGTTACTTCCAGGTTAATGGTACCATATCCGGATGAATCTTTAAATTCATGCCGGAAAGTTTTCTCCGTTCCAAGTACCTGGCCCGAAGGGGAAATGGTCCACAACCATTTTGCGCCAATTTGGGTAGTATCGGTAAATTCGTAGGCGGCCGGAATGATGCAATAATTCAGTTTTTTCTTGGAAAAGCTTTTTTCGCCTATTTTAGGATTGATGGTTATTTCCTTTTTTCTATTCACCTTACAATTTCCAAAATCAACCTCGAGGTTTATCTCTGCTTTTCCGGAATTATAAGCTATGTAATTAGCATTGCCGGTATAAAAATTCTGGTCAATATAGCCCATACTTGCATTCCATCTTATAGCAGTATAAGGAGGGTTAATTCCATGTTTCAATTCCAGCCTGTCGCTTTGGCAAATAGATTCGGGTAAGAAAAAATCGAGTTGAATATTTCCCACCCTGAGTGTATCACTCTGTTTTATACTTGTGCAACCATCCGGTGATGTGGCAGTTAATTTTACCAGGTAATTTCCTTCCTTATCAAAAACATGATCAGGGGATTTTTCGGCGGACGTTTTTCCATCGCCAAACTCCCAAAGCCAGGTAGTACCCGGTGTAACCTGACTATTATTCTGAAATTTAACCACTTCGGACGGCGTACAGGTACGAACCGGGTTCATGGTAAAATCTGCTTTAATGCTCTGAAAAACATCAATCATTCCACTGTAACTCCGTGTATTAAAACACCCGAAACTATTGGTAACCGTAAGACTTACCGGCGCTTGCTGTGCAAAGGTGTAGGTATGTTTTGGGGCGGTAATAGATGCGCCGTCAGCCGTTTGGCCATCGCCAAAATCCCAGAGGTAGCGGGTAATGGAACCATCGCCCGGTGTGGCATTGCTTGTAAACGCTACTTCAAGCGGCATACAGCCTTTTGTGGGAGTGGCAGCAAAATCAACGGCGGGCGTTTTATAAACCGTAACCTGCTTTGAAACGGAACTTGTAACATTTCCCTGTTTTGCCGTAAGGGTAATGGTGTACACCTTTTCTTGCACATAGGTAGCACCTGGGCTTACCAGTGCAGAGGTATTGCCATTGCCCAAATCCCAGCTGTAGGTTACCCCGGCAATGGTACCGGTGGTAGTATTGGTAAACTGAACGGTATGGGGTTTGCAGCCCCCATCTTTACTGATGGTGAAAGCCGCCTGCAATTGCGCCTGCGCGCTTACGGCAAATAAATTTGTAAAAAGGACTAAAAAAACCGGGAATAAAAAATTGAACATTCGTTTAAAAGCCGGGGGTTGTATAATCTGCGAAATAATCAACAAGGTAAATGTGGATTTGAACTTGCAAAGTAAGGAGATAAATCCATTCAGCGAGACAATCGAAATCCATAAAACCGTCATTTTTCCCCTTCTTTTTCCTCTTCGGTTTCTTCCAGTTCATCTTCTTCCTTCCCCTTACGCATTTCCACCTTCGGGTTTTCCATGGTACCGGTAATGGTCATGGGTATGCCAATAATGCCAAAGGGCGGAAGGCCAAGCCGGAAATTCAGATTGAGTTTTCCATCGAGGGTAGCCTGTCCTTCGAGCCGGGGCCTGAAACCCATGATCTTCATTTTGGTACGTTCGAGGGTCATTACGTTATTGGCAATTTTGGTATTCAGGTTTACTGCTTTCAGGTTGGGATTGGCCACGCTGTCCTTTCCTGTTTTTTTGGCTACTGCCGAAAATAATTTCAGCCCGTTTACCTGTACGTTGTGCAGGCTGAGTGTACCCTCTCCTTTCAGCGAAGGCATTACCGGCATCATGTCTGCATCGAGCCTGCCGGCAAGTTTGTACTTAAGCGAAACCTGCCCTTTTACCGTATTGGCCGAAGGGGCCATTTCGGCAAACAGGGGTACTTCCTTATAAAAACGCTGAATGTCGAAGCTGTCGGCTTTTATATCAAAATCAAAAAGCGCCTTTGTTGCCGAAAGCGGTTCATAGGCTGCATTCAGTAAGGTTTTTGAACCTGCAAGCCGCATGCCGGCACTGTCGAGGAACAGTTTTCCCTTATCCATTATTACAACCCCTTTCAAATCCTCCATCTTCATTTTTTCATAAATAGCTTCTTTTACTATTGCATTCAGTTTCAGTGAAAGGTCTTTGGGTACAAGGGCTACGCCGGAAGAAGAGGTTGAGGCAAAGGAGGTTGAGGTTGAGATTGAGGTTGAGGTTGAGGTTGAGGTTGAGGGGGTACTACCTTTATCTTCGTCCTCTAAATTGGCCAGAAAATCGTCGAGGTACAGTTTATCTGCTTCCATGGTAAGCCCACCTTCAAGCGGACCGGTACCTACCATGTAGGGGAACAGGTTATTGTAAAAACCCTTCATACGAAGGTGGTTTCGGCCATACACGAGTTTCAGGTTATCGGCCACCAACTTATCCTGATGCGCATGAAAATAGCCGGTTTCCACCACTACCGGATAGGGAAAATCCTTACTGTTGAAGGTGATATTTTTCAACACAAGGGTGCCGCTGTTGTTCAGTTTGCTTAGTCTGCCGGCCACGGCATCGGCCTGCGAACCCTGCAGGTGTAAATCAGTTTCAATAAGCCCTTCCAAAATAACCCCAAGCGAATCGGGCATAAACACTTTCGAAATCCTGCCAATATCAAGCGTACCCTTGCTCGTAATATCATATTGCACATTATCGAAATTTTCTACATCAGCCTTTATGGTAAATGGCTGCCCGGCAAATTCAAAGCTAATGGGCTGCAGGTCAATTTTCATATCGCGGTAAGTGCCGGTATTGTTTTCAACCACCACCGCCATATCAATCTTATCAATAGGTTCGGGATAGTAATTGGTTTTCAACAGCCCATTTTTCCAGTTTATTCTTGCCTTTGAATAGGGCAGTGTTCTGTCATTTGCATTAAAATCCCTGCCGCGTACAGCATCGAGGGCAACCTCCGCATCCAACGATCCTTTTAAAACAAGGTCTTTAATTCCAGTGGCCTGCATCAATTGCCCGAGGTCGGCATTAGCCTGCATCCGGCTGTTGATGCCGGAAAGGCTTGTACCTTTCAGGTGCAGGTTACCCCTGAGAAACCCCTTGCCCAATGCAAGGCGCATCGTATCCATATCCACATAAAAGCTATCGGTTGAAAGGCCAGGCATCCCCACACGCAGGTGCATAGCCATATCCGAGATTGGAACAGGAGCCTGGGCATGCCTGATAAAGCCATTTTCCAGGTCAATACCTGCCGAAAGGGTTGGATAGGCTTCGGGGTTGGCACGGTAAGGACCAACCAGATCAAGGAACAAATCGGCTGTTCCCTTAAGCTCGGTTTTGGCCATCCATTGCAGGTAATCGGGCGGTAATACCGAAACCACATCGGTCAGGTTGGCTTTTGTACTTTTAAACCGCAGGTCAATATCATAGCCCGATTCAGGAAACCGGATGAACCCCTTGAAATCTACCGGAAGCTGATTGATCTTTAAATCGTTCCGGGTAAAACTCAGTTCGAGGTTACCGGTATTGATGCGGGTAACAAGCCCCCCGGCGAGGGATTTATTTACAGCATACTGCTCCCCGTCGTAGGTAAAGTTTACCCCCGAAGAGGTAAGTTCCGAAGCT
>Ga0116158_10003746_pt1 | contig 13075 bp, 11 predicted proteins | sample AD_UKC052_MetaG_FD_89883 | JGI IMG/M metagenome (GOLD analysis project Ga0116158, IMG submission 89883) | Active sludge microbial communities of municipal wastewater-treating anaerobic digesters from USA - AD_UKC052_MetaG | ecosystem: Engineered > Bioreactor > Anaerobic > Digestate | place: USA... | reverse complement strand
GTCGCGTTTGGCATCGCAGCGGTGTTGTATCTAAAAGAATTAACGATTGAAGCTATTGTTCCGCTTGCAGTCGGGGCCATCCATGCGATCGGCTACGCTGCGGCGGGCAAGCGCAGCGACGAAACCACCGTCGAAGCAGCCCCCGACACAGCGACAAGCAGCAAGACGCCTGCGATTGCGGCAGAACCGCCCCGTCCCAGCCCCGCGCCGCGAACCGATCTCGGACCATTTCGAGCATCGAGTGGGCCGCAATTGGCGATTGAGCGCCCAAGCGTGCCTGCAGCCAGCAAAGCCACGCCGATTGTAGTGGACGACAAGGCGCCACCTCCGTCGATTTTACGATGAGATAACAAGCAGTTAACAAATATTTACACTGCGAGTGTAAGGCTTGGCGAAACGCTGCGTTATCAGCGCATGAAGAACACTGACGTTGCAGTTGAGTCCCCTTGCCAAGCCGACTGGAATGCGATGCAACGCGGCGACAAAAGCCGCTTTTGCAGCGAATGCAAAACGGCAGTGCACGATTTGAGCGCCATGACCAAACGCGACGCGGCCGAAATGTTAGCGGCGCCTGAAAATGCATCCTTGTGCGTGCGTTACCTGCACGACGAGATGGGCCACATGTTGTTCGTCGATACCTATCGCGACCGGCCGATCCCGATGGTGGCGTTGTTGCGCAAGCGCGTAACGCAAGCGGCTGCCGTTGCAGCGTTGGGCATGTCGCTAACCGCGTGCATGGGTGCGCGGGCGCGACCTGCGATGGCCCCGGTGAAGCCAACCCCGGTTGAGCAGACAACGCCAACGGAACAGCCTGCGCCGTCACCGGAAAATACGCCGACCGGAACGCCGGCAAGCACGGCGCCGGGCTCACCGCAGTAGCGCGTCGCTTCAACCGCGCCGGCGTCGCCGCAGGTGGCGCATTTATTCCGCTGCGCCCTACCCGCGCCTGCACTTGTGGTGCTACCAATTCGGCATGGCGAATCCAACTGCTACGTTTGAAACTTCTTTGGGCACTTTCACCGCGGAAATCTACCGCGATCAAATGCCAACGACGGCTGGCAACTTTGTAAAGCTCGCACAAATGGGCTTCTACGACGGCCTGCACTTTCACCGCGTCATCAAAAACTTCATGGTGCAATTCGGCTGTGAGTTTTCGAAAGACCCAGCGTCGCCACGCGCTGGCACTGGTAACTCGCCGCTGGGCCGCATCCAAGATGAACATCCTGCCGCGTTCAAGCTCTCGAACGAGCCAGGCACGCTGTCGATGGCAAACACCGGCGCGCCAAACTCGGGCGGCGCTCAGTTTTTCGTGAACACGGTGCACAACTCGTTCCTCGACTGGTTCACCCCAGGCCAATCGAAGCACCCAGTGTTTGGCAAAGTGACCTCGGGCATGGACGTTGTGAAAGCCATCGAAACCACGCCAACCGGCGCGCAAGATCGTCCAAAAACGCCTGTGAAGATGATCAAAGTTACCGTTACTGAGTAACTAACAAACAACCGCACGACCTTGCGACCGCGTGCTGTAGAAAGCCCCGGTCGCTTTTCAATTTTTAGCTATTGGATTCAACGATGACGACGACACCGCCTGCCTCTGATGCACCGACGACAAACTGGGTTGAAGTGGTGGTTGGCGTTGGCGCCAATACTGATGTTGACGAAATTGCAGCGCTGCTGGTGCAAGAACTGCCAGCAGCGGCGGCGGGCACCGAGGTTCGCAGCGACGAAGTGGTGTTTTGGATCGACGCAGCCGATAGCGAAACGGTGCTAGCGCAAACCAAAGCGCAAGTTGGCGAGTGGCAAGCTGCAGGCGCGGACATTGACCCAGCGCGTGTGCGTTTGGCAACGGCAGTGCCGGAAGCGCAGTGGCGCGATGCGTGGAAACGCTATTTCAAAGTTAGCCATTTGACGCGGCAGTTTGTGGTGGTGCCAAGTTGGGAAACCTACACACCGGTCGACGGTGAGTTGGTGATCGACCTCGACCCAGGCATGGCATTTGGCACCGGCTCGCATGCTTCGACGCAGCTGGTGTTGGAAGAATTGCAGCGCTTGGCCGATACGGGCGCAACGCCACATAAGATTTTGGATGTTGGTGCCGGCTCGGGGATCTTGGCGATCGCGGCAGCCAAACGCTGGCCGGCCGCGTTGTGTTTGGCCATCGACAACGACCCAATCGCAGTCAAAGCGTGCGGCGAAAATGCAGCGTTGAACAAAGTTGGCGATCGTGTAACCAGCGAGATCACCCCGCTGGACGATCTCGGCGGCGACTATCCGTTGGTGCTCGCGAACATTCAAGCGCACGTGTTGCGAGCGCTGTTGCCGTCGCTGGTAGCGCGCACGGCGCCAGGCGGCACGTTGATCTTGTCGGGGATTTTATCGCCGCAAGCGGAGCCGCTGGCCGACGAATTTGTCGCCGCTGGCATGATTCGCGATGAGCTACGCACCGGGCAAGACCCAGCGTGGACGTCGGTCACGTTGAAAAAACTAGGCGCCTAATGATTCGCGTTGCGGTGGATCTCGCTGCAGTCGTGGCTGGCGAAGTCACGATTGCTGGCGATGAAGCGCACTATTTGACGCGCGTGCGCCGCGTGCGCGTTGGCGAAGCGTTGCAACTGTTCGACGGCGCTGGGCGAACCGCAGCGGCGACCATCGTACGGTTGACCAGTAACACGGTGACGGTTGAAGCGGCGGCGCCCGTGATCGCACCTCCGGAATTGCCGCATATCACAGCGATGATTCCGTTGATCAAAGGGGATCGGTTCGACTATTGCTTGGAAAAGCTGGTCGAAGTTGGCGTCGACGCGATTGTGGTGTGGCAAGCGGAGCGCGCGGTGGTTAAGCTCGATGCGGAACGCGCAGCGACACGGCTCGAAAAGTGGCGCGCGGCCATTACCGCAGCAACGCGGCAAGCAGGCCGTGCGCATGAAGCAACCATCGACGGGGTGTGGCCGCTGCAAGGACCGCAAGGCGCGTTGGCCCGGCTCACAACGCAGGCGCCGATGGCGCGGCGCGTATTGTTGCATACGGCCGGTGGCGTGCCAGTGCAGCAGTTGGCAGGTGAAGATGCTGCGGCGCCGATGGTGATTATCACCGGCCCCGAAGGTGGCCTGGCGCCCAACGAAGTTGAGCTGTTAAGCAGCAACGGGTTTGTGCCTGGCGCGCTGGGATCGCGAATTTTGCGAGCTGAAACAGCGCCGGTGGTAGCAGTGGCATTGGTGCGTGCGACCGAAGCGGCCGCCAAATAGTGGCGTGCCCACAGGGTTTCGCTACAAATACCGCATGTGGAAGCTGCAAGTCTTAGCACTGCTGGCGGTTGGGCTCAGTGGCGGTTGCGCGACGACGCAACATGCGGTGGCCCGTTCGAGTGCGCCCGCAGTGCGGACGCCAGCTCCAGCGCCCGAATTGCTTGCATTGGTTGAAAAGTTTCGCCAAGGCATCATGGCGCGTGATGCCAACGGGCTGGCAGCCCTGTTTATCAACGGCGACGTACCGTTCGTGGCGTCGCGGTGGAAGCCCGAAGGCGCCAAAGCGTTTCCGTCAAACGCAGCCGGCTTTATCAAAGACATTACCACTGACGCACACCAGCTCGAAGAGCGGTTCAGCGACGTGCAAGCGATGACGTACGACAACGGTGTTGGCTTGGTGAACGCGCGCTATGAGTTTGTCGAAGACGGCAAAGTGACCAACCACGGGCAAGAAGTGTGGTCGGTGGTGCACACAGCCGACGGCTGGAAAATTGTCTCGGTGATTTGGTCGGTGATCATCCCGTGACCAGCCGGCTTGCCATGCAGCCAAGGGAGCACTCCCCCATTTTATCGATGCTGCAGTGCGCTAGGGATTTGCCTTCGCGGGCTAGCCCGCCGTATAACAAGGCATGGCGGAGTCCGAGCCAATGATGCTGGGCGAGGCGGTGCGTGCACCGTCAGTTACGCCTGTGGATACGCACAACGCCCCGCAAAGCCGTAAACGCGCTGGTAATGCAGTTTATGTAGTCGGTTTTTTTCGCCGATTCGCAGCTGCCGCAATCGATTTTGCGCTGATCTTTCCAGCTGCTGCAGTGCTGACGTGGATCGCCAGCAAAATTGGCGGCGTGCATTTGCCACCAAGTAATATCGGCTTGCTCGATCTCGATATGTGGTTTGACTACTTTCTGCGAGGCGAACCTGCCATCATCATGGCGGTGGCGATGTTGGTAGCGGTTACCATGATCTACTTGTTGATCTTTCAAGTCACGGTGGCACGTACGCTCGGCATGCGCGTGTTGGGGCTCAAGATCATCGACCAATATGGCGACGCACCTTCGCCGGCGCGTTGTGCGACGCGCACGGTTGGCTACTTGGCGAGCGCAGCCACGTTTTTCCTGGGCTTTTTGTGGATCGGTTTCGATAGCGAAAAACGCGGCTTACATGACTACATCGCGCGCACCTACGTGGTGAAGGCGCAGGGCTAGGTCTAACGGATCCATGGCATCGCGCCTTTCTTCCATGCTGGTGCGCGACGGTATCGTCGGCGTTAAGCGTCTCGAAAAAGCGTTTCGACGCCAAGTTGTATACGGCGGCAATCTCGACACCGTATTGCTCGAAATGGGCCTGATCGCCGAAGAGCGGCTGTGTCAGTACCTCGCGTTGTCGAGTGGCTTGCCGCCGGCGTCGCGTGCAGAATTGCCAGCGGAATCGTTAGAAAGCGTACGCGGCTTGTTACCCGAAGCGCTTGCCGGCAAACACCGGGTTGTTCCGCTGGGCATTGAAGACGATGCGATTCGCGTAGCCGTGCACGCGCCGGTTGACATGACGCTGCTCGAAGATCTTGCCGATGTGATCGATCGCGCACTGCAGCCGCTGATTGTCCCTGAATATCGCTGGCACGTTTGGTTCGGCCGCGTCTATGGCGGCATTCCGCTCGAGCGGTTTATTGTGTTGGCAGCAGAGCTTGATGCGTATGCCGAAGTCCAGCCGGTGGGTCGCGCTCAAACCGTAATCGTCGCCGAAGAGCCCAAGGCACCAAGCGAAGCGGCCATCGCGCCGCTCCCACCGACATTGCCAGCAGATGCGGCGAATGCGCCGATTCACACCACTTTACGGATGGAAATCCAGTCCGACGCAACGCCAGAATATGCCGCGCCGAGTCCGTCGGATCGCAACAGCAATCGCCGCATCACGTTGATCGGCCTTGAACCTGCGCGGGCCCAAACTGCCGAACCAGTGCCGGCCGATTTTAAGCCGACCGTCGAAGATCCGCCGTACCGTGATACGTTGCCACCGGAAGATGTCAATCTGACGCCGTATGTAGCAGGCACCGAGGTGGCGCCTGGTTTGGCGGGATTTGATGCTTCGCAGTTTCCACCCGTTGTCGATCCATACGCAACGCTGCCGTTGCCGCCCCCGATGAAACGGCCAGCCTTGGCCGGCACCGCAGCCCCGCCCGCCCGGCGCATTACTGCAGCACCACCACTTGCAGCCACGGCGGCTGTGCTGGCCGCGCCAAGTTCGGCAGCAACCGGCACGGCGGTTGCGGTGCCACGGGCAATTACCCCGGGCGAGCGCGCCTCCGGGCCGCGCATTGCATATTCCGAGTTGGCAAGTGATCGATTGCCAACTGAGCCGATGCCAGCTGAAGAAGTGCCGGCGGCCACCACCGCAGCGGCGGCGCCCCGTGCCACCAGTGCAGTACCAATTGCTCCGATTGGCAACACATTATCGGGGTCAGCGCGCGCTAGCACGGCGAATCCATTCGACGAGAAATTGCTCAATGCGTCGCCGCTTTCGCCGCTCGCGGCCAAACAGCTTTTGTTATCGGCCGAGGATCGCGATGCTGTTTTTGTGACACTGTTGCGCGCAGCTCGCTATCGCACGCGCTTCGCTGGCTTGCTGACCGTACAAGGTGGCGCCGCAATTGGCCGCATTGGTATTGCCGAGCCAAGTCTTGATGCCAAGGCATTCTCGACGGTGTTGGTGCCGCTCGACATGGCATCGCCGTTCCGCACCGCGTTCACCACGCGGCAGCCGCAAATCGGCCCGTTGCGCGGCAATGACGATACGCTCGATTTGATGCTGCGGCGCATGGGTGGCGCGATACCAGCAACTGCATTGGTGATGCCGATTACGGTGCGCGATCGAGTGGTAGCGTTGATGGTCGCGCATCGCGGCGAACGCGAACTGGCACTGAGCGATGTGGCCGATGTGGTGTCGCTCGATCGCCTGGTGAGCGAAGCCCTAACGCGTGTAATCCGCCGCATGAAAGGTGCTGCCACCGACGACAGTGCAGCGACGGTATCGAATCGCGCGGCAACGGTGGATATGCCGCCGCCAGCTAGCAGCGAACCTGCAGCCGTAGCGCCAGCCGGCCGTGCCACATCGGCAATCCCCGTGGTGCGCAGCGGCGATACCCGTGCATCGACGATGGCCGAAACGCGCTCGTTACGTGCGCCCACCATGCGCTCAATAGATGCTGTCGAATTTGGCACGGAGGTTTCGATCACGGCCGATGAGCCACGCACCATCGACGAGATTCTCGACGATGTGATGGGCAATGATCCAGCGCTAGCGGAAGACGCGATGATGGAAGCGATCGAACGCGCCGGCGCTATGTTGCCACTGCTCAACATGCGCTTTCCAGGGCGGTTGCGCGTCGACCGGTTTTCGGTTTCGGGTCGGCCGTTGCGTGCGGCGCAGTATGGCGGCTTGCTTGAGTTACTAGTCCGCATGGGGCCTGATGCCACCGAATTGTTAGTTCAAAAAATGAGCGCGCCACAACGCGACATCCGGTTCTATGCGACGGTGTGTTGCGTCGAGCTGCGGCCCAAAGCGGTGGTCAACGGTTTGGTCGAACGCTTGTTCGACAACGATTTCGGTGTACGTGCCTGCGCCATTGAAGCGCTAGGTGGTTATCCGCTCAAGGATCTTGAAACGGCACTAGTACACACGCGCCACGCGCTGCACAGCGACGATATCGACCGTGTTGCCGCAGCGAGCCATGCCACCGCAGAAATCGCCGATGTCGGCGCCATGCCTGATCTATTGGCGGCCATGGCCCGCGGCGGACGCTACGCGGATCATGCGCGCAATGCGATGTTGTGGCTGACCCGCCAAGACTTTGGCACCAGCGAACGCAAATGGCGGCGCTGGTGGGAAGACAATCGCCGGCGCCATCGCATCGAATGGCTGATCGACGCACTCGGGCACAAAGAAGAAGCCCTACGCAAAGCGGCGATCGAAGATCTGCGGCGCCTGACCGGCGAATATTTTGGCTATCATCACGACCTCGGCAAACGTGAACGCGATGCAGCCGAAGCCCGCTGGCAAACCTGGTGGAAAGAAACCGGCGTGCGGCGGTTTAGTTAACCCGCACGGTTTACTTCGCAGCTGCGATACGAAACGTCACCGCAACGGTGTGTTCAGCACGATTGGGTTGGACTTCCGACGTCACGACAACACGTTTGCCCGCGCGCCGGGTCAGCGCTTGTTCAACCATCATACGATTGCGTTCGATGCGATCGGCATCGGCAATGTCATCAACCGAAAGCGTGGTTAGCGCCGAGATGTCGACCATGCGACCACGCGAAGTAACTTCGCTGATCCGATATAAGGGCCCTGGCTTGACCGCGTACTTGACGAACATGCCACCTTGGCCGTCGTCGTCGCGCGACATTTGAACCTGTGCTTCGAGGTAACCGCGGCTGATCATGCCATCGCGCAATTGTTCACGATCGGTCACCAAACGCTCGGTGTCAGCAACCATACCGATTTGCGATGAAATCAAGTTGCGCACTGCATCCGGCACTTGGCCCACGATGCGCAACCCACGCACCATAGCTACATTGTTCGGCACCGCGATGGTGGCTGGCACAGTTGCAGGCGTTGCATGCGCGCCAGCCGCTGCCGCTAAACCGGCGAAGCAGGTTCCGAGCAAGGCCATTGTGAGTCGACGCATACAGCCAATTACTGCAAGCATAAGGCCAGCCATGGCAGTGGTCTAACCAGCTGATTTCACGTCAATAGAACGTCTTTCGGCTGTCAGTTTTCGTCCACGGTTACGACACTGTTGCCACGTGGGCACATGTTGGAAATTCACCGCATGGTGTAATTTGCGGGGCATGACACGTTCATGTTTGATTGCGCTTGTCGCAACCACCTCCTTGCAAGGGCTGTTGGCAGGCTGCGGTACCAAAGCCGCGCCGCCGGTTGGCCCGGTCAACACCGTACCAATGCCAGACGCGACCATCGAGAAAGCGGAGCTAATGCCAGTACCTACCCGGCCATGGCCATCGACCAAACGCCAAGACATCGTTGATACAATGTTCGGCAAAAAAATTGCCGATCCGTATCGTTGGCTTGAAGACGAAAAAGCGCCCGATGTTGTCGCGTGGATGACTGCGCAGGACGATTTTGCGCGCGCCGAATTGGCGAAGTTGCCAAAACGCGACGCCATTGCGGCACGCCTCAAGGAAGTCTTTTATTACGACGCGGTATCGGCCCCTCACCACGCAGGTGGTCGTTTTTTCTATACGCGCAAATTTGCGAATAAAGAAAAATCGATCGTCTTTTGGAAACAAGGCGAAACCGGCAAAGAGCAAGTGCTGCTCGACCCCAACACGATGAGCACCGACGGCACTACTGGGCTCGGCGGTTGGTGGCCTAGCTACGACGGCAAATATGTCGCGTACGCCATCAAAGAACACAACGCCGACGAGACCACGCACTACGTCATGGAAGTAGCGACCGGTAAAAAGCTCAGCGACAAAATCGAAGGCACCAAATACTCGGGTGCGTCGTGGTCGCCGGATAACAAAGGGTTCTACTACACCTACGTACCGCCGGTCTCGGACAAAATTTCGGTTGCCGATCGCCCGGGTTTTGCCGAAGTGAAATATCACTTACTCGGTGAAGACCCGAGAACCGACACGCTGATCCACGAATCCACCCAGAACGCCGAAACTTTTATTGGCGGTGGCATCTCCCGCGATGGCCATTGGCTGTTTGTGTCGGTGCAACACGGTTGGAATTCGACCGACGTGTATTTCAAAGACGCACGCAAAAGAGGCGCGCCTTGGCAAACGCTGATCGCGGGCACCGACGCGTCCTACGACGTGACGGCATGGAAAGATGTGTTCTACGTCAACACCAACGAAGGCGCGCCACGGTCACGCATCATGCGCGTTGATCCGGCCAAGCCTGCCCGGGCCAATTGGAAAGAATTGGTACCGCAAAACGAAGCCACGCTTGAAGGCTTTGGCATCGTTGGTGGCGCGATGGCGTTGACGTATTTGCGCAATGCTGCGAACGAAGTTGAGCTGCGTGATCTCAACGGCAAGCTGATCCGCAACGTGGCGCTGCCACCGCTTGGCACGTCGAGCGGCATCAGCGGTGAGCCCGACGAAGATACCGGTTATTTTTCATACACGTCGTTTACCGAGCCCCAAGTCATCTACAAGACGTCGATCAAAACCGGCAAGGTTGACGAGTGGGCGCGGATCAAGCTGCCCATCGACACCAGCAAGTTTGAAACCGAACAAGTGTTCTATCCATCGAAAGATGGCACCAAAATCTCGATGTTCTTGGTGCGCAAAAAGGGCACCGCGAAAAACAAAGCGAATCCAACGATTCTGTACGGCTACGGCGGCTTTAACGTCAGCCTAACGCCGAGCTTTGCGTCGTCGCGCGCAGTGTGGCTGGAAAACGGCGGGATGATTGCGATTCCCAACCTGCGTGGCGGCGGCGAATATGGCGAAGATTGGCATCGCGCTGGCATGAAGCTGAACAAACAAAACGTGTTTGACGACTTCATCTTTGCAGCGAAATTCTTGACCGCCGAAGGCTGGACCTCGTCGGAGCACTTGGCAATTCAAGGCGGCAGCAACGGCGGCTTGCTCGTCGGCGCCACCATGGCGCAAGCACCGGAACTGTTCAAAGCGGTGGTCTGCCAAGTACCGCTGCTCGATATGATTCGCTTCCATATGTTTGGCTCGGGCAAAACCTGGGTACCGGAATACGGCTCGGCGGAAAACGAAAAAGAATTCGCAGCGATCTACGACTACTCGCCATATCGCCGCGCCGTTGATGAAGGGCCGCGCAAGTACCCAGCGTTGTTGATGGCGTCGGCCGATCACGACGACCGCGTTGACCCTATGCACGCCCGCAAGCTCGCCGCGCAGATTCAATTCGCGCAAGTTGGGCCAGCGCCAGTGTTGCTGCGCATCGAGCGCAATTCGGGCCATGGCGGTGCGGACAACGTGAAACAAGCCGTCGAACAAACCGCCGACGTCTGGGCGTTCTTGTTGTCGCAACTGCAGTAGCGCAACCCGCGATCTATGTCGTTGACGTTGGTAGTAAGCATCGCCCTGGTCGTGTGGGCGGCCTCCATGGTGGTGATGGTGGTGCTGCAGCGGCGCTCGCCAGCCGCAACAATTTCGTGGCTGTTGGTGCTGACGCTGTTGCCCATCGTGGGCTGGGGCATTTACCAAATCATCGGACCACAACGGCTGGCGCGCTTGAAATTGAAACGCCGAATCAACCGCAACGTCGCCGACGAAGCCAGTGATGTTGCGCGTGAACTCGAAGCCGAAACACCGGGCTTGCACCGGCTGCAGCTTGCGCGCATTGCGTTCAGTGTTGGTGAAGCCCCGCCACTGCGCGCCAACGATGTAACGCTGTATACCGAAGGCGATGACGCCTACGCTGCGATTGCCGATGCGATCGCCAACGCCAAGCATCATATCCATCTTGAGTATTACATTTGGGAAAACGATGCCACCGGGCAAAAGCTCGCTGAACGCTTGCTCGCCCGTGCACAGGCTGGCGTCAAAGTACGCATCATCGTCGATGGGATGGGGGCGCGCGGCGTGCGTGGCAAATTTTTTGCGCCGTTGCTCGCTGCAGGCGGCGAAGTTGCGTGGTTCAACCCGGTTTCGCTGTGGCACTTGCGGCGGCGCCGCGCTGACTTGCGCACCCACCGCAAGATTGTGATCTGCGATGGCCGCATTGGTTTTACTGGGGGCATGAACATTGCCAACTGCCACAGCGCGCAGACCGACGGTACCGCGGCGTGGCGCGATAGCCATGTGCGAATTACCGGCTCGGCGGTGCGCTCACTGCAACGTTTGTTCAACGAAGATTGGCTCTACACGTCGGGCCACGCACTGCCGCGCGACCCTATGTATTGGCCGTCGGTGCAGCCCCAGCTTGGCCCCGGCGACCAAATCGTGCAAGTCATTGGATCGGGACCTGACACCACAGGTTACGCAATCAAGAAGTTCATGTTTGCTGCGATCAACCAAGCCGTCGAACGCGTATGGCTTACAACGCCGTACTTCGTCCCCGACGAAAGCGTGTTAGCCGCGCTCATGTCGGCAGCATTGCGCGGGCTCGACGTGTGCGTGCTGGTGCCGCAAAAAGGCGATAGCCGTTTGGTTGACCTCGCAGCGCGTAGCTACTTTCCGGAGCTGATCGAAGCTGGCGTCAAAATCTATCAATACCAACCGCGTTTCATCCACGCCAAAACCTTGGTGGTCGATCAAGATGTGGCGCTGGTCGGCACTGCGAATTGCGATGTGCGCAGCTTCCATTTGAATTTCGAAGTCGTCGCAGTGATGTACGGCGACCATATTCCAGCCGAGCTCGCTGCTGCGTTTACTCACGACATGGGAAACGCCCGTCGAGTGCAACAATACCCACCACCAAAGCATCCCTTTGCCAGTCGCTTAGGCGAAGCCAGCGCGCGGTTGCTGTCGCCGTTGCTGTGAAATTTCGGCACACCGTGCGCGTCAGTTTCCGACGTGATCCTGCACACAGAGTTCGAATATTTCGGGGCTAACTACGGTACACATTACATGATGCAGTTACGCACCATGGTTTGTTCCCTCGGGTTGCTTGCCGCTTGTAGTGGCCCAGCCAAAAATGCGCGGCCATACGCTGAGCCTAAGGTTGCCGATGTGATCGCGAAGCTGGCCGCCGCACGCGCACGCATACATTCGTTCAATGCCGAAAGCGTCATGGACTATTGGCTCGGCAAAGATCGGCTCAAAGGCACCGTGTTGGTGATGGGAACGCCAGGCGCGAAGGTTCGCTTTAACGCGCTATCGCCGGCTGGCGACGCACCGATTATGGATATGGCCTGCAACGGGCAAGACTTTGCATTGGTCGACATCCAAAACAACTGCACGCTGGCCGGGCCCTGCAATGCCGATTCAATTGCGCAGCTACTGCGGGTACCGATGACGCCGGATGACTTTTTCTATTTGGCCATGGGCCAGACGCCCGTACTCAACAATGGTGCCGATGTCACTGGCAAGGTCACGTGGGACGCAAGTGCGGGCGTGGAGCGCGTCGAGCTCACTGCCGCCGCGGGCTCGCAAACGCTAGTTATCGACGGCAAAGATGGCCATTGGGATATTCGCAAAAGCGAACTGCGCGATGCCGCAGGCAAAATGATTTGGTCGGTGGAAAATACTGACTTTGATGAACTCACCGATGCCAGCGGAGCGAAATTTCGGTTGCCGAACAAGACGCGGTTCCAATCGCCATCTGAGAAAGCCGACTTGTTGGTTGATTGGCAGGATCGCACGGTAAATCAGCCGATTACCGACGACAAGTTTCAGCTGACGCCACCGGCAGGGCTGCCGATGTGTGGCAGCAAAGCTGCCCCAGGCGCAGCAACCAAATGAACCCCACCAGCCCGCAGGCCGTCGCGCGGCAAAATGACATTCAGTCGTTTTTCCTCTAGATATAGCGACGGGATCCCACTACGGTCGGCTCGAATATGTTGCGGCAGTTGTATCGATACGGAATATCCCTGAGCTTCGTAAGCGTTGCGCTCGCGGGCTGTCGCAGCAGCGATGGTAAACGGACCGTGACGACAACGCCGGCAACCGCGCCAGCGCCTACCAACGCGGCCGACCGTACTTGGTCGACCGCAACGCCGGCCCAAGTATTGGGCCAGTATTTGAACTTATCGTTGGCACGGCGCCACGAGTCTGCGTACGCACTGCTATCGGCGAAAGACCAACGTGCGCGCGCATGGGTAACCTATGTCAACGCGGAGCGCGAAGCCGACCGGCTACGCGACCAAGTAGGTGCGCTGG
>Ga0116158_10003742_pt1 | contig 13087 bp, 9 predicted proteins | sample AD_UKC052_MetaG_FD_89883 | JGI IMG/M metagenome (GOLD analysis project Ga0116158, IMG submission 89883) | Active sludge microbial communities of municipal wastewater-treating anaerobic digesters from USA - AD_UKC052_MetaG | ecosystem: Engineered > Bioreactor > Anaerobic > Digestate | place: USA... | reverse complement strand
TCGCTTTCGTCGGCAACGTCGGCATCATCTTCGACGTAGAACTTCATCGTTTGCACATAGCCCAACACGCTTTCGAGCAACGGCAAGGCACACGTAAAGAGCTTCGCTAGATCGTTTTGCAACGCTTGATAACCTGCAGGCAGGTTGTTGATGTACGACCGGATCTCAACATCACCATTGTTGCCAACATAGAACTGCGACGGCAACCACTGATAGTCCGAGCCTTCGTACTTACGGCCCCAGCGGTCGTACTTCGGCGGCTTGCCGGCGTTGGTAGGCGCCGCACCAACGAACTTGGATTTACCGCTTACATACGGATACAACGACGGATGTACCAAATCACGCACCTTGGTGCCGGAGCCAGGGTGATAGTCAACCGGTTCGGCCTTGGCCAACTTGTCGAAGTTTTTTTGCAGCGACGCGTGCAGCGCAGGCGGCACAAATTTGTCGGAGTACGCAACACCGTCGGGTTTATCGTTGCGCAAGAAGCTATCCCACGCTGCCGTGATAGTTGGCGAGGAATCTACCGAGATATAGTCGATGGCGCTGTCGCTTTGTGCTTCTTTGCCTTTGGCATTGCGCACGGTAATTACCGTGCCTTTGACGGCAACGACAGTGCCTTTGAATTTTGTATCGTAAATCTCGACGACATCGCCGATCTGCTGCACGTAGGCATCGCCGAAGGTAAGAATCTTTTCGACGAACTTGTAGTCGGGGCTAGTGGCCAATACGGTGGTTTTCGCTAGCGCCTTGGGCGCTTTGCTCTTGGTACTTGCGGTTTGGGTTGGCTTCGGTGGGGCGGCCTTGGCTTCGACGTAGCCTTTCTTGGTCTTCTCGGCGATGAGCTTGGCTGCCAGCGCTTTTGCTGCAACTGGGCTAGCTTCGGTTTTCGTCGTCGACGCGCCTTTGCCGCCGATACGGCCATACGTGGTCACCACATTGACCCCGCGTTGGCTGATTTCCCAGAACTTGGCGCTGCTGCCTTGCACGAATTCAAATCGGCGATTGCTCATGGCCGGCAATGTACCACTGGAACTCGCGTGACCGTTGTGTCGATGTAAAACGCTGGCGCGGTTACATGCATCGTCATTGCCGCGTGACTTCGTGGGAAATTACGCAACACGCTGACAGCGTTTGCGTCGCAGCGATTTTATAAATGAGGGAACTACTTGGACTTCGCGTTGTCTTGGTAGCTATGAAGCGCCGCGACTTGCCGATTGCCTCACCTTGCACCGTCGAATGGGACACCATGACGCCTCGCGGCCGCAACATGTTTTGCAATGACTGCAAAACGGTGGTGCACGACTTGAGCAAGATGCGGCGGCTCGAAGCCGTGGAGTTCCTACGGTCCCGCGTTAACGATCAATTGTGCGTAAAGTATTCGCACGATGTAATGGGCAACGTGCAGTTTGCCGACACGTCTACCGCCACCGTGATTCCTGCAAACATGTTGCGACCATCGGTGCGTGCGCTAGCTGCAGCCACCGCGATAGTGGGTGCGAGTGCATTGTATCCACGCTCATCAGCGGCCCCGCCGGTGACGGTTGCGCCTGCAGAATCTTCGGACGTGGTTGGATCGGGCGATTCGAGCGCCGTTCCGCAAAATGCGCCTACGCCGCAGCCCTCGTTTGAGCCGGAGTTCACACTTGGCAGTGCACGGTATGGCATGCTCGATACGCGCAACGTGCATTGGCCCCACGACATCAACGGGATCTCAAAGCGAGGAAGGTCGCACATGCCAACCTTGAAGGTCGGTCGCCCGAAGGTGCCCAACGGCGGCTACAGTGCAGCCGTGGTGCAGCGCTACGTCAAGCGCAATCACGCAAAGTTGTCATATTGTTACGAAAAACAATTGCTGGTGAATCCGTTTCTCAACGGGTCCGTTACCGTGACGTTTGACATCGCTAGCTACGGTGCGGCTGCCGACATTGTTGCCACGGGAGTTGATCCAACCGTTGATACTTGTGTCGCCGCAGTTCTGAAAGGAATCGAGTTTCCCAAAGCCAAAGCCACCGTCGAGGACGTCAAAGTTATCCTCACGCTCAAGTCGGGCCGCTAGTTGCGGCAGCCAGGCGACCGGGTCGCAGCCAGGCGACCGGGTCGCAGCCGTCCGACGTTCGGACACTGCAGCAGGCGACCGGGTCGCAGCCGTCCGACGTTCGGACACTGCGCTGTTCATAGTCCGATGCGACCTAGCCAAGGCATTGATTCACCTCGCAAAAAACATTTGGGAACCGTTCGCTTGTTTGGTTGTCACGTAGATATGAAGCGCACTGAATTGCCGATCGCGTCACCATGTGCAGCCAATTGGGACACGATGACGCCGCGCGGTCGCGCGTTGTTTTGTGATGAATGCAAAACGCTCGTGCACGATCTCAGTAAAATGCAGCGTGCTGAGGCTGCTGAGTTCATGCGGGCGAACGTCGGCGAGCAACTGTGCATCAAGTATTCGTTTGATGAGATGGGCACCATCAAATTTGCAGACCCGGCGGCAACCGCGGTCATCCCTGCAAATATGTTGCGCCCATCGGTGCGTGCGCTGGCGGCGGCCACGGCGATCGTAGGTGCTACTGCACTCTATCAGCACGGCAACCCTGCACCTCAAACCCTCGTTGCCGAGCAGCAGCACGCGCCGATGGTGTTGTCCGAGCCGGCAACGTTGCCGCCGCTGCCGCCAGCGCTAGTCCCGCCGCCGCCGCCGCCGCGTGAATTCGATATTAGCGTTGGAAGTTTCGGGACGATGGGTGGCGCCGTCATCGGAACGGCCGACTTTGCCGATGCCCTTGGTGCGCGACCTGCGGTGCCCAAAGCGACGGTGACGGTTGGCACCGTGACGGTGGAAAATGGCGGCTATGACGCCGCGATTGTGCGGCGCTATATCAAACGCAACTACGCCAAGTTTCGGTACTGCTATGAAAAAGAGCTGGCCTCCAAGCCTGAGCTCAAAGGTACCGTTGCGCTGTCATTTACTATCGCAAGCAATGGTGCAACCTCCGATGTTTCAGCGTCTGGCGTTGACGCCGAGCTCGACAATTGTGTGGTCGATATCGTCAAAAGCATTGAGTTCCCTCGGCCCAAGGCCGGAGCTTTCACGGTGAAGCTACCGCTCAAGCTGCAGCTCAGCGCAGACTAGCCTTGTCGACGTTACGGCAAGCTACTGCTGTGCACAGAATACCGGGAATGCTTGGTTGCAGGGTTTTAAGTAGTTGTCAAAAGCATCGGTGCCCGCACTCTCTGCGGAGCCTGTCGCGCCACTCGATACGATGTTGGTATCCGTCCAATCGTTACAATTGAACTGTGGAGTAGCCGCCAGCGGTTCGGCCCAGGTGTCGCTGTTTACTATCGATCGATCGGCTGCGCGATTGATAAAGGAAGCCGGCGCACTAAGAAAACCCAGCGGCAACCCGTCGGTCCGCTGATACTCGGCGACGCTATCGAAGCGGTTTATCGCCGCCACCCCACCGGCACCAAGCACGGCAACATAGGTGCCGCTTAAGTTTGCCACGCGTGCTTCGGCACCACAGATCTGGTCTGCTTTGGCGCGACCTTGACCGCTCGATCCAAACATTGTTCGCGACACGAAAACAAACTTCTTGTTATCGCGTACGGGTGCTGGCAAAGGTGCTTGCAGATCGGTTGCGGCACACAACAGGTGTCTAGTTTGATTGCACTTGCTGGTCTGATGGCCAAGCCCAGTGGCTTCGTTGCCTTTGCCAAACTCACCAGATTGAAGCTCCGTGTTGTCGGTCCACTGATTGCACTGATTGCCAGCGTTGCCCTGGGCGTTGACGCCGCTCCAATACTCTGTGCTGGCACCCAGGTCGTTGCCTTGCGGGTCTTCTTTGATTGGGTACCACTGGTTGCCTGAAAGCAGATCGGCGGCATCATTCATGATCGGTTTGCCGCTAGGTAAGACCCATCCTCGCGCCCTGCTTAGCCGGCTGACCGCGCTTGGGTCAACGGATTCTCCATCGGCACCGATCACCGCAATGAAGGTGCCAGTGAGATTGGCGGAGCCCGCGGCGGCCCGACATTTTTCATCGGCGCCAGCTCGGCCGCCGAGGTTTCCGTCATACGTGGCCGTGGTTAGAAAAATAATGTTGGCAGTTGTCTTGGGCGCGTCGCGGTTGGCGTCGCGCTCACCTGCATCGGAGGTTGCTCCAGCCGGCGTAAAATAGAGTTGGCATCCTGAAGCACTCAGTGCAACCAGTGAAAAAAACGAAGCTCGCACGTCTGTATAAGTTAACATACTATCCGGCCACTGTTCGTCCCTTGGAGCTGCCGCTCGTTTGCTTGAGATGAGTTGCCACTCATCTCGGCTGAGCGAGGCGCAACGCCGTTGATAAGTGTTCAACAAATAGACGTACCTTCGGCGATAGGTGGTTTTTGCTTGGATATACAGCCCACACTGGCGCGTTGGGCAAATGCCATTTGGGTAGCAGCACACGCAGCGTACCAGTAGGCACCTGTTGGTACAGCGCGTCGGAAATGAGCGTGATGCCGTGGCCGGCCAGCGCAAAATCGAGGCCGGCGCCCACCGACGAGACTTCGATGGAGCCAGTCGGCATTACGGTCACCGTTTCACTGCCTTTGCGAAATACCCACGGCCACACTTTGTTGTTGCTCAAGCTAACTACGGGCACACAATTGCGGCGCTGCAAATCCCGCGGGTGTTGGATGCGCGGCCCGCGCGCGACAAACTGCGGTGTTGCCACTAAATGCAGCTTCATCGTCGTGAGCTTTTTCGCAATGAGTTGACTGTCGCCGAGCTCACCAATGCGCAACGCAACATCGATACGTTCGCGCAATAAGTCGCTGTTGGTTGAGCGACATGCCAGTGGTTCCCGGCGTGGTGTTGGCGTTGCTCGTGATTCAGTTCTTGCAATATTGGCAACATCGCTGGCAACACGAATCCTGTCGTGTGGCATGGCGCATTCATCGCCCGCACCATGTGTCCGAGCGGGTCTATCTGTTGATGCATGTCCGCTTCCATCCGCTCGACGGCGTTTTGGTGCGAGCGGTATTTATTTTGCCAAGCATCTTGTTAGGGCTGCCGGCCGCTTCGCTCTACGTCATGTCAGTCATCGTCGGCTTGCAGGGCTTTGTTAGTCACCTCAACGTCGACTTGCGCGCAGGATGGTTCAACTACGTTTTTACCGGCACCGAGCTGCATCGCTACCATCACAGCGCCGAGATTGCCGAAGGCAAGAACTATGGTTCGTTTTTGCCAATCTTCGATCTGTTGTTCGGAACGTTTGTGTATCGGCCAGGGCAAGCACCTGCGGCGCTCGGTGTTGCTGCCGACGACGCCGGGCCGACCAGCAGCACGTTGCTTGGCCACCTAACGTTTCCGTTTTCACGCGCGCAATGCCGCGTCGTCAGTTCGATAAGTCGCTGATGATTTCGAACCAAAAGAATCGTTGGGCGCCACAGTTGCGACAACGCATGTTTATTTTACGTCGTCGCAGATCACCGCCGGCCACGGCTTTGTGTTCGACGAGCCGGAGGGTGGCGTTGCAATGCAAGCAGCGTTGCCGTGCCGCTTTGCCTTCGATGGTGGCGGCGCTGCGCACGACAAAAGGCAGGTCAGGATTGCCGCCTCGTTCGGTGCGCGCAACTTGTTCGCGCTCCCACATTGCTTGCAAGCCCGGATCTCGAGTGGCAGTTGCTACGCGAGGCCGGTTGCGGTGACGCCAGCGCGCGAGTGGATTGAGCACTGCGCCTGGATGAATCACCAACACGGCTAAGCCCAACAACCAAAAACCACTCAGGGGCGGTGCATAGTTGGTGGGGTTGAACAACAGCAGCAGCACCGCAATCAACGCAATGAACCGAGGCCACGGGCCTACCCAGCGCCGCGCAAAACGGCTGAACTTTTCGAAGTGCAGGATCACGGCAGCTCCGCGGTTATAGCTGCAAGCACATGAGTTGCGCCAATGGTGCCGAATTCTGCCGCCGTTTGTATCGCTGGGACGTCAGCCACCCGTTTATAAAAACATATTGATATCAATATGTTGGAGTTCGGCAATGACAGCCGAAACTATACCTACTTTGCCCACATTGGCACCTCGGGTTAATTTCATCGGGCGTGGAACGAAATGCCAACGAATCCCGTACAATAAGCCAACGCCATGCAGTTCGATGAGCAACTCCAATCGAGCGAATCTACCGCTGGCCGTGAGGTAGCAGGATTCAAATCGAATGCCGCCACGCAACAAGGCATGCAGGTTGGAGAACTTGCGGCGCTTTCACAAAGCAGCCAACGCACGGGGATGTTTGGGCAAACCTACGGTGAGTCACAAGCGCTAACAACTGCGACCGAAGGCCCAGGGCTGGGCGCAAAAATTCTCGCTGGCCTTGGATTGGCCGGCGACGCTGCGATTGCTTTTGGCGAAATTTTGGTCGCTGGTGGGTTGTCGATTTTCACCGGCGCTGCGGATTTCACGATCGCAATCGGCCGAATCTGGAAACACATTGCGCCTTTTGTCGATCTGCCATGCACCATCAATCCGTCGGCCATGGTGCATGTGCACTTCGTTGGCAAAACCGGCATGCTCACGCTTTCGGCGAAGACGCTTTCGGCCCCAAGTCTGAATCTGTCCAATCTACAATCGGGCGCAGTTGCACTGTCGAATATTTCGATCACGGTCAACGGCAAGACCAACGTTGGGGCGTTCGCGTTGGGCGGCTTGCACGCTACGGCACCGCAATTTACCACCACAACTGGCCCAATTGCGGCTGCTGCGATGGACCTCACTGGCGTTAGTGGCGCAGGTGCGTCAGGCGCAATCACCAGCGGTGCGCTGGCCATGGAGGCGGTGCGCGTGCGTGGCTTGGTCTATCCTGGCGTACCGCCGGTCGACGTTGCCTTAAACAATATCAACGCTTCGTTTGCTACCTTGCCATCGGTGGTGGCCGGTTCGCGTGGTGGCACGAGCGCGACGCCCAAAGTCAAATTTCCAGTAGGCGCAACACTGCAGGTTACCGTCGAAGACTTTACCGCAGCAGCATTGGTCGGCTCATCCGTGCGCGCAGCAGGCGGCCTCGGACACGCCGCGATTCGATTGATGCAAGGTGGTACCGAACTCGCGGCCGTTGAAATTCACAAGTTTGTGGGTGGCGCCGCAGGGGCCGCAGCGGCAGGCTCGATCGAAGCGCTCGAAATGCGTGGCGAAGGCAACTTCATCAACAGCATGATTTCCTCGCCCGAAGTCCAAGCCCAACCCGACGTAAAGCGCGCGATGGATTTGGTCAAGATGCTTGGCATCAAGCCGGTGGTCAGTGGCGTGTTACGCATGAGCCACCTGAGCTACACCGGGACTGGCAAGACGCAGACGGCGCAAGGCAACTTGCACGCCGAGTTTCGAGATGCGGCAATCGGCAACCTTACAGTTGACCTCACTGGGTTTCATGGCGATGCCAAAGCTGGCGGCATGAACGCAAGCTTTACCAAATTTGCGGCGAATCTCGTCGGTTCCGAAGGCAGCGTTGGCCTTGAAGTCAACGCCCCGCAAGCTAATCAAATTTCGACCGATGCACGCGGCACTATCAGTGCTGCGCCGATGGCGTTTGAATTCACTGGCAAGGCTGAACATGCTGATCGTTTGCTCAAAGCATTGACGCGCGGAGTGGCGACGATGCCGCCGCAAGTCAAAGCAGCCTTTGAACTGGTCAAATCGATCGGTGCGACAGCGAAGGGAACGATCAGCGCAGAAGTGGAACGCGATGGCACCACCAAAGTGACATCGAACTTCCGAACCGAAATCGCGGTGCCAGGGCTGGGCCGCTTGGTCATCAATGCTGTCGGGTTAAGTGGCAGCAACAAAGGCGGGTTTGGTGGCAGCGTCGACCATTTTGACGCTACCTTAACGGATCGCAACAATCGCGAAGCGGCATTCCTTGCGGTCGATGGTCCAACGTCGAATGCGCCCCACGCCATGAATTCATTTGTCGCGCGCGGCACACCAACAACGTTGTTGTCGAGCCTTGAACAACATGCACACGCCCTGCCACCAGCAGTGATGGACGTGCTGCGGATGGTCCGCAACTTCGGTTTAGGTGGTAGCGCAAGCGGCACGTTTGAAGCCCACACCGTCGGCAAGAAATTGATTGCACACGGCAACATTCGAACCCACATTGCAGCGGCATACGGTGAAGTCGACCTCGCTGTTGACGAGCTCACAGGCGACCTGTCAAGCGGCCCGCTCGATGTTAGCTTTGCACGCTTCAGCGCAACACTTAAAACGGCGAACCGCCGCGACGCTGCGAACATCACGATCACCGGCCAAACCGGCAAAGACTCGGCGCCTGGTGATGGTCGTGCAACGCAAATTCACGCCCAGCGGATTCAGATCTCGGGCGATGCTGATCGCATTCGCGAACTGCTGACGGCAATTGGGACCCAAGTGGGTGGCTTGCCACCTGTTATGCGCAACGTGATCGACTTCGTCCAAGGCCAGGTCATGGATGCAGGCGGTACGTTGACGATGAGCAACGTCGATCTAACGGAAGACCGCGGCAAGCTGCGTGCGTCGACCGATGTCAACGTGGTTTTCCGCGTCGGTGAGTTGGGCACGGCCGATGTAAAAGTGTCGCGCGTCAAGGGTACGGCGCAAGCCAGTCAACTCGTGAACGGCCAATTTGAACAGTTGCAAGCGTCGTTGAAGAATGACGCGGGTGCGATCATTGCGAACGTCAAGGTAAAGGGTTTGTCGAACGCCTCTGGCAACGCGAAGGGTGATATTGCGTTTAACGTTAGCAGCATTGAAGTATCAGGTTCTGCGATCGGCAAAAATGGCCTCATCGAAGGCATCAATGCAAAGTTGACGACGATGCCGGAAGGTCTGCGCAGTGCTCTGCAGGCTGCGCGTGGCATTGAAACCGATCTCAGTGGCAGTGCCACGTTAACCGACGGTACTTTCAAGAAAGTTGGCAATCAGGTTTCAGCTTCGGGCAACCTTGCCGCGCGCCTCAACCTCGATGGAGCAGGCTCGATCGATGTTAGCTTGCTTGGTTTTGCCACGACGGTTGATACCGCCAATGCTAGCGCTGCAGGCTCGCAGTTTCGCGAGTTCAAAGCCGAGCTGTATCCACAAACACGCACACCTGGTAAGCCGGCCGCCAAAATTTCGGTCAACGGCCTCGAGCAAATGCCAACCAGCGGCGCGCAAGGTGATTTTGCATTCCGCGCCAAACAGGTTCACGCTGAAGGCGACGGCGGCCAAGTTGAATTGCTGATGCAGCAATTACAGCAGCATGTAACGAATCTACCGGAGCCGATGCGTAACGCATTTGAAACGCTGCGTTCGTATGGGCTCAGCGGCGTTGCGTCGCTGGATCTGTCCAACGCGACGGTCCAACGCACAGACGGCAAACTCACCGTTGGTGGTGGCGTAGGCGCAACGATCAATGTCCCCAACATCGGCCGCCTCACGGCCAATCTCGATAAGTTCCAAGCTGCAAGTGACGGCAGTGTCGTTAGCTTCGACAACTTTGCAGTATCGCTCAAAGATGTTGATGGCAAAAACGAATTGGCGAGCCTGTCCGTCGCGGGTGCATCGCTTGGCACCGACGCCAAAGCGCCAGCGCATTTTGGCGCCATCAACGTGCGTGGTGATGGCCGTAAGCTAGGCGCGGCGTTACACGCTGCTGGGATCACGGGCATGCCAAAACCAGTGGTCGATGCCATCTCGATGATCGGCAAGACCAACTTGGCGATCGACGCTGGTGATATCAGCCTTGCGGCTGCCAAGGTTGGCGGCGGTTACGTTGTGCATTCGCCTCATCTGCATTTCTCAACCGACCTCGATATCGTCGACAAAGCGGGCAATGTGTACGAAGGCGCCAACATCGGGCTGGATGCGGAAAACCCGCAAGTCATGCTGGATGCAAGCTACAAGCTCAAAGAGATCCATGCTGGTAAATTAACCGCGCGTGGAGAGTTCGCACGCATGCGGCCGGGCGGCCAGGTGCAACGAGTGAACGCGACGGTCACCTTTGGCTCGGCGCATGTGAAAGCCGATGCCAATGGTAACCCAAGCAGCGTTGAAGCGACGGATATCGCGATCAATGCGACGCCGCTCGCAGGTGGTGCAGTCAATGCGGATGCGATGGCGCAAGGCCAAGTGGCCGCCGCAAAGGCGGCGCAAACGACCGCAAGCGCCGAAGCAAACCCAGAAGGCCCGAGCACCATGGAGCGCTTGGCCGAAGCTGCACCGTTATTGCGCGACGCAGAGCTGCACACCAGCACGCCGGTGTTTGCAGGTCACTACGGCCAACGATCGAGCTTTTTCTCGCCGAGCTTGCGCGTGGGCGTGCACCCGGGCTCCAAGGTTACGTTGGATGCCGTCATCAAAGATGGTGCGATTGATGTGAGCCGTACCAAAGCGAAATTCACGCCAGCCATCGATGCCCCGGCGTGGCTCAAAGGTTCAGGTGCATATCTCAAACGCGATGGCAGCACGTTCGATATTGAAATTGATGTGCGTGGCTTCTTCGACATCTCGGTTGGGCCGAAGGGTTTAGCGTTGGATGTTACGAAGATGATGGAGCAGTTGGCGCAACGGCAACGCAGCGCAATCGAAGCTGCGGAGGCGCAACGTGGCAAACCTGAAGCTGCGCCATCGGAACGCGAGGCCAAGGTGGCAGCCGAGTTCGCCGAAGATCGGCAAGAATGGCAAGCCGAGGTGGCTGCGCATCAAGCGGATGCGCAAGCACGAGGCGAAGAAGTCGACGCGCGGACCCGGGCCAAGGATGCGTTCGCAGAGCCGCGTTCTTCCTCGATTGGTGGCATCATGACACCCGGCGTTGGGCTTGATTTGGTGAACACCGTCGGCAATGCGCGGATTGCGCTCGCTGGTTCACCGACGCAGGATACCGCGATTGCAGGTGGCAGCATCATCGTGCCGAAAGGCGCGCATACGACGCTTACCGGCACCAGCGCCGGAGGTGGGCCACTCACGTTGACCGCGGACCGCGTCGATGCGTTGGCCATAACCAATCCGGTGACACGGCAAGGCAGCTTGGTGCACGCTGAAGGTGTGCAAGTATCGACCAACACCAATACTGAATTTGCGTCGGTGGCGATCAAACGGATGTTGTGGAACGGTGTTGCTACAGCGGATAAGGCGACGGCGGAGCCTGATGTGCCGAATGGACAAAAAGATCCGAAGTGAAGCGCCGCACCTTGTTGGCTGAAATAGCCAGTCCGATTTCTCCGCTGGTGAGCACGTTTAGTGTGCATGGTGTTGAAGTGAGCGCACAGACGTCAACCGAGGAGTACACCGTTCAACAGGACATCTACTCGTTCACGACGTTCGAGGTGTCAGCGTCGATCGCTTGCGGTGACTTGGAACTACGGGCAACGCCGGGCTGGTATTATTTTGGGCTTGGGCGACAAGACATCAAGGTTGGCCACAAAGAGTTTGATGACCGTTACATCATAAAAAGCGATGATGCCGATGCGGCGCGGTGGTGGCTAAACGCAACGTTGTGTGAAGCGTTGCTGGGTACGTACGAACCAACGGCGCTTAATCCGTTTCGTTTTGCGCTACGCCAAGGGCGTGTCACGTTGCGGGCGTGCGCACAGGAAAATGGTCGTACATTGAACCACGCACCGGTGCCGCGAAGCGAAACCGCGCTGGTGGCAATGAAAGCGGTTGTTCAGCGTAATGTTGAAATCGCCGACGACATGGCTCGCCGTGCAGCGCAGATCGGTGGGAAGGCGTGTGGCTCAGTGTGGCACGCTGATGAGCGGTTTCAGCTGTTGTTTCATGTTGCAGGGTGCGATGTAACGATCGATTTTCCGTGGCAGGTGGCGGGGCACGCGCGAGGCGGGTTGCGCACCAGGATTCGGATGTCGATCGTGGCATCGGCAGATTTTGCGATCTGGCGTAAAAGCGAAACGTGGGAGATGCCACCGCGCAGCAAGCGTGTGAAGCCGCAGGAGGCCACGTTCGACAAGCTGGCGCTTGGTGACGTTGAGGATGAAGCGAACGAGGAATTCCGCACTAAGGATGGCCCGTGGCGGATGTTTGCGTATGCAAGCAGCTTGCCGTTGCCGACGCTGCCTGCAATCGCTGAGAAGTTTGGATTTGATTGGGCATATGTAAGCGGATCGACGTTGGCGCTGGGGTGGGAGCGGCTAGAGCTCGAGCCAACGCTGTGGTTGGTTGCGATGCGTGAGCTGGCAAGCTTGGTCGCGGTGCAGAGCTCCGCGGGGCCATATCGGTAGCGGCGCAAACTAGCCGAGCGCCGGCGGCGATGTTAGCGTGAGGTGTGGCACGCGTACTTTTCATTCACGGACTTGAATCGGGCCCGACCGGGCACAAGGTTCGCGTGTTGCAAGCAGCTGGTTTCGACGTGGTCAGCATGCAGATGCCTTGTGGGCGAAATGCGGTGCTACGAGATCCGGTGCTTTGGCTCATTGTTGCAGCTGCAGCTGCAGTGGTTGGTGGTGCAGCGGTTACCGGCGGTGGGTGGCTCGCGGTGGTAGCACTGATCGGGGTATTTCTACTCGCGCCGTTTGCGCGTGCTGGCCTAACCCGTCGAATGTTTCGGCGAAGCATCGCGGTGCAGCAACATGCGTTGCTTGCCCATCAAATCGATGTGGTGGTGGGATCCTCGTGGGGTGGGGCAGTTGGATTGGCGCTGCTACAACGTGAGATGTGGTGTGGTCCGACAGTACTGCTGTGCCCTGCACACCAATTGGTGGCCCAGCGTGCGATGGCGCCACGTCCAACCGGCCTCGCTGCGCTGCCGCCCTTGTTGGCCAAACAAGTCGTCGTTGTACACGGGCGTCAAGACGACATTGTACCGGTCGCGCATTCGGAAGCCCTGGTCGCCGATTCAGCCAGCAAATTGTTCTTGGTCGATGACGACCATCGCCTTTCTGCTACTGCCACCAAGGAAAATCTGGCCGCCTGGGTCGCCCACGCCTTCGGTTCCCGCTCATTGTAGTGTCCGAACGTCGGACGGCTGCGACCCGTTACCTGGGGCTTGCGCCCCGCATCGTCCGAACGTCGGACGGCTGCGACCCGTTACCTGGGGCTTGCGCCCCGCATCGTCCGAACGTCGGACGGCTGCGACC
>Ga0116158_10003741_pt1 | contig 13088 bp, 9 predicted proteins | sample AD_UKC052_MetaG_FD_89883 | JGI IMG/M metagenome (GOLD analysis project Ga0116158, IMG submission 89883) | Active sludge microbial communities of municipal wastewater-treating anaerobic digesters from USA - AD_UKC052_MetaG | ecosystem: Engineered > Bioreactor > Anaerobic > Digestate | place: USA... | reverse complement strand
ATCGCGGGAATCCGCTGCTCCCGCCTCAAGCTTCATGGAATTTCTGAATTCGCCGCGACTACGAATCGGCGGCATGCATTCGGCTTACCTCAAGCTCTCGGAGGGCTGCTCGAATCTCTGCCGCTTCTGCTCTATCCCCCTCATCCGCGGCCGACAGGTCAGCCGGCCGATCGAAGACATCCTTGCCGAGTCGCGAACCCTCGTCGCCAGCGGCGCACGGGAGATATGCCTGATCGCGCAGGACACCACCAGCTATGGCAAGGACCTCTACGGTTCCTTCCGGCTCGCCGAACTTCTGCGCTCCCTGAAAGACACCGGCCCCGATGTCTGGTTCCGCATGATGTACGCCTATCCCCGCTATCTCTCGCCGGAGATATTGGAAACACTCGCCTCGGAATCACACCTGTGTCCGTATATCGACCTGCCGTTGCAGCACATCGCCGACCCCATGCTCAGAACCATGGGCCGAGGCATGAATCGCGCGGAAACAATCGCACTCCTCGACCAGATCGCGGCCAAGCTTCCACACAGCGCCCTGCGCACCACATTTATCGTCGGCCATCCGGGCGAAACGGGGGCCCACTTCAATGAGCTCCTCGATTTCGTGCGGGAAGGCCGGTTCACCCACGCGGGCGTCTTCACCTACTCACCCGAGCCGGAGACCCCTGCCGCGCGACTCGCGGACGATGTACCGCCCGCGGAGAAGAATCGCCGAAAGAATGAACTGATGCTGGCCCAACTGGAAGTATCTCGTCGCTGGCTCGCGAGCCGCGTCGGCCGAATCGAAGAAGTGATGCTCGACGGATTCGTGGACAAAGGCGCTGAAGTGCCGCCGGACGTAGTGGCCTTCGGCCGCACACGACTCGAAGCCCCGGAAGTGGACGGCGTGATACTTCTGCGCGGCTCGGAACTGCGGAAACATGCACTCGGCACCCGCCTCGACGCGAAGATCGTGGAATCACTCGACTACGACCTGATCGCAGAGACGTGACCCTGCATCCTGTAGGAGAGGCTTTACGCCTCGATCAATCCGACATTGTAGGCTGGGCCTCCGTGCCCGGCGCATCCCACTGCGAAAACGACACCGGCCCGGAGGGTTCGCCTTACCTAGTAGAATCCAGTGTTCTTGGATAAAGAGTATTGAAATCAGGATGAGTTGGACGGGAAAGATAAAGGTTACGTCTTCACTATCTACGGACTGTTCCCCGTGGATTCAACGCCACGGTCGCGTTTTTCATACTGGCTGTCCCCGGGTCGTTGCTGACGTATCTCGCCATGCGTAGCGCCCACGAATGATGCGCACAGGCGGATGTTGTGAAAGAGAGTGAACGCCCCCCACGCAATCAGACCGACTGAAACAACAAAGGACACGTATGGCATATTCGTCACAGAACCCTTCACCCCCCTCTCCACGAGTCCATGAATCAACCAGTAGCAGACACTGCTCGTCAAGAATTGGACGCCAGCAATAAGGATCCCGATGCTTATCAGAGCTGATATGGCCGTCCGCAGGATCACTTTGGCCCCGAACGGTGTTCGGCCCTCTTCACGGAATCCGATTCGTATCTGTGCACCCCGTTTCACGAATGTCCTCAACTCGAGGCTCTAGGTTCTCGTTCTGTTGACGAAGAGCGAACTGGATCGAAACATATCGGCTACACAGATGATTGTGGATACCAAACACACAACTAGAGTGTCTACTATCAGTGAGATTCCTCGACCAACCGTGATCATCCCCGAACGCACAGCTTCAGGAAGAGCTGCCACAGCGAAGCTCGCTGACAGGAATTCAATACCATATGCTGCAATCATCAGGATTGCCTGAACCCTCTTCGATCGCGGCATGCGCGCGGCGCCAAGAACAAGAGTGTAGGTGCTGGCAATCACTCCCAGAAAGAGCAGGAGATACTGCCAGACGCCCCTGCGATGGATAGCGTCATGGATCCATTGATGGCCTCTGCTTCCGCCACCCATGGAAGCCGTGGAGATGAGGATCATCACGTAGCCGAGCACACCCGCCAGAAAGGCAACTACCGTCAACGGAGATCGCCCAATACTTCCGTTCGTAGTCATGGGATTGTTCATTTGCCGGCAACTCGGGAACAGCCCCTGCTATTGCCTTTTCGCTCACAGCGCCACAGTTGCGCCTGCACAAACCCCGCCCCCGTTACTTGACCATGGCGGCAATGAATTCGGGCGTCTTCTGGATGGCTTCGCCGACCTTGGAGGCGTCTTTGCCGCCTGCCTGCGCCTTGCCCGGCTGACCGCCACCGCCACCACCCGCAACCTTCGCCACTTGCCCGATCAGTTTGCCGGCGTGAAGCCCGCGTTTGATCAGGTCATCACTGACAGAACAGACAAAGCATGCTTTGCCTTCGTGCGAGCTGCCCAAGACAATCACGCCCGACGAAAGCTTCGCGCGTAGCACGTCCAGCATTCCGCGGAGGTTGTCGAGTTCGACTTCGCCCACCGCTTCGATAACCGCAGGGACGCCCGAGACCAGCTTCTGTTTGTCGGCCAGCCCACCCGCCTGCGCCGCCGCAGATTGCGCTGCCTTCTGTTTGAGCTCTTTCTCCAAGCCCTTGGTCTTCTCCATCAGCGCGTCCACGCGCTGACCAAGCTCCTCCGGGGCCGAACTGAACCGATGGGCAAGAGCCTTCACAAGCTCGTGTTCTCGTCGCATCCATTCGTACGCCGCCCAGCCACAGACCGCTTCGATACGGCGAACGCCGGACGCCACGGAACTTTCGGACACGATCCGGAACAGACCCAAATCGCCCGTGGCGTTGACATGCGTGCCGCCGCACAACTCACGACTGTAGCCGGACACATCCACCACGCGTACCGTATCGCCATATTTCTCATCAAACATGGCAATGATGCCCGAGCCGGGCACATCTTTCAGTGCCATGCTGGAGGTCTTCACGGGAAGGTTCTCAAGGATCAGTTCGTTGACCCGATGCTCAACCGCCTCCAGCTTGTCCGCGGGGATCGCCTGAAAGTAGTTGAAGTCAAACCGAAGGCGTTCCGGCGCCACCATCGAACCAGCCTGCTTGATCGACGGCCCCACCACTTCCCTCAAAGCGAATTGGAGCAAATGTGTTCCGGTGTGGTGCCGTGCTGTGCGCTTGCGCCGATCCTGGCCGACGATTGCCGCCACGCGCTCACCGGAGGTGATTCGCCCTTGAGTCACTTTGCCGATATGAAGGACCAACCCCTCGGCCGGCCGCTGGGTATCCCACACTTCAAACTCACCCGCAGGCCCGCGGATCACGCCCTTGTCACCCAACTGACCGCCGGACTCGGCATAAAATGGGGTCTTGGTGAGGACGATTTCGCCCGTCCTGCCTTCTGACAATTCCTTTGCGCGTTGTCCATCGGACAACAGAACAAGAACATCCGACTCATCTTCCAGCGTGTCGTAGCCAGTAAACACCGACTTCACACCCTCGGCGACGAGATCGGCGACAAGGTCCGCTTCCTCTTTGAGGATCGCATCCTTGCGGGCCGAACGGGCACGCTCGCGCTGCTGCTCCATCAGTTCCTGATGCCGGGCCTGATCCACCGTCAATCCCTTCTCCGCAGCCATCAGCACGGTCAGATCGAGAGGAAAACCAAACGTGTCATAGAGCTTGAAGGCTTCATCGCCCGGGAAGGTTGTCTCGCCGCTCTGCTTGAGCTTGCTCACCACTTCCTCGAACAAACTGAGACCGCGATCAAGCGTGGCCGCAAAGCTCTCCTCTTCGGCATGGATCGCGCGCACCACTTCTTCCCGTTGCGCGCGCAGTTCCGGGAAAACCGGCCCAAGCGTCTGTTCGAGCACGGGATAGAGATCCCTCATAAACGGGCGCGTGAAGCCGATCTTGCGCCCATAACGCGTCGCACGCCGCAGCAAACGGCGAAGCACATAGCCACGACCTTCATTCGACGGCAACACGCCGTCCGCGATGGCAAACGACAGCGTTCGGATGTGATCCGCGATCACGCGCATCGCGATGGCCGCCTCACCCTCGTACTTGCAGCCGCTCAGTTCCACCAACTTGTCGAGCAGCGGCGTGAAAATATCCGTGTCGTAGTTCGAAGCCTTCCCCTGCAGCACCGACACCACGCGCTCGAATCCCATGCCGGTATCCACGTGCTTCGACGGCAGTTCTTCCAGCGAGCCATCGCCACGGCGGTTATACTGGATGAACACGAGATTCCAAATCTCCATCACTTCGGGGAGGCCCGCGTTAACCATGTCCGGACGACATCCACTCTCCGTCCGGTCAAAGTGAATCTCCGAGCACGGCCCGCAGGGGCCTGTTTCGCCCATCTCCCAGAAGTTATCCTTCTCGTCGAATCGAAGAATGTGAGCCGGATTGACGTCGGTGACTTCCTTCCACAACTGCGCCGCCTCGTCATCCTCGCGGAACACCGTGACCCATAGCCGCTCCTTGGGCAATTTCCAGACCTGCGTCAACAGCTCCCACGCCCACACAATCGCCTCGCGCTTGTAGTAGTCGCCGAACGACCAGTTCCCAAGCATCTCGAAGAACGTGTGGTGATAGGTGTCGTGGCCGACCTCCTCGAGGTCATTGTGCTTTCCGCTGACCCGGATGCATTTCTGGGTATCGGCAACGCGCTTGTACTCGCTCGTGCGCGCACCCAGGAATATCTCTTTGAACTGGTTCATCCCGGCATTGGCAAACAGCAACGTCGGGTCGGACGGAATCACCACGGGCGAACTCGGCACAACGGTGTGCCCCTTGGACTTGAAGAAGTCCAGAAACGACTGACGAATCTCCGCCGCTGTCATCATAGGTCTTGCACCCGGGAAATCAGAACACACAAGATTCACGTATGTCGCGAGGTATTACTCCCCCGTAACCTTCGGCGGCTTGGTGGCACCCACGTGGTGCCCTTCGCGCACCTTCTCCATCACCTTCTCCACAATCTTCTTCTGCAATTCAGGGTCACCCTTGACCGTATCGCGCGCCGCATCGCGGCCCTGTCCGAGCTGCTGCCCTTCGAACGATATCCATGTGCCCCGCTTGTCGACGAGGTTATACGAGATGGCGGCATCGATGATCGAGCCCGCCCACGAAATGCCCTCGGCGTACAGGATGTCGAACTCCCCTTCGGTGAACGGCGGGGCGACTTTGTTCTTCACCACCTTCGCCCGGGTCCGGTTGCCAATCACGCGGCCTGTGGGATCCTTAATGGCTGCGAGCCGACGGATATCCAACCGCACGGAGGAATAGAACTTGAGCGCGCGTCCGCCGGGCGTCGTCTCCGGGTTGCCGAACATGACGCCGATCTTCTCACGAATCTGGTTGGTGAAAATACAGCAGGTCTTCGACTTGCTGATCACCGCCGTCAGCTTCCGCAGCGCCTGTGACATCAGCCGCGCCTGCAGACCAACGTGCGAGTCACCCATCGCGCCTTCCAACTCCGCGCGCGGCGCAAGCGCTGCGACGGAATCCAGCACGACGACGTCGAGCGCGTTGCTGCGCACCAACGTATCAACAATGGTCAGTGCTTCTTCGCCCGAGTCGGGCTGCGACACCAGCAGATCATCCAGGTTCACGCCGATCTTCCGCGCGTACGCCGGGTCCAGCGCATGCTCGGCATCGATGAACGCCGCCATACCGCCCGCCTTCTGCGCGTTGGCGATGATGTGAAGCACCAAGGTCGTTTTACCCGACGACTCCGGCCCGAAAATCTCGATCACCCGGCCGCGCGGCACGCCGCCGATACCCAGAGCAACGTCCAGCGACAACGCCCCCGTCGGAATGCAGGGCACGCTGGTGTGCATGTCCTCGCTCCCCAGCCGCATGATCGCGCCATCGCCGAATTCCTTCTGAATCTGTGCCAGTACTGCCGTCAGATTGGCCGACAGCGTCTTCCCCGCCCCTGTATTGCTGCTCCCCGATTGCGACTTAGCCATTTCCGCATGCTCCTTTCAAAGGCATTTCCCGAATAATAGAATAACGAACCCCGCAATGCTCCAGGTGGCTCTGCATGAGCAGAAGACGGCGAACGTTGACCAATCCGTAGGCCGTATTTCTAGCCAACGCCAAGGTCGATGTCAATTCGTCCACCGCCACCCTCGCCCGCACGCGACCCAGCGTCAAATGCGGCACAAACGGGCGGTCCTCCACGTGCAACCCCAACCCGCGAACCGAAGCGGCAATATCCGCTTGAAAGCGTGATAAGGCAAGGGAAGAGTCGTCAATCCCGACCCAAAGTACACGCGGGGAACGCGGTGGCCCGAAGAAACCCGTTCCCACCACGTTGAATACAAAAGGCGCCGTCGCAGCGCTCACCTCACCAAGGGATGCCTCAAGGGGTTCAATCTGTGCGCGGAAGATGTCGCCGAGGAAAACCAGCGTGAGATGGATATTTTGCGGGGCCACCCAACCGACCCTCGCGCCACAGGTCTTCAGATCGTCCTGCAAAGCGGCCAGCCCGGCCCGCACCTCGTCACTTATCTCCACCGCGATGAAAGCGCGGAGTACGTCATCTCCCCGGGTCTGCCCCTCGTCCGTCATGGCCCGCGCCCACCACCATCGCCTTCCTTCGGCAGCAGGCTGGCCAGCCTCCGGCGCAACAAGTCCAACGCCATCTGGGTACTCCACTCCTTGATGCGAACCCGGTTGCCCGGAAAGAGAAACCTGCGCACCCACGCATGCGAGCGATCGGCCACGCCCACAAAGACTGTGCCGACCGGTTTCTCAACGCTGCCTCCCGTCGGCCCCGCAATACCCGTGACGCTCACACCGAAATCGACACCGAACCGCTCGCGCACACCGACAGCCATCTCGCGCGCCGTCTCTTCGCTGACCGCACCGAAAGCCTTCAACGTTTCGGGCTTCACGCCAAGCTGCTGCACCTTCACATCATTCGAGTAGGCCACCACCCCGCCCACAAAGTATTCCGAGCTACCGCTGAGCGCGGTCAATCGATGCCCCAGCAACCCGCCGCTGCACGACTCTGCAACCGCCACGGTCGCCCCCTGATCCCTCAGCAATTGGCCCACCACTTCCTCCATCAGGCGACGATCTTCGGCAAATACAAACTCGCCGATGAGCTTTCTCGCTTCCTCACCGGCGGCTTCGACCGCCTTCTCGTCGCCCTGCGCCGAGGTCAGCCGGACCTCCACGCGGCCCGGTGCCGCGCAATAGCCGATCTCGATACCGGCCGGGGCGAGACCCGCTTCCTCGAAGCGCCGCGCGACCTCTGCCTCGGCAATTCCGCACGTCAGGAATATCTTCTCTGCAGCGGGCGCCACACTCGCGTACCGCTGCTTCAGCCACGGCACAATGTGATCTTCAAGAACCGCATGAAATTCATCCGGCGGGCCGGGCAGCACAAACAGCACCTTGCCGCCAAACTCCAGCCGCTCACCCGGCGCAAGCCCGACCGAGTTGGATAAGGCCTCCCCGCCCTCCACGATCAACGCCTGCCGCTTCGACTGTTCGGTCATCCGGCGCCCGATCCGATCATAACGCCGCTGCATGACATCCAACGATACTTGATCCAACACGATCTTCCGGCCCAGCAATTCGGCAAGCGCCTCGCGGGTCACGTCATCGGACGTCGGTCCCAATCCGCCGCTCACAAACACCACGTCCACGCGCGACAGCGCCGATTGGACGGCCTCGCGGATTGCGGGAATGTCGTCGCGGACGGTCGTATCGCGGACAAGACTGAGGCCCAACGCACGAACCCGCTCGCCCAGTGTCTGGGCGTGTCGATTGAGCGTTCGACCGCTGAGAAGTTCCGACCCCGTGGAGACAAGTTCTACGGGCAGGGTCATTTGGAATAGCCGTTCGGATGCGCCTGATGCCAGTCCCAGGCATGCTGGATGATGGTCTTCAGGTCCGCGTACTTGGGATTCCAGCCCAGCATGCTCTTGGCCTTGCGTGCGCTGGCCACAAGCCGGGCAGGATCACCCGGGCGACGCGGCTCGAACTGCACCGGCAACGCATGGCCCGTAACCTCGCGGGCAACCTTGATCACCTGCATGACGGAATAGCCGTCCCCGTTGCCAAGATTGAACGGACCCACATGCTGACCCGTCAGCGCCAGCAGATGCGCCTCGGCCAAATCCACAATGTGGATGTAATCGCGGATGCACGTACCGTCCGGCGTGTCGTAATCGTTGCCGAACACGCAAACCTGCTCCTTCTTCCCCAGCGCCACGGCAAGAACGTTCGGAATCAGATGCGTCTCAGGGTCATGGTCCTCGCCAAACTTCTTCGTCGCACCGCAGGCATTGAAGTAACGGAGAAAGACCGGCTGCAACCCGTGCCGCTGCTGTTCCCACCTGAGAATGGTCTCCAGCATCAGCTTCGACTCGCCGTAGGGGTTCGTGGGCCGCTGCGGAATATCCTCCGTCATCGGCATGCGGTCCGGCTGTCCGTACGTCGCGCAGGTGGAGGAGAAGATGATCTTCCGGACCTCCATATCCACCATGGCCTCAACAAGGTGGGCGCCGCCGACCACGTTGTTGCGGAAGTACCACATCGGGTGCTCCATCGACTCGCCAACCAGCGCATAGGCAGCAAAGTGCATGACCGCATCCGGGCGCGTCTTCGCCATGGCATCGCGGATCTGATCACGATTCCGGAGATCGCCGAGGATGAAATGCGCGCGCGTGTCGAGCGCTTCGCGGTGACCGCGTTCAAGGTTGTCGAAGATGGTGACCTCGTGGCCTTGGTCGAGCAACATCTCCGATGCCACGCTGCCGATGTATCCCGCACCGCCGGTTACAAGTACTTTCATGATGGGGCGATAGTAATCACCGCGGGAAAATGAAACCAGAAAAAAGCGGACCGCGGCAGGGCCTCAGGACGATGTTTCAGACGCATCCCCGGCCGGGGGTGCTTCGTCGTCCACATCCGTGGAGCCGGGCGAAGCCTGCTCCAGTGCCCACGTCATATCCTCGGCTCGCTCCCACACGCTTTCGCTCACGAATATGGGGCATTTCTGCTGTAGGGCGATGGCAATGGAATCGCTGGGGCGCGCATCCACCTCAACCACGCTGCGACCGAGTTCGTTTTCCTGTGTCAGGTACAGGCGCGCGAAGAAGGTGTCGTCTTTGAGATCGTTCACCACAACCTTCTCCACCTTCACACCAAGGCCGGCGAACACGTTGGCAATCAGATCGTGTGTCAGCGGCCGCGGCTTTTTGATGCCATGCAGAAACATCGTGATCGCCGCCGCCACCCCGTGATCCACAAAGATGGCGATGACCTTGTCGCCGTGACTGAGGAACACGCCGCACCCCGTCTGCGTCGGCACCAAGCCCTTCACTTGTACGGGTACGTCACTCATTGTGTCCTCATGCCAGGCGCGTCACATGTCCTGGGTAATGTAATACACCATGTAAAAGATGAAGATGATCAGGACCGCTGACGCAATGGCTTCCATGGCACCAAATTAGCACATACTCCGCCCCGCGTCAGCTTTTGCGACGCTTCCTTCCAGGCGCGTGGAATATGACTTCACCCTCGCCCGCCGTATCCATATCCGCCACGACACGATCACCTTCGCTAACGTGTCCCTGCAGAATCTCCGTGGCCAGCGCATCCAGCACCTTCCGCTGGATGAGCCGCTTCAACGGCCGCGCGCCGAAGATCGGATCATATCCCTCACGCGCAAGGTACTCCTTCACCGCGTCGCTCAGCTCCAGCGAGATGTTGCGCTCCTCCAGGTATTTGCCGACCCGCCCAAGTTGGATTTCAACGATCTGCTTCAGGTCCGAGCGGCGAAGGCTGTGGAAGATGATCGTCTCATCCACGCGATTCAGAAACTCGGGCTTGAAATGTGCGCGAAGCGCATCAAACACCTGACCCTCCATTTGTTCGTAGGCCGAGTCGCTCGACTTCAGATCCGGGTTCTGCGCCAGCGTTTCATGGATCAGCGCCCCGCCGATGTTCGACGTCATGATCACCACGGTGTTCGTGAAATCCACCGTGCGCCCCTGCCCGTCGGTCAATCGCCCGTCGTCAAGAATCTGCAGCAGCACGTTGAATACATCCACGTGCGCTTTCTCGATCTCGTCGAACAGCACTACCGAATACGGCTTCCGTCGCACATGCTCGGTCAGGTAACCGCCTTCCTCGTAACCCACGTAACCTGGAGGCGCGCCGATCAGCCGGCTGACGGTGTGCTTTTCCATGAACTCGGACATGTCGATTCGGATCATCGCGTGTTCGTCGTCGAACATGAACTCGGCCAGCGCCCGGGCCAATTCTGTCTTTCCTACGCCGGTCGGTCCCAGGAAGATAAAGGAACCGATCGGCCGGTTGGGGTCCTGCAACCCGGAACGTGCGCGGCGGACGGCATTGGATACCGCCTTCACCGCCTCCGCCTGCCCCACAACACGCTGCTCCAGGCGCTCCTCCATGTGCAGCAGCTTGACCTTTTCAGTCTCCAGCAGCCGGCTCACGGGAATATGCGTCCAGTTGGATACGACTCCCGCAATATCCTCCGCATCCACCTCCTCCTTGAGCATCCGATGCTGTTTCTGAAGCTCTGCGAGACCCTGCTGCGCCTCCTTGATCTGGGCCTCTACCTTCGGAATCTGCCCGTAGACAATCTCGGCAGCACGATCAAGCCGTCCTTCCCGCTTGGCCGTTTCCTCCTGCCCGCGCAGAAGATCCAGTGCCTCCGTCAGGCTGCGAATCTTCCCGATCTGTTCCTTCTCCTGCTGCCAGTGCAGCTTCATGCCCTTGCCGCGTTCCTGCTGCGAAGCCAGTTCCTGCTCGAGCTTCTGCAACCGCTCGATCGAGGCCTCGTCCTTCTCCTTCCGCAGCGCCGAGCGCTCAATCTCAAGCTGCATGATCCGGCGCTGCACCTCATCGATCTCCGTGGGCATGCTGTCGATTTCCATCCGGAGCCGGCTCGCCGCTTCGTCCACGAGGTCAATGGCCTTGTCCGGCAGAAACCGGTCGGTGATATACCGGTGGGCCAGCTTGGCCGCTGCAATCAGAGCCCCATCCTGAATGCGAACGCCGTGATGCACCTCGTACCGCTCGCGCAATCCGCGCAGAATGGCAACGGTGTCCTCTACCGTCGGCTCACCCACCAGCACGGTCTGGAACCGCCGTTCCAGGGCAGCATCCTTCTCGATGTACTTCCGGTATTCGTCCAGCGTGGTCGCACCCACACAGCGCAGCTCACCGCGCGCCAGTGGCGGCTTGATCATGTTCGACGCATCCACCGCGCCTTCCGCCCCGCCCGCTCCCACCAACGTGTGCAGCTCGTCGATGAACAGGATGATCTTTCCACCCGCCTCGATCACTTCCTTAATGAACGCCTTGAACCGATCTTCGAATTCGCCGCGATATTTCGCCCCGGCAATCATGGAACCCAAGTCGAGCGACACCACCCGCTTGTTCTTCAAACCGTCCGGCACGTCGCCGGCAATGATCCGCTGGGCCAAACCCTCCACGATCGCTGTCTTGCCCACACCCGGCTCACCGATGAGCACCGGGTTATTCTTTGTGCGTCGCGAGAGCACCTGGATCACCCGCCGGATTTCCGCATCGCGGCCGATGACCGGGTCCAACTTCCCCTTGCGCGCAATATCGGTAAGATCGCGCCCGTATTTCTTGAGCGCCTCGTATTTGTCCTCGGGCGTGGCATCGGTCACCCGCTGGGAGCCACGAACGGCCTGCAAGGCTTGCAGCAAGGCATCACGCGTCAATCCCAACCCTGCGGCAATGGACGACATGTCCGTATTCGTCTGTTGAATCACTGCGAGGAAGAGATGTTCGGTACTGACATACTCGTCCTTCATGGACTCTGCCAGCCGGAACGCCGCATCAAGCGTCTGCCGCATCGAGGACGCAAGGTGAAGTTCCACCGCGGCGCCTTCCACGGTCGGCCGTCTTCCAAGCACGTCCTTCACCCGGTCGGCAAATTGCTCGGGCCGCACGCCCAGCCGCGATAGCAGCGGGCGCACCACACCCTCTTCCTGTTCCACAAGCGCCAGCGCAAGATGCTCGGGGGTGATCTCGCTGTGTCGATACTCCTCGGCCAGACGCTGCGCCTTCTGCACAGCTTCCTGCGACTTGATCGTCAATCGGTCCTGTTGCATGGTTCACTCCTCGTGTCGAGAAATCCACCATCGTTGGACCGGATTGTAGCGGAAGAGTTCGATTTTTCCAAACCTTGGAAAAAATAGAGGCGGTTTTTCCAAGGGTTGGAAAAATCGCGGCAAATTCAGCGAGGGGCTACGACGGAAGCCGCTGTTCGAGGTCCTTGAGACGCTTCTCCAGCTCGGCCACTTTCTGCTTCAGGCGCGGTAACCGCATGACGCTGAAGATTCTGCGCTTTTCGTCTTCTGCGGGAATCGCGGGAGAGCCAAGCACGAAAGTATTGGGCGGCACGTCCTGCGGGACACCCGACTGTGCGCCGACCGTCGAGCCCTCGCCTACGACGATGTGGCCAGCCACACCAACCTGTCCCGCCAGCACCGCACGCGCGCCAATCTGTGAGCTGCCGGCGATGCCAACTTGGGCAACGATCACGGCGTTTTCGCCGATAACAACGTTGTGCGCAATCTGCACGAGATTATCGATCTTGGCCCCCTTGCCAATCTTCGTCCTGCCAAAACGGGCACGGTCAATCGTGACGTTCGCGCCAATCTCGACATCATCGTCCACAACCACAATTCCGATCTGCGGAATCTTGGTCCGGACGCCCCGCGCGTCGACGTTGTAGCCAAACCCGTCACTGCCGATCACGCTGCCGTTATGGATGATGACCCGGCTGCCAATTTGGACATGTTCGCGCAGCGTCACCTGTGGATACAACTTGGTATCGCTGCCCACGACCGCACCGTGCCCGACATAGACCTGGGCCACAAGCACCGAGCGATCACCCACCTTCGCACCCGGTTCAAGCACACAGCACGGGCCAATGTAGACGTCTTTGCCCAGCACCACATCCGATGCAATAACGGCGGTGGGATGTATTCCGGGAGTCAACTTGACCGGCGGCGGCGCGAACCAGAGGGCGATCTGGGAGAAGGTCTTCTCGGGATTCTCCGAACGGAAAACAGCAGGCGATGGACACGGCTTATCCCAGTCCTT
>Ga0116158_10003736_pt1 | contig 13099 bp, 8 predicted proteins | sample AD_UKC052_MetaG_FD_89883 | JGI IMG/M metagenome (GOLD analysis project Ga0116158, IMG submission 89883) | Active sludge microbial communities of municipal wastewater-treating anaerobic digesters from USA - AD_UKC052_MetaG | ecosystem: Engineered > Bioreactor > Anaerobic > Digestate | place: USA... | reverse complement strand
GGGAAATCACATCACAGACAGTTATATTACACGTTTTGGCATCCGCTCCACCAAATTGGTGGAGGGCAAAGGTTTTTATCTCAATGGAGAGCCGCGTAAATTCAAAGGAGTATGTAATCATCACGACCTTGGCCCTCTTGGGGCAGCTGTCAACAGATCAGCACTTAAGCATCAGTTGGAGATGCTTAAAGATATGGGTTGCGATGCTATCCGTACCTCTCATAATATGCCTGCTCCCGAGCTTGTGGAACTGTGCGACGAGTTGGGCTTCATGATGATGGTTGAGGCTTTCGATGAATGGGATATCGCTAAGTGTGCCAATGGATATCATCGCCATTTCGATGAGTGGGCTGAGAAGGATGTAGTCAATATGATTCGCAATTTCCGCAACAATCCAAGTGTTGTAATGTGGAGCATCGGCAATGAGGTTCCCACCCAATGCGACGAGCACGGCTATAAAGTTGCCGCATTTCTTCAGGACATTTGTCACAGGGAAGATCCCACAAGACTTGTTACCTGTGGCTTGGATCAGCCTCAGTGTGTGCTGACTAACGGATTTGCCGAGGTGATGGATGTTGTGGGAATAAATTACTATACAGAGCTTTACAAGAAGGCTTATGAAACTTTGCCTCAGGGCAATATTCTCGGTTCTGAAACTGCCTCTACGGTAAGTTCCAGAGGTGTTTACAAGATTCCTGTCGAACTTAAGTACAGAGCTATGTATGAAGACCATCAATCCTCTTCCTACGACGTCGAGTATTGTCCTTGGTCAAATATTCCCGATATTGATTTTGCTCTTGCCGAGGATTTCGAGTGGACTATGGGACAGTTTGTATGGACGGGATTTGACTATCTTGGTGAGCCGACCCCATATAATACGGATTCCTGGCCCAATCACAGTTCGCTTTTCGGTATAATAGATCTGGCATCTATTCCCAAAGACAGATATTATCTCTACCGCTCACAATGGAACGAAGATGACCATACGCTTCATCTCTTACCCCATTGGAACTGGGAAGGACATGAAGGGGAAACTATCCCCGTAATGTGTTATACGGACTTTCCTTCAGCTGAGCTTTTTGTCAATGGGGTTTCACAGGGCGTTGTCTCAAAAGGCAGCTACTCCCTTGCCGATGTTGACCTCTCACAAATTGATAAAGATTCTCTTATGGCCAGATACAGACTTATTTGGCCGGATGTGGTCTATCAGCCCGGCGAGATAGAGGTTGTGGCGTATAACGAGAGGGGACGTGAACAGATGCGTCAAAGTATCGTAACTGCCGGTGAACCGCACTCGATAGTGCTTGAAACAAGTCGCAATAAGATTGAAGCTGATGGAAGGGATTTGGCTTACGTCTATGTCAGTATAGTTGACAAAGATGGGAATTTATGTCCCAATGCTTCCAATGAGATACGATTTGAGGTGAAGGGAGCCGGAGAATTTGTAGCCGTGGCAAATGGTGACCCAACTTGTCTCTACCCATTCCAAGAGCCGGTAATGCCCGCTTTCAGCGGCCGTCTGACGGCAATAGTTACTTCACATGAGTATCGTGGCAGTATGTCACTTAAGGCCTATTCAGAGGGACTCGAAACGGCACAAATCATAATCAAAGCAAATTAAGACAGATAACAATGATAGATTCAGCAATTCTCAAAAAGAGTATAAAGGAAAAATTCGGTCATTCCGATTGTTCCATTTTCTCGGCGCCGGGACGTATCAATCTCATAGGAGAACATACCGATTATAACGGCGGCTTCGTACTGCCTGCATCCATAGACAAATGCATTTCCCTGGCAATAGTACCCAACGGGACTTCTACCGTAAATCTCTATTCCATAGATTACGATGAGAGTGTTTCATTCGATGTTGACGGTGAAAAACCGAAACAGCAGTGGGCATCCTATGTCTATGGTGTAATTCAGGAGATGAAGAAAAGGGGTGCTTCCCCGGGAGGTTTTGATGCGGTATTTGGCGGAGATATTCCTCTCGGAGCGGGAATATCCTCTTCCGCGGCCCTTGAGTCGGTTTTTGGAACGGCTCTCAATACCATTTTCAAACTTGGATTTGATAAAAGGGAATTGGCAAAGATCGGTCAGATGACGGAACACAATTATGTTGGTGTCCGCTGCGGCATAATGGATCAATTTGCTTCCCTTTTTGGAGAAGCCGGAAAGGTAATAAGACTTGACTGCCGTTCGCTAGAGTATGAGCTTTTTCCTTTTGAGCCCGAAGGCATAAGACTGGTGCTTATAGATACGATGGTCAAACATTCGCTTGCCTCTTCGGAGTACAATGTGCGTCGTGCCCAGTGTGAGGCGGGTGTCGCTGTCATAGCAAAGTATAAGGAAGGGGTGGAGCTGCTTCGGGATGTTGCTCTCGAAGATCTTGATGCTCACAAGGGAGAAATGGATCCCGAGGTATATCGGAGGTGCCATTTTGTTATTAGTGAGAATCAGCGCCTTTTGGATGGCTGTGAGGATTTGTCGAGGAGTGATTATGCTCTGTTTGGCCAAAAGATGTTCCGTACCCACGAAGGTTTGAGTAAAGAGTATGGAGTAAGTTGTGAGGAGCTCGACTTTATAGTGGAGATTGCCCGCAGTGTAGAGGGAGTTCTGGGTGCAAGAATGATGGGCGGCGGCTTTGGCGGCTGTGTTCTTGCAATGGTGAAAAATGAAAACCATGATGAGTATGTTGCAAAGGTGCGTGAGGCTTATCAGAAGCGCTTCGGCAAGGATCCGCGCGTAATTGATGTGGTTATTTCAGATGGAGCAAGGCAATGGTAGGTTCGGACATTAAATGTTTTACTCTAACCAACAGTAGCGGTGCGAGTGTCACCCTCAGCAACCTGGGTGCGGGTATTATTTCGGTCATCGTACCCGACAAGGATGGCAATATGGCTGATGTAGCCCTGGGTTATGCAAAGCCGGAGGATTATTTTTGTGATGGTCCCTGTATGGGAAAGGTGCCGGGAAGATATGCAAACAGGATAGCCTTCGGCAAATTTTCCCTTGCGGGAAAAGATTATTCTCTTTCAATAAATAACGGCCCCAACCATCTCCACGGAGGCCCTGGAGAGGAATGCTGGGCAAACCGTATTTGGTTTGGCGTTCAAAATCGTAATGAGGTCTCCTTTGCTCTCGAAAGTTCCGATGGTGATGCCGGATACCCCGGAAATGTAATGGCAGAAGTCATCTACAGCTGGGACGAAGAGTCTCGTCTGACCATCATTTTCCGTGCTAAGAGCGATGCCGATACGGTCATCAATCTCACCAACCACGCCTATTTTAACCTTAAAGGTGAGGGTAGGGGAGATATAAAAGATCACACCTTGCAACTTGAAGCCTCTCATTATCTCCCTACGGATGAAATACTCATCCCGAAGGGCATACTTGCTCCGGTGGAAGCCACTCCGATGGATTTCAGGACTCCGGTCAGAATAGGGGAACATCTTTTTGACGATTTTCCGGCACTTCGCTACGGCAAAGGATACGACAATTGCTGGGCGGTGGACGGATGGCAGAAAGGAGTGGTACGCAAGGTAGCCGAACTATCCGATCCGGTCAGCGGTCGTAAACTCATAGTCAGCACCGATGCGCCGGGTATCCAGATTTATACCGGTAACTGGCTCAAGGGTAGCCCCAAATCCAAGAGCAGAGCCGAATATGATGACTATTATGGCGTTGCGCTTGAGTGCCAATCTTTTCCCGATTCTCCCAACCAGCCCAATTTCCCTTCTACATTGCTCGCTGCTGGCGAAGAGTGGAAGAGAGTGATTGAATTTCATTTTACCAAATGAATTTCCACCTTTTCATAGCTCGCAGGATAGGTACCGAAGGCTCCGGCAGAGGTAGAATGGGTATCATCAGCAACCGTATCGGCTCAATCTCCGTAGCGGTCAGCATCCTCATTATGATAGTGGCGGTGGCCATCGTCGCGGGCTTCAAATCGGAAATCCGATCAAAGGCCACGGGTTTTATGGGTTCGGTAATGTTGGTAGCCCCCGGCGAATCTCCGATCAACGAACTTTATCCTCTGAGCGACTCTTTTTCCTATCGGAACGCCATCTTGGATCAAAAATATGTCAAAAGCGTGGACGGAGTGGTTTATTGTTCCGGGATGATCAAGAGTAAAGATGATATCAACGGACTCTATTTCAAGGGGGTGGATTCACTCTACAACCTTACTTTTTTTGAGAATTGCCTTTATGAAGGAGACTTGCCGGATTATAGCAGAAGAATCTCTAATGATGTGCTCATCTCACGCCGCTTGGCCTCCCGCATCGGCTGTTCCGCCGGAGATGATCTGGTAACTTATTTTATAAAAGATGAGGTTAAAGTGAGGAAATTCCGTATCTGCGGCCTCTATGATGCTCAACTTGAGGATTTGGACATGACCATGGCCCTGGTGGACAAACGACATGCGCAACGCATCAACGGATGGAGCAAAAATCAGGTATCTTCATTTGAGATAGCCATAGATCCGGACACTGATATTAAGCAGGCAAATGCCGAAATCGAAGAGATACTCTACGTCAACTCCACTGATGAAGATGATGCAATGTTTACTATGCCCCTCACACGCATTTTGGGCAATCTTTTTGACTGGCTGGCTCTGCTGGATCTAAATATGTTGATGGTATTGCTGCTGATGATGGTTGTGGCAGGCTTCAACATGATATCTGCGATTCTGATTATTCTTTTTGAAAAAATATCGATGATAGGCCTGCTCAAATCCCTTGGTATGCGCAATCGAAACATCAGCAACATTTTCTTGCTGAAAGCGGCTTCAATTGTAGGAAAAGGAATGATCTGGGGTAATATTATTGGACTCCTTATCTGTTTCCTCCAATGGAAATTCAAAATCATCAAGCTCAATCCCACCAATTATTTCGTAAGTTTTGTTCCTATAAAGCTCTCTTTCGTGGATATTCTTTTGCTCAATATCATTTCGGCAGTAGTGATCATGCTAATTATCTCGATATCCACTCTCTTCATAAGCCGCGTAAGCCCGGACAAAACGATGCGGGTGAATTGATTTGGGGTACGTGTTGCGTGGTACGTATATTATTTATATTTTTTCCATTTCTCCGGTATTTGTAAGTCGTAATCAGGAACTGAAAGATGAACAACATCCGGAAAAAGACTCTGACGAAATCTGCTTTCATAGCGTATCAGTAGTGTCGGATTTCCTATCCCCATAGAAGCCCAGTTACTTGAATACTGATTGGGAGGAAAATAGACAAACACCTTTTGCCTTGCTTGTATTGCAATTTCAATAGCGGGAATCATATCACTATCAGCAGAAACGATAATAGTTACTTCACATTTTTTTTGGTATGCATCTGCAACGATCTGAGTTGCTATCCTCACATCAGTTTCTTTTTCTTCGTGTGTGTAAATAATATTTCCACATCTGTAGCATTTAATCTGCTTGTTAATGTATTTGCCTAAAATTAAACAGAATTTTGGAGTCTCCCTATTAGCTTGGAAGAACGCATTCTGTCGCCTGCTTTGTTCTAAGTCGTCTGGCTTGGCTGAGAAATATTTGACCGCAATTAATATCTGATTGGGGCGCATGAACCTCTCAAAAAGCTTAACTATGTCAAGCCAATAGTATTTACGCCATCTTTTGTTTGATTTAAGTCCGTAGTAGAAATTGAAACCATCAATATAGACAATGACCCTTTGCTTTCCCTTCATTTCCAACATGATTGTCATAAAAATAAGCCACTTCATTACTGAAGTGGCGAGCCTTAGTCTTTTCCACCTAAGGGTGATAATTATGCACAAAGATAATTATTTCTTTTACTTAATAAAAACTTTACATAAAGTTTTTTTTATGATTTCAGCAATTTTGATTATTATATTCTCAGTCAAAAGTGTTACAGAACCCGCACCTCTGCAAAACTCCCCACTACACATTTCCCACTACAGACTACACACTCCCCACTACACACTATTCCACCACTTGTTTGTAGCGTTCGAAGAGGTCTATGACATTTCTCACATACCTTGTCGTCTGAGTCCCTTTGAAATCGGGCATCGATTCGAAGCCCTTTACCACTTCCTCCCAATCATTAGGGTCAAGTCCTATAGATGCGGCATGTTCGCGACATTGTTTGATGCGTCCGGTACCTGCATTATAGGATGCAAGTGCAAATTTTATCACATTGGCGGAGTCCAAGCCCTCTTTTCGGTAAAGGTTGAAAAGGTAGTCGAAATGGAGCGTTCCTGCTTTTATGTTGAGTTCCGGATCAAGAATGTCATCCACGCCGTAAATGGCTGCAGTTGACTCTTTGATTTGCATCAGACCACGTGCATTCTTTGCCGATGATGAAGAGTGAATGAAACGTGATTCTTCGTAAATAATGGCGCTGATAAGCCTCCAGTCTGCATTGATGTAGTTGCTGTATTTCTTGATAATGTAATCGTATGGGGAAATGGCACTCTTATGATCAAATCCCTCCGGCATTGCGCTCAAACGGTATGACCTGAAAAATCTGAAGACCATCTGCCTGTAGGTATCGTCCGACTTGAAATCGGAAAGCCAGAAATTGAAACTGTTGAGCAGCCGTTTATTGCCGACTTTTACTGCACAGGCATCTCTGCCGCCGGTTTCACGTGTCACAATCACTTTGGAAGCATATTGCTCGGGGATTGAATCGTTCATACTGAAGACCAGCATGTCATACTTTCCATCGACAAGGTATTTCCAGTCCAGTTTACTACCGACAGAAGGTACTATGAGAGATTCAGAGCCATTGTACTCTGCAAATCTCTCTATTAATTCGCGATTGAATCCTCCCTGACGACTTTGGCGGTCCGGTATAATGCTGAACACAAGAGTGTCCTTGCGATATATGTGATAAGTATTGCGTTTGCTTCGGTGCTCCGGAGTTATAAGTTTGATAGCGATCACTATGACCATTACGAGCAAACATTTTCCGAAAAAGTAAATGTCCTTTTTGGTCATGCTGTTATCTAATGTAAAATGGCCACCAGATGCCAAATTTGAAGCCCCTTTCAGGTCTTAGGTAGTTGTAGGCCGAAAAATAATCCGCCTGAGGCCACCCTTTGAATGTATTGGTGTACTTGACAAACAGGGTTACGTTTTTCCACTGTACATTGACAAATGCATCGAAATATGGGGTGCCTCCTATGAGTTCCTTTTGCTGGTTATGGAATACTCCTAGGTCGGGGCTGTACGATTGAACATAATATTTGGTGTGGAAGAGGGCGTTGAGACCTATTTGCATTCTCATCACATCCTTGACCACGTTGAATTCTATATAATATTTGAGATTGAGGGAAAGTTTCGGTAGCGGGAGCGCCTCCCCGTCAGATGCCATCTGGAACAGGGCACGATTGTCCAGATGGAGTATCCAAAGTCGGATGTTCTGTTCCAAAGATGCCGAAATGATGCTTAAGGGCTTGCTCACTTGTCTTATTATCGAGAGAGTGTCATAATAGATAAGTCCGCTCACCAGGGCATAATCAAATCTGGCATGTGTCTGCCATTTTGGAATATCGAGAGAAGCCTCGACCCTGCTGTCGGAGATTTTTGTAAAATCATTGTGCCATTTGTGGTGGTTGGTATAGATCTTTTGATGAAAAGGGTGAGGTTCCGTCAGTGTGGTGCGTAATCGACCTGTAATATGGATACCATCCTCTATAGGGTAGAATGAAAATCTGATTTTTCCTCCAATGTCGAGATCATTGAGATTGTATCCGGCAAAGGTGTATTTGCCGTCGGCATTCCATGAGAGGTATTTTCGGTATTGTCCTGAAACTCCGGCATAGAGGTAGAGATTATTGTGACGCTCGTTGATATTTCCGCTCAGATAGTGCGATGGATCGAAGCTGTAGATGGAGAGCATCTGGTAGCCGACTCCAACGTCTATTTTGGATAACACGGCATCGTGAGCAAATGGTTGCAGACGTATGAAAGCTTTGTTTTCAAACCGTTCCGTTCCCAGAGAGTCTCTGCTGGATATATTGTTGAGATAGAATTGGTTTAGATAGAAATTACGACCGCGAATGTCGTTTTCAGCGATGTTGTCAGTGTAGACTTTTCCATATCTCGAGTACTCGGCGCTATGTCCTATGTATGCAACGGTACCTTCTCCTACCGAAAGCGAGTCCTTCTTGCGGAAGAAATTCATAGGTATGGTGTAGGTGTGGGTTAGATATGCAGTTCTTCGTTTGAGCAGATTGTCGGCATTCTGAAGATTGACTTCAATGGATTTGGCATCCACGATGGTGTCCCTGATCCAGAATGAGTCTTGCAGACCGCCATTTTCGGAACGGATTACCGCCTGGCTGATAAACCCGGCGTTGAGAAGGTATTTTTTGCCGAGATAATTGAGTCCAATGGCGTATGAACGGTTGTTGGTAGCTTCATCCTTGAGCATACCTTTCGATCCGTACTGTCTGTATAGGAAGGAGAGGTTTAGCGCAGGTGTGATATTCTGGGTGGTGAGGATTTTGACACAGGACTCCTCCAGTTGCTGAGTGGCGAAGGGTGTCCCCCAATATGCAAGTTCCGTATATGCAGATTTGGTGTTGTATTGTGGTATGTTTTCCGGCGTGTAGAAGTAGCCCAGATAGGGTTCGAACATCGGAAATACATCCAGCTTTTCCCGTTTAATAAAGTTGTGATACTGCATTGCTGAGCCGATAGTGCCAAGGTATGTGCCATTGACGTCATTACGCAGGAAGGGATAGTCGTTGAACCTGTACTGGAAGGAGGTATCTATTTCCATGAGGGTAATGTCGTTGAAATCCTGCTCGTGGGTCCAGGTGAGCATGCGCCGGTAGTGGAGCGAATCGGGGATGATATAGCTGTCCAAAATACGGGGCGTCGCCAGTCTAACGCTGTCGCGGTACTCTCTGGCGATTCTTCTTTCTGCCCTCTTTATATCCTTTGCATCCGGAAGATGGAGCGCAAGAGAATCAAAGTAGGCGGTATATGTGGAGTCAAGATAGTGTATGGTAAGTGTATCAATGCATTTCCAAAAATTCATCGTATCTATCTCCATAATGCCGTAGGGATAGGTCAGAGTGTCAGATGAGGCCGCTATTGTATCGGTGGCTGACAGTGTTGCTGAAATCGCAGCACTATCTTTCATGGCAGGAATTGTGTCACGAAAAACAGGAATGGTATCCTGAACAATAGGAATGGTGTCGCGAAAAGCGGGAATAGTGTGTTGACCGATAGTAATAGTGTAACGGCCGCGTCCATATGAGACAACGACCAGACACAATACCGCCAGCAGCACTATTACAACTCTTTTACTGACCATCGATGGCATTAAATCAATCTATTTACCCTTTTATTACCTTTTCAGGCTTAATGGTAGAACATCCTATCAAGAATAATACCACAAGCAATACGATGGATCCGAGCATCACATAGAGGAGGGAACCTGTTCCGAGTGTTCCCACAAGTTTATTGAGTAAAGTGTTGCCGATAAGAGCGATGGTCAGGGCAAAACTAAATGCCGTGCCCGACATCTCGCTGTACTTCTCTCCGAGTATGCCGAATGTGGCTGGGAATGTAGCTGCAAGACCCATACCGATAAGTGTTGTACCTATAATGGTCATTATTGAGTTGTTGGCAGTAAAGAGGCAAATGATACCTACAACGGCTATTGCCATGCTTGTTAGCACAATTGCCTTGCTGGAGGCCTTTCTGGAGATAACGATCAGAGAGGCTCTGCTTATTGCAAGTCCGACAGGAATAAAAATCGATGCCACAAGTGCCATTTTCCCAATATACCCTATATCTGCAAGATATTTTGAGGTCCATGTAGCTGCAAGGGCTTCAAGACCGCTCTGGAACGCCAGTGCAAGGCTGAAAATAATAAGGGTGGGTTCCTTAATCATCTTGATCACGCTCCTGAACGAGATACCCTGCTTGCATTTGGCTTCGGGAAATTTTATCACTATGAAATAGAGCATGGCGGCTGCCATGAAAAAACCCATTATCATAAGAACTTTGTGATAGTCAACAACATCATAGAGGAGTGTCATTATCAGGGTAATGACAATGGCTCCGATGCAATAGACCAGACCGAGGACAAAGAGATTGGAGGTCCTGGCTTTTCCTTCGGAAGAGTCGGAAATCAGGGCGCTGGTGGATCCGTTGAGCATTCCTCCGCAGGTACCTATAAGGAGTATGGCAGTTACCATTGCCCCAAAGGAGTTGGTGAAAGCAAGTATCTCAAGACCCACAACACCCATTGCCGCAGCAATGATCAGGAGTATCTTGTAACCGTATCTGTCAATGATTGGACCGAATACGAGTGAACCGAAAAGTACTCCCAGAGGGAGCGAGCTGGCCAGAGTCGAGCTTTGAGCGGGGGTCAGGCCCAGTGCGTTTAGAATTGTGCCCAGTACAAAGAACACAACTCCGAAAAAGAAGATGCCGATTTGAGCGGCAATTATTACTTTGACATTAGTCTTTTGTGTCATAATCCGTTATTTTGCATATTTGATGGCTACCGCTCCGGCTCCGTAGAGTCCTGCGAGCTTGGGCAGCGCTGTTGATGTGATTTCTACCTGTTTCATGCTTATGGGTTGGGCCCATTTTTCTGCTTCGCGGCGGATTTGAGGAATAAATTTAACCGCCGGACCAAAGACTCCTCCTCCGAAAATTACCTTCTCGGGGTTGAATATGCTTATGAGATTGGCCGTGGCCATGCCCCACATTTCAATTGCCTCCTCTATCACCCTTTTGGCAAGAGGATCTCCATTGTCGTATGCCTCAAAAATGTGATAGGAGGTGATATCTTCGATGCTATGTTTACGGAGTTCTTCACGATACTCTTTGTTTTCCCTTAAGAATTTGCGCGCCTGTTTAGCTAAGCCCTCTCCGGAACAGTATGTCTCAAAACAACCGCATTCGTCATATTCGTCTGTGTAGGGTGGCTTTAGGGCAAGCCATCCGATTGCTCCGACGATATCCGAATGGCCGTGTAGCACACGGTTATCAATTAGAATTCCGGCTCCGATACCGGTGCCGACAGCTATAAAGATCGCATTGCGACACCTCTTTGCACAACCCATCTGAACTTCGCCCAATATATAGCAGGTACGGTCGCTTTCGATGGTAACAGTAGCTTGTGGTGCAACTTTAAGTAATTCGTCGCGAAGAGGGTAATTCTCCCATCCGGGAATGTTCGGGGCCCATACACATCCTGTATCGGAGTAGGAAATGCCCGGAATGCAGACCCCGATGCTCAGAGGTGCTCCTTGTGCTATGCAACCCTCGTCACACAGATCCCAGCAGAGGTCACATACGAGTGCACCAACCTCAGCACCACTTCTGTTTTCGAGAAGCACATGTTTTTGGAGTAGAATCTCCCCCTCTTTGTTAAAAATGGCTCCGACTGCTTTGGTGCCGCCCAGATCTATTCCGATGTAGTTCATAGCTCTTTCATATGATTTTTACTCCGATTTTTGCCAGTTCCCTTAAGGTTTTTTCGTGTCCTTTCTCATCTATATAAGCGAGCGCTTTCTCAAGCAGGAACACATTATGTCCTGACTTGACCAGGTCAAAACAGGTCTCGCGAATACAATACTCTGTGGCAATACCGCTCACTATGACATCCTTGCTGAGGCAGGAGTTAAGTTCAATGCCTTCGCGGTCACGTCCTTCGAATCCGGAGTATTGCTCTTTACGGGGATTGCAGCCCTTGTAAAACTTGTTGTCGCGGGAAGGCCTGTTGGCTTCATTCTCTATGCGATAAAACCGAGCGTGAATATCACCTCCACGTGTCTTTTGGACGCAGTGTACCGGCCAGATACCCCCATTATTTTTAAACGAACAGTGATTCTCAGGATGATTGTCCAGCACATAGAGAACCCTTTGACCCGGGTGAGCATCAATATATTTGACACTCTCTTCCACTGCTTTTTCAGCATTTGTGCAAGCCAGGGAGCCGTCAATAAAGTCGTAGAGCATATCCACCACCACGTGAGTGTATCTTCTGGTACCACTGGTGTCCTCCATCTCCTCCATTGCATTGATCTGCAGGATAATCCTGTTGATAATTTTCATTTTCAGGTCATAGAGGTCATCGGAGATATCCACTTTGTAGAAGTGAGGATTGAGAATACGGGTCTGCGTTTCGTCAAAGCAGGCGAGATTTGCCCTATAGTACTCTCTCTTTTCTTGAACGGTGCGTTTGTCCGGAAGAATTTTTCCATTGTCGAATATAAGCTCCTGGAGTTTGCGGAATGTATATGAACCGGCAGGGAAGGTGGTGAACTTGCTCACATCCATCTCGTCCACGATTGTAAGTTCTTCCCCGGCTTCTATGATTTTGGCAAAGGAGTCACCTCTGAGACAGGTTACATCGGCTTCAAAACGTCCTTTTTGAATCAGACGGTAGGTAATCTGGAATCCCGGATTGATCAGTTTTATTTTATCTTCAGAGCGTTTGAGTACCGGTTCATTGCCCACCTGCACTAGTTTGTAGACATTGCCGAAACAGGGATTGTGTTTGGAAGTGGCAATTGCATCGCCCACGCCATAGTTGTCAATGCGGGCATTCTGCTTCTCAAGGTCGGAAATGATATACTCGTCGAGAGAGTTTGTTGCAAATATCCTGCATTTTGTGAGTCCCGCTTCGTCAAGTGCTTCACGACACTTTTGTGAGAGATAGGTTAAGTCTCCGCTGTCGAGACGCACTCCATAGCCCTGGGGATAGGAATCGTCGATACCATTGGCCCGGAAGGCTTTGATTGCATTTTTTAGACCGCATTTAAGGGTATCAAAGGTGTCGATCAACAGGATTAGCGGCTCGTTTTTGTGTGTCTTTATGTAAGTGTCAAAGGCTTTGTATTCACCCTCAATGGAGCAGCCGAATGATGTAGTATAGCTATGGGCCATTGTGCCCGTTGATTCAAATCCGCACTTTATACCGGCGAGAATGTTGGAACTGCTTTGGCATCCGCCAATAACAGCTGCTTTGGCGCCATACTGGGCGGCCCAAGGACCATGTGCCCTGCGCGAGCCAAATTCACTGACCGGTTTGGGAGTGCTTCGTGTGACGCGGGAAGCTTTTGTGGCTACTGCCATCTGGTGGTTCATTAT
>Ga0116158_10003734_pt1 | contig 13104 bp, 8 predicted proteins | sample AD_UKC052_MetaG_FD_89883 | JGI IMG/M metagenome (GOLD analysis project Ga0116158, IMG submission 89883) | Active sludge microbial communities of municipal wastewater-treating anaerobic digesters from USA - AD_UKC052_MetaG | ecosystem: Engineered > Bioreactor > Anaerobic > Digestate | place: USA... | reverse complement strand
GGGAGGATAGTGTCTACGGCTGATATCCATCCAGTCGTAGGTCACTTCTTCCTGGCTACCGTCAGGATTTTCTATGGTAATGGTCTGCGCCGGAGTGGAGGGATGCGGATGTTGATATTCAAAGCTAAACACGCCATCCTCAAAGCAATTTACCCCTCCATGGCCAATGGCATAAAGATTGGCATAGATGTAATGTGGGGCATCATCAGGGCGGCACATGGGATGGAGGCGCTCCAATGTAGAAGGATCTTTGTAGCCATACTTGATCTCAATGCTTTCTTCCGAGAACAGATTTACAAAGTCCGTATCGTTATTGATCGGATCGTCCCCGAGTGGGGTGCCCATGAGGGTAATATCTCCGATTATCTTCAGTTTGCCAGATGACGCCCAGGTTTGCGTGCCACTGAATGTCCCCTTGATCCACAGTTCGCCATGGACAAAAAACTCATTTCCGTTTAAACCATTAATCTCAATCGGAGACCAAACTGTATCAACCACTGTAAAAGTGTTTGTGAACAAAGAATCTTCCATGGATGGGTATTCCGCATAAACCGGAATTGATACTCTCCGTGGGGTTGATAGCTGAGCCTTATAACCCGTGGCATGTGATCCATATACATTAATCATGTAGATGTCAGCACCGTGAAGGTTAACCCCATCCCTCCGCACGGGACAAAACGGTGGCAAAGAAAAGCCGCCTTCTTCCTCAAGCAAACCTCCAGCAAAGACCTGATCTACTGGGTAATTGGCTGGTGTTGATAACACGTGACCACCCACGATAACAGGTGCGTTAAAGCGTGGCCAGCCGCCGTTATCTCCGCCTCCGGCATTCTTGATGTACATATCGCCATTAATGCGCACAATTCCGTTCACGTCATCTATGCCATACCAGTAAGAAGGGGTATTGTGTGGGGACCTATTATGCTCATAGTAAGCATGATATGGCTTCAGAGTGGGATCATCCACACCATCCATGGTGTAGTCCCATTGAAGCCACTCGGGTAAAGAATGATGTAAGCGAAACTCAGCCAGATAACCGTTACGCGCGTAGAAATAAGGTCTGCTCTCATTGATTGTATGTGGGAAGGGATTATCGGGCATCTGCGCCCAGTTCACTCCGCCATCGAAGCTCTCAAAGACAGTGCCCGCGTGCACCAACAGCCGGTCACCAAGTACCGTAAGAGTTGGCCGAATCCGGGATATGGGGCTGGCTGAGACCAGGTACTCATCCCAGGTATTGCCGGCATCCTGGCTGAGGCAAAACTTGATCATGCCAGACAAAGGATAAGCGGCATTCTCTGCTTGAAAATAGACATACATGATGGTATCGCCATCAGAATGGCAAGATAGCTCGCCGCCAAAATAGGCCATGTCCGCAGTCAATTCGACCGCGCTGAGACCGCAGAAGACCAACTGGCACAGCACAAAAAAGACAAAAGCAAAGCGCGTAAGCATGATTCCTCCTCACCTGATGAACCTTTACAATGTGTCTGAAGAATCAATGAGCAATTTATGTTCCAATCGGTAAAATTTTGCCGGGTACCACCCGTAGTTGGAGAAATGTATGCATCTTATGTCTAACGCGGATTTGTGGGGATTATGAGGTGGAATGCCAGCTAGAGGTATTTCAACTCAGGGGATCAGTTTGGGCATTGAGCTCGCGCTTGTCTGCAGTGCTTCAGAACTTCCGCACCAAGCAGCTTCAGCACTAACTTCAAGCAATGATTTATCTTGACACTATTTGGGCGTCTAAAATCCTGACATTCTGTATAAAAACCGAAAAGGAGAATCGATGAAGACCCTAACCCCAAGTCCGAGCGATATTACCCAAGCCTGGTATATCGTAGATGCGACGGGACTGCCTCTTGGTCGGTTATCCACGAAGATTGCCACGATCCTTCGCGGCAAGAACAAACCGTATTTTGCAACGAACATCGACACAGGTGATTACGTAGTAGTCATCAATGCCGACAAAGTTCGCGTTACCGGCCTGAAGGCCCTGCAAAAGGTTTACAAGTCTTTCAGTGGATACCCCAGTGGGCTCAAAGAGATCCCGTATGCAAAGATTCTGGAAGAGCATCCTGAAAGGATCATCGAGCATGCCGTCAGAGGCATGATGCCGAAGAACACCTTAGGACGCCAAATGATGAAAAAACTGAAAGTTTACACCGGCACTGAGCATCCCCATGCTGCGCAAAAGCCAGTGGAACTGAGCCTGTAAGGAGACAAACAAGGTATGCAAAATTTTGATGCCGTTGGAAGAAGAAAGAATGCCACTGCCCGGGTACGCATTACCCCCGGCACCGGCAAGCGCATCATCAACAAAGTGCAGATGAAGAAGTACCTGCAGCGTGAAACCTTGGAAATGGTGGTGGAACAGCCCCTGCAGACCGTTGGTCTTTCCGAGAGTCTCGATGTGTACGTAAACGTAACCGGTGGCGGCCTCAGCGGTCAGGCCGGCGCGATTCGTCATGGTATTTCCCGCGCGCTTGTAGAGTATGATGAAAACCTCAGACAAGCTCTGAAAGCCCGTGGATTCCTTACCCGCGATCCCCGTATGGTGGAGCGTAAGAAATCCGGTCGTCCGAAAGCCAGAAAGAGATTCCAATTCTCCAAGCGTTAATCTCAGGGTTTTTGGGGGAGATCATCTCCCTTGGACACGAGTAGCATGAGCTTTCGAAAACATTACACAGAACTTGGCGAGACAGCCAAAATAAGCCACCAAAGCGAGTTGCAAGGCGGTGAGGGGATAGCCCCTCTGAATTGCGTGGATCCTTTGGCGGAATAATTAACCGTAGATTAGGAGAAATAAATGTCCGTTGTATCTATGAAACAACTATTGGAAGCCGGTGTTCACTTTGGACATCAGACTTTCAAGTGGAATCCCAAGATGAAAAAGTACATCTTCATCAAACGCAATGGGATCCACATCATCGACCTCAAGCAAACGGTCGATGCCATCAATGAAGCCTATCAGTTCATGAAAGAAGTGGCGAGCAGAAGAGAATACATCCTCTTCGTGGGCACCAAAAAGCAAGCCCAAAGCGCCATCAAAGAAGCTGCTGAAAAGGCTGGTGTATTTTACGTGAACCAACGCTGGTATGGCGGTATGCTTACCAATATGACCACCATTCGCCAGAGCATCGAAAAGATGAAGTACTTCGAAGAGATCGAAGCCGATGGCACGCTGAACAGCTACACCAAGCTGGAAGCTCAAAAGATGAAACGTATGCACGATAAGATCGATTTTTCCCTGGGCGGAATCCGGGATATGGATGCCAAACCGGGAGCGATCTTCGTGGTGGATACCGAATATGAAGACATCGCCATCCATGAAGCCCGCATCCTGAATATCCCCATCATCGCGATGGTGGATACCAATTGCGATCCCGACCTCATCGACTACGTGATTCCCTCAAACGACGACGCCACCCGCGCCATCGCCTTGATTTCGGACATCATGGCCAATGCTGTATTGGAAGGCAGAGGCTTGGCTTCCGAAGGTGCCGAAAATGCCGAAGGCGCTTCTGAAGACGTAGAAGAAGAGAGCGAGGAAATCGCTGAAGTAGCAGAAGCCGTGGAAGCCGAATTGGCTGCCACTGAGCAATAGTAAAGAATCGTATTGCGTGCCGGATATCCCAGCCGGCACGCACCCTCAAACCTCTGTTTCTTAACACACAAAGGAGAATCAAATGGCAGAGATTACCGCAACCATGGTAAAAGAACTGCGCGAGAGAACCGGAGTAGGCATGATGGAATGCCGTAAAGCTCTGGTGGAGTCCAATGGCGACATGGACGGAGCCATCAAATTCCTGCGCGAGCGTGGAATTTCCAAAGCGGAGGCTAAAAGCCTGCGTGAGACCAAAGAGGGGATCATCTTCTCTTACATTCATTTTAACGGCAAGATCGGCGTGTTACTGGAGCTCAATTGCGAATCCGATTTTGTGGCTCGTACCGACGAATTTAAAGCCCTGGCCGAAGAAATCGCCCTGCAGATCGCTGCGACCAGTCCTTTGGCCATCACCGCCGAAGGCATTGATCCCGAGATCATCGAACGTGAAAAAGAAATTGCCCGCAATAAAGCCCTAAACGATGGCAAGAAAGCCGACATCGTTGATAAAATCGTGGAAGGCAATATCAAAAAGTATTGCAGCGAACACGCCCTGATGGAGCAAGGCCTGATCAGCAACGAGAAAATGACTGTGAAGGAACTCCTGACCAACGCCGTGGCCAAAACCGGCGAAAACATTCAGATCGCGCGTTTCACTCGTTACGCCCTGGGCGAATAAGCCCCATAGACCGGGATGAACAGCACATTTGACTGCAGCAAGATCGAACATCTGATGCTGAAGCTGAGCGGGGAGATCCTCGCCGGCAATAAAGGCTTCGGATTCGACGATGCCGTCTGTGATTCACTCACTGACGATCTGATCGAGGTGCGGGAAAAGGGCTATGGCCTGGCGATTGTATTGGGCGGAGGAAACATCTTCCGCGGTGGCAGCATCAAAAACCTGGAACTCGATCGAGTTGCCATGGACAATATCGGAATGCTGGCCACCATCCAAAATGCCATTTACCTCAGCGAGATTCTGAATGGTAAAGGCTGCCCGGCAGAAGTCTTTTCCAGCTTTGTGCTGGATAAAGTAGCCCCCCATTACAGCGCTCCAAAGGTGCGTAAAGCAATGGCAGAAGGCAAGATATGCTTCGTGGCCGGTGGTACGGGAAATCCGTATTTTACCACCGATACCGCCGCTGTGCTGAGAGCCATCGAATTGAAGCTGGATATCGTGCTAAAGGCCACCAAAGTGGATGGACTTTACACCGCCGATCCGGCCAAAAACGCAGACGCCCGCTTTATCGCCGATGCCTCATACCAGACCTGCCTGGAGCAACGCCTGGGCGTGATGGATCTTACTGCCTTTTCCCTGGCAGCGGATCACAATATGCCGATCAAGATCTTCAACGTCACCCAAAAAGGCATGCTGCATGCCGCGCTCACCGATGTCAACGTGGGCACATATATTCATCCCTGATTCGAGGAACAGACCATGCAAACACTGAAAGACAGTACAAAAGAGAAGATGCAGAAATCCTTCGATTCCTTGCTGCACCAATATTCAAAAGTGCGCACGGGACGCGCCAGCGCTTCTATTCTGGATGATATCCGGATCAATTACTATGGCGAACCCACCCCGGTGAAGCAGCTCTGCAACATCTCGATCCCGGAACCGCGTACCATCGTGGTACAGCCCTGGGACAAAACCACCCTGGCAGATATCGAAAAAGCCATCCTGGGTGCCAATATCGGAATCACTCCGGAAAACGACGGCAACGTGATCCGCTTGCCCTTCCAGCCTCTCACCGAAGATAAGCGCAAGGACATCGTGAAGAACCTCAAAAAGCTGGCGGAAGACGCCCGCGTGGCAATTAGGAACATCCGCAGAGATGCAAACGAAGCTGCCAAGAAAATGAAGAAAGATAGCGATATCAGCGAGGACGACGAAAAGAAAGTGCTCAAAGAAGTGCAAGATATCACCGACGAGTGGATCAAAAAGATCGACGACGTGGAAAAAACCAAAGAAAAAGAAATCATGGAAGTGTAATCAACTTCCGCTATTCAATAACCGCCCCGGGATCTATCCCGGGGTTTTTTATCATTGAGCCTGATCAGCGAGTTTTCCTTTGTTATGGTTACTGGCTTCCCCATCTCTGTTCATATATTACAACAAATCCGCGCATTCCGCGTAATCCCTGCGCTCTCAACTTGGCACCCATGCCCCCTCTCATCACATGAACGGCACTCAAAGGCCACTTGAACCCCTCCTGAATCCAGTTCAAGTGGGGTTCAAGTGGAGTTCGAGTGGAATTCAAGCCAGAAGAGGGACGGAAAACCCATATCAAGAAGATGCAAAGAATTGGTTTTCTCGAACCATGATTCCGACTTATCCACATGATGACGGCAGCAATCTGTTATGAATTGTGGGTTGTGCACCCAGTTGATGCAGTAGAGCCATCTCCCGAAAAGAAAGTGTTGCATACATTCGCCTGTAGCGAAGTACCACAATTCGACACGTCCCCGTGTCGACACGGAACGAAGTTCCGTAAAAGCAAGCGACTGCGTGGCTTCTGCAGACGAGACGTCTGCAATCCTGATAGGGGCAACATTATCATAGCATACACCTGTAGGGGCTTTCCTGCGGAACATAGGCGGTACGGCGACCGCCTGTACAGTAGGGGCGCTCGCCGAAGCGCCCTTTTGAGAAAAGGCGGTAGAGTGTAGGGACTTTCCTGCGGTTCGCCCACCAAAGCCCCCCCATACCCTGGCATTCCGACCCCGTAACGTAGCATTCCAATGCTGCGAAACATAGGCGGTACGGCGACCGCCTGTACAGTAGGGGCGCTCGCCGAAGCGCCCTTTTGAGAAAAGGCGGTACGGTGTAGGGTACTTCCTGCGGTTCGCCATCAAAAAGCCCCTCGCTATGAATAGTGTCGCCCTCCGGGCTGCTTGAGACTTCATCAACGTCTTAATTACATGCAAATGCATGATCGTATAGTATAAACGAAGGCATAGCATCGAAGCAAGACGTGATCTATGGCAATTGATAATAAGACGGGGCTAATAAAATGGGAGACTACCCCAGTACGAGTTTTACCTTGACATATATTACTGATAAAGTATCCGGGGCATACTACATACAGGGACGGTCAGAATGGACTATACTTTTACAATCCGATTTGGTAGAGAACGTTACCCGGAGTATCCCAGAGTCCTTACATTAGCCTCCAAATTCGGGATGTATCTTCCGGCCAAAGAGGGCGAAGCTTATCATGTGATCAAGACCGGCAATAAAGAGGTCATGGCCAAATATGAGGTGTTTGATGAACTGATGAACACGATCTCTGATTGGGCGTCGGTTCGCTTGCTGCATGATGGTCTGGAGTATATGCCGGATGAATTCGCGCTGGATGAAAAGGCTGCGATCGTCACATGTTATCACAAGTATCTCCGGTCTGAGAGCAAGGACACCTACTGCGACATGAAAAGGCCTTCCTGTTGGGGCTGCCGGATGCTCGACGGCATTGTACTGCACCACGAGAAAGCCCCCTTCTCCAAGGCCGAAAAGTATTGGTATCAATTTGGATCGTTTGATGATAACAATACTTGGCGCATCCACAGGGAAGAGCTGATCAAGGCTCTGGAAGAGATCGTTCAAAAAAAGAATATCCACTTCTGTCCCATATTCGAATATAAGTTTTTCCGCAGATACATAGCTGTACTTCCTGTGCTGATACACTTGCCCGATCCCACTCACTGGGAGATCCTGTATCGAAACGATTCCCAGATCAGCATGAAAAACTGGGAGCCACTGAGCATTATGCACATCAATTCAGACTTGGAAACCAGAGATGGATCCGGCAGGCAGACAGATTGCAGTACTCCGGCCAAAGTGAAGGACGAGAATGCTTCCGACAGCCGATATCTGAGAAGTATACCTGTGACCTCCTTTGCCGATATTGGCGGGGTGGACGATATCGTCCAAAATATCAGGGTGATGATCGAATTGCCGCTCAAAAGACCTAAACTCTTTGAACAATTGGGCGTAAAACCTTATCGTGGGATACTGCTCTGGGGAGATCCAGGTAACGGCAAAACACTGATAGCCAAAGCTATAGCTCATGAAGTGAAAGCTCACTTCATCCCTGTGTCAGGTCCCGATATCCTCAATAAAGAATTTGGTAAATCCGAACAAAACCTGCGTGACATCTTTGAAGAAGCCAAGACCTATCAGCCCTCTGTGATCTTCATCGATGAGATAGATTCCATCGCCCAGACCCGGTTATCCGGTGAATCTTCAAAGTGGTATGCCACGCTGGTAAATCAACTTCTGGCACTAATGGACGGGATTGATGACTTTGGCAACGTAACGGTGCTGGCTTCTACAAATAGACCCGACCTGCTGGATGCCGCGCTGCTGCGACCAGGGCGTTTCGACTATAAACTGGAGATCAAGAAGCCCAATCTGCCCGGCTGTAAGAAAGTGCTGGAGATCGCCACCCGGGATATGCCCCTGGCTGACGACGTGGATCTCTTTGCCTATGCAGAATCCGTGGCGGGATACTCCGCCGCCGAGATCACTTTCCTGGCCAAGGAAGCAGCTATGGTTCGGCTGCGTAAAACCCTGGAAGCTAAAGAAATAGACATGGATAAAAATGATGATACCGACTACTCCTTCATCAAAATCACTATGGCGGACTTCCGCGCAGCGCTACATATTCTAAAATGGAACCGGAGCTATGTGAACATCACCTATTCCCTAAAGGACAAGAAGCTTACCTAATACAGGATCCACTTTGAAATGACATGTATATCCAAGACATTGCTCTGGAACTCAGGACTGGGTATGTAGGCCAATAAAGAGAACAAGAGGAAAAGAGAAAAAGAAGAAAGATGGGGAACAGCACCCCGGTACTACAAAACCAAGCACTTTAGCACTAAGAACTCCCACACAACTTGAAAACCTGAAAACTCGAAATCCCGCAAACCCTAAAACTTAACAACCCCCTTCTAACAAAAAACCCGGCACCACAGTACCGGGTTTGAACAATCTATTTGGATGGATTACTTCATCAGGATCATCTTGCGGGACTGGCTATATTTCCCCGCAATCAAGCGATAGAAATAGATGCCTGAAGATACGGAGCGGCCGTGGCTGTCTCTGCCATCCCAGATCAATTGATGTTTACCTGCCATCATATTCGATTTGGCGAGCTGACGTACCAATTGACCCCTGGTATTGTAGATATTCAGGGTGGCGTGTCCAGCTTCGGCCAGCGAGAATTGGATGGTGGTGGTGGGGTTGAAGGGATTGGGGAAGTTTGAGCCCAAAGCGGTTACCAGGCTGGGGCTAACGGGATCGTCACCGCTTACATAGGGGAAAGGCGCGTAAATGGTGTTTGATGGGCTGCCTTCCACATTCATAAATACCGGTGCCACGTAGAAACGGTAAGCGCCCTCGAGTACGAAGGTCTCGGAGTATGAGGTCTCGGTATTTTCCACTACCATTTCATAGGGGCCAGAATCGAATCTGCGATATACGCGATAGGCGGTGATGGGCAGTACGGGATCGATCGGCGCCGCCCAGGACATGGTGAAGAGTCCACTGACGTTGTCTACGGAGAAAACCAGCTCTGTTACTGCAGGTAAATCGATGAGTGTAAACTCTGTTGCCACCACGGGATTATCTATGCTGATATGAATGTTGTTCTGAGTAGAATTCTGATGGTTTGGCATGGCTGCCGTTACCGAGTGGGTCCCTTTTGCCAGATAGAGGGTGAAATGGCCTTCGCTATCGGCATGAGTGCTGAAGCGTTGGTTTGAGGTAAGCGTGGCAGAGGAAGGATCGGCGCCGGAACTGGGATAGACTGTGCCATGCAGGAATCCGGTTTTCAGGTTCACTCCGCTCAGTTGGAAATCATCGATGAACCAACCGGGAGCAGTGATATCACCATTGGAGCCCAGACGGAAGCGGAACATCACTTCTTGATTGGCAAATGAGCCCAGATCAAAGGAAGCGTTCACCCAGGCGGCACTGTTGCCGGTCCAGCCGGGTTGACTGCCCAGTCCGTCCACGCTGGCGTTGGGATAACCGCCTGCGGGAGTGATGATGTCCCAATGCTGTCCGCCATCGGTGGAGATGGAGACGTTTACGCCGTCATAGACGTTTTCGGTGTAGTAGTAGTGCTTGAAGCTGAGGTTGCTATCTTCCGAAAGTGTATATACGGGGGTCACGAGCTGGTAGGAGGCATTGTTGGGATAGTGCCCCACCAGGCTTGCCGCCCACACTTTTTCGCCGCTAAAGGCGCTAACAGTGGCGGGTATGCCCCAAGCCCAGCCCATTTCGGAGATGAAGCCGCCGTTATCCAGTTCAAAGTTGTTTTGGATATTGGGCAGATTGAAGGGGATATTCAGATCCAGGCTGACAGCCTGGCCATTATCGGGGGATGCCTCAAAGTGCAGCGGGATAAAGGCTCCCGCGCCGTTGACAGCAGAGAAATCCAGATTGAAGACGGCTTGCATGATCTGATTTTCAGGGATATTCGAAATCGCAATGATGGGATTCAGAATCTGCAGGTTCGGGAACTCCGATGAGAGAGTCATATTGATATTTCTGGCTTCCACTGCGCTGTCGTTCTTGAGATTGATGATCAATTGAATCTGCTCGCCGGCATCGATCACGCCGTTGAAATTGCCATTGTAGTCATTGATCATGAAGGAATGATATTGCAGCTTGTTGGCTTCCACACGCAGACTGAACATGCGGTTCCAGCTCACTTCACCGGCAGTGACCGCGAGGCCGAAATTGATGATGTGATCCGAAGGGCAATCGGGTGATACCGCAAATTCGAAGGGGTTGCGGTTCACACCGCCATTTCCCGGCTCCAGATCGAAATAGGGGGACACGGCATTGACCAGAGTGATATAAGGATCATCGGTGCTTAGCACAGTGCTGATGCCAGCTGCGACCACGTTTCCGGAGTTCTGCAGTTTCACACCCAGTTTTACGGTTTCGCCGGGTTCCACCACGCTGTTATTGTCGCTCACGTAGGTTTCCTCGATGAGCAGATTGGCAGCCTCGTAATAGGTGGGCACATTGGTGATATATAGCGCTTTACCGCTGGAAAGCTGCGCAGCGGCCGTAGGATAAGTATTATTGAAGGAATACTCCAATCCACGCAGACCGGTGTGATCTTCAATGCCGATGGTGGCGTAGTTTCCGTGATTGTTGCCGGATTGAGAATCCACGTTATTAAAGGTGTGATACAGGAACTTGATGGGTCCATCACCAAGGGAGGTGCTATAAGTGGCCTGATCATAGAGGATCACCTGGAAGGTCTCCATGGAAGATCCGTTCTTGCCGTTCTTGAGGTTATACCATTCGATGATGAATGAATGGTTGTTGCGGTCAAAATAGGTGTATATCCCGCCGCCAGAGTGAGTGGCAAGATCATCCCAGAAGGGGGCAATCATCGGGCTGGGACCCATGGCGCCGGGCAGACGGAAGTTTCTAAATTCACCATTGGCTGTTTCGCCCATGGCGATGAAACCATTGGAACAGACTGTGATCTGATCGTAAAGACGGCCATAGAACTGGAAGGGGAAGGGCAGGCCGACCACGGCGGTGGATTGCGCACCCACCTGATCGCCCTCGTCCCCGGAGCTGTAGCTGTCGGAAATCGGTACTGGAGTGCCGAGACCGTCTAATTGAGGTGCGATCTCAAACCAGTCATAAACCGCGGCTTCGGGATAATCGGTATCCGTCCAGTCATAGATCACATAACCGTAAGTATCCGGACCCAAAGGGTCGGTGGAGCTTACCGCGCCCACAGTGAGGCTGAAAGGAATAATCTGTTCAAAGCCTTCATCATTGTAAATGCGCACCAATAAAGGCATCACCATCCCGGGAAGAGTTTCCGGACGCAGCCACACCGTAAAGAGATCTGTATTTTCCGTGCTCACGGTCTGACCTACCGGTAAGGCGCCGATGTAAGCGATATTATCGGTGAGGGAGATCAGATCGTTACTTGTGTATAATCTGGCGTAGGCATTGATGATGTCTGCCTGGCCATTATTGACAAAGCTGAGGGAGAGATTGGCGGTTTCACCGGGATCCAGCACTTCTTCGGCACCATCCACCACATTGAGACTTACAAATTCGATCATTGCTGCTTGCACTTCCACCAGTTCCGATACCACATAGTCGTTTCCGGCGGTGTCACTAAGATTCAGATGCAGACGCAGCAGGGTGTCGTGTGGAGTATTTGGCGCTACTTCGATCACGATGGGGCTGAGGTTGTTGGCAGAGGATTCGCCGAGGATGTCTGGGTAAGAGATGTTGCCCTGAGTGATGCTGATCCAGGGGTTGTCACTGGTAACGGTTCCGGTGACGCCGGATATGGTGGTGCTACCGGTATTGAGCAGGCCAAAGAAGATTTCCAGATTTTCACCAGCGGTGGCGATGCCATCGCCATTGCCGTTGGAAGCTCCCACAGTGTCGTCATCCACGATGATGGCAGCGGGCACCAGAGTATCCACATCCACGATCTCGATATCATTCTGCAGGGGTTTGAAATTGTGCTTGCTTACCGTCAGTTTGGCAGTCCCGGCAGTCATGGCGGCTGGAAGGATCAGTACCACGTTGCCTTCGGCGTCGGTGTAGCCGCGGGAGAGGATTGTATCACCCAGGGAGAGCACCACGGAGGCGCCTTCTACGGGCAGGCTTTCACCATCGGTCACCGCAACGTCCAGCAGAGTAAGCCCCAGCGGGATATTGGGATAGGTGGTCATCTGGAAATGGCTTGGAATGCCTGTGTATACTTCCATGGTGGGATCACCCATCAGATTGCACCAGTGAGTAAACTTCTCCACGTTGAGGGGCGAAGAAACACCAAAGATATCATACATATAGAGCTTTCCGTGCAGCATCGCTTCGCCCATGGTGCGCATGCCGTGCGCGTAGATACCGTCAAAGATGCCGCCGTGCAGCACGTTGTTAAATGTCGTATGTGTGGAGGATGTGCTCATGCCGATGGCAGTCACGGTTCCCTTGGGGGCTGCGGTGGAGCCATAGCGGATCATCTGCTCAGTTTCGCCAGTACCACCGGAGTAGTTTCCTGTCGCGCAGGTGATGGTGACAGCGTGCGGCAGTTTAAAGCCATTGAAGATGGAGGATTCCGAGGGCGGCGAGAAATCGATGTAGCCGCGGAAGCTGTAGAATCCGATGCCTTGATTGAAGGCAGTATTGATGGTATTTACAAAAGCAGAAAATTCCGAGCCGTAGGCTTCGGTAAAGGTGGCATCGGGATTCACTTCCTGCGCCATTTCCTTGATGTATTTGCTGATGTACATGGTGGAGATTCCGGAGGGAGCGTTATCACCCACCAAAAGCAGGTGATTCAGCCAACTGGCTGTGTCCAGATCCATATCGCGTTCGTAAAGATATATCTTGTTTAGCACTACCAGGAATTGGTTTACATTTTCCACCGAGATGCGGCCGATGAAGACATCACCGAGCATATCTCCTGTATTCATAAAGGTATAGGGGT
>Ga0116158_10003733_pt1 | contig 13105 bp, 8 predicted proteins | sample AD_UKC052_MetaG_FD_89883 | JGI IMG/M metagenome (GOLD analysis project Ga0116158, IMG submission 89883) | Active sludge microbial communities of municipal wastewater-treating anaerobic digesters from USA - AD_UKC052_MetaG | ecosystem: Engineered > Bioreactor > Anaerobic > Digestate | place: USA... | reverse complement strand
CGTGGGCGCCCGGCGATCCGCAGGGCAAACACTACTGCGTCTCCATCGATCTCATGGCCGACGACGACGGCCTGATGATCACCGCCGAGGGCCGCGGCGCCCGCTGGGACGGCCGCGCGTGGCGGCTGATCGCGGACCCCGAGGGGGGCGAGGCGTTCTTCGTCCGCAACGGCCGCGGCCTCGCCTTCCGCGACGACGCGTTCTTCCGCTACACCGCCGGCGGCTGGGTGCGCCTCACGTCGCAGTGCGACGCGGCGACCTCGGATGCGCTCGTCCGCCGCGGCCTGGTCGTCGATCACGGCGGCGCCCTCGGCCTCACCCGCGACCTCGTCGTCGACCTCGGCGCGGCCTCGTGGACCTGCCGCCCTTCCGGCCTCGACGTCGGCCTGCGGGCGGTCGCGGCCGCGGGCGGCGCGCTCTGGGTCCTCTCCGACGACGGCATCCACCGTGAGGCCTCGGCGAGGACCGTCACCTTCGTCGAGGCCACCGGCGACGGGCTGCCCCGCGGCCTCCAGTACCCGCTCGCCGTCGACCTCGACCTCGACGGCGATCTCGACGTGATCGCGGCGCTCGGTGCGGCCGACGTGCTGCCGTCGACGGTGTCCGCCCACGGGGCGCTGGCGCTGTGGCGCAACCTCGGCGGCGGCGGCTTCCAGCGGGTCGCCGCATTGCCGGCGGTCGACCTCCGGATCCTTCCCCGCCAGATCGCCGTCGGCGACCTCGACGGCGACGCCGACCTCGACCTCGTGACCTGCGACGTGCACGGCCGGGTGCAAACCTGGCGACGCGACGGCGAGCACTACCGCGAGACCGGCGCGGGGCTCGAGGTCGGGCGCCAGGAGCTGTTCCTCGCCGACTTCGAGGGCGACGGCGACCTCGACGTGCTCGTCGGCGGCCACGCCCTGCAAAACGACGGCGTCGGCGTGTTCACCGACCTCGAGCTCCCGCCGGCCCTCGCCAGGCCGACCGGTCCGTGGTTCGACGGCGACGGCGACGGCGACGCGGATGTCGTCGGCCTGCGCTGGCGCGACCCCGCGGTGTTCTTCCGCAACGAGGGCGACGGCAACTTCCGCGAGCACCCGCTGACGGCGATCGCCGAGGCCGGCACCGTCGCCGATCTCGACCTCGACGGCGCCCCTGAATTCCTCGCCCAGCGCCTGCACTACTACCACCTCGCGCTGCCCTTCCGCCGCTGCGACTTCACCGGGTCCCCGCGCTGCGACGAGACCGACGAGACGACGACGCCGGCGGGGGTGGTCGCCGACCTCGACGCCGACGGACGCCTCGACATCATCGTCGGCTCGCTCCGGGTCGACGAGCAGCCGCCGCGCAGCGGCGAGGTCCACCTCGGACGCGACGACGGCGGTTTCATGGACGTCACCCACGCCAGCGGCGTGCGCCCGCGGGCGACCCCCTTCGACGCCGACGGCGACGGCGACCGTGACCTCTACACCGTTGCCGGCGGGCTCGTGCTGCAGCGCGGTGCCCCCGACACCTGGCTGCGCGTCCATCCGCGGCAGGCCGCCAGCGATCGCCTCGCCAGCGGCTCCTGGATCACCGTCCGCGACGGCGACGGCCGGGTCGTCGCCTCCGGGATCGCCGACGCCGGTCTCGTCGCGCTCGGCCTCCCCGACCCCGACGGCCACTACGCCGTCACCGTCCGCTTCCCCGGCGGCGCGTCCCGGACGATCGCCGACGTGCCCGCCCGCGTCGACCTCATCGTCGACGACGTCGACGGCCTCGCCGGCGGACTCGCGCGTGTGCAGCTGTGGGCGACCGGGACCTGGCGACGGCTCGTGCTCGGACGCGACCTGCTCGCCCCGCTGCTCGCGCTCGCCCTCGTGCTCGCGCTCGCGCGGCTGCGCCCGCGGCTGCGCCCGTGGCTCCCCGCCTTCGCCGGCCTCGCGCTCGCCGGCCTGCCGCTGTGGCTCGGGTTGACCGTCCGTGGCCCCGTGGCCCTCGCCTGGCTCCTCGCTCCCCTCGACCTCGCCGCGGCCGCCCTGCTCACCGCGCTGATCGCCGCCGTCATCTCGGCCCGTCGGCGCGTCCGCGTCGGCCCTTTCCGCCTCCGCGAGCGGCTCGGTGCCGGCGCGGCGGGCACGGTCTGGCGCGCCGAGCGGGACGGCGAGGACCTCGCGCTCAAGCTCTACGAGGTCGATGTCATGGCGAGCGCCGACGCCCGCGAACGTTTCTTCCGCGAGGCCCGGATCGGCGCCGAGATCCAGCACCCCAATCTCGTGCAGATCGTCGACGCCGGGCGCCTCGACGACGGCCGCTGCTTCCTGGTCATGAAGCGGATCGACGGCGCCTCCCTGGCCGCCCGGCTCACCGCCGGCCCCCGACTCTCCGTCGCCTCCGTGGTGCAGATCGGCATCGACGTCGCCGGCGCCCTGGCAGCGCTCCACGCCGCCGGCGTCGTCCACCGCGACGTCAAGCCGGCGAACATCGTGCTCCGGCGTGACGGTCGCGCTGTCCTCACCGACCTCGGCCTCGCCCGCAGCGCCCTGTTTCGCACGGTCACTCGCCTCGACGTCGCCGTCGGCACCCTCGCGTACATGAGCCCGGAGCAGGCGATCGGTCGCCCCATCGACGGCCGGGCCGATCTCTGGTCGCTCGGCGTCGTGCTCTACGAGCTGCTCGCCGATCGGCGCCCCTTCTTCGGCCAGCACGAGATGGAGCTGATCTATCTGCTCTGTAACGTCGATCCCCCGGACCTGCGGGCGTCAGGTCCGGCGATCCCCGGAGACCTCGCCGCGATCGTCATGCGCTGCCTCGCCCGCGAGCCGGAGGCGCGCCACGCCGACGCCGCGGCCCTGGAAGCCGCGCTCACCGAGGTGGGCAGGCGCCTCGCCGCGGACACCTCCGCGGCATTCTCCGCCAGTGACGTCAGGGGATGCTGACCACGACCTCGAGCGTGTTGTTGCCGTAGTCGCGCTCGTTGAGGATCGGCAAGGCCGTGTCGGGGCGTGGTTGGTTGAGCTTGATCCGAAGGGTGTAGTCGCCCGCAGGTAGGTTCGAGATGTCGATCCACTGGCACGGCAATCCCGCGTCGTACCAGTCCGAGAACCCGCGGCTGATGCCCTGATTGGCGCAGTCGAACTTGGCGAGCTCGTTGGGCCAGGCCCAGCTGACGGTGTCGAGCATGCAAAACGCCTGCTTGTGACCCTTGGCGGCGACGACATCGCCATCGAGGAGCTCGTAGCGCGCAAACTCGTCGAAGTGGTAGTGGTCGTGGCACTGGCTGTAATGATAGAGGTCCGTATTGTTGGCCGGGATGCCCATCACCAGGTCGATGGAGCCGATGTTGGGGGTGGCGGCGGTGAACAGCATCAGTTCGCGGCCCCCCAGCGCGCCGACACAGCCCTCGTAGTACTCGCAAGTATTGTTGGTCACGATGATCTCGGTGAAGATGGGGTCGATCCATTTGCTGTCGACGATGAGATCGGGCGCGTCGCACCCCAGCGGGCCGTTGCCGGGAGAATCCGCGGTCGGCGGCGGCGCGGCGAAGTCGAGGCCCCGCACCGGCGTCGCACACCTGTAGATCCCCTCGTTGATCACCCCCTGCGAGCAGCACAGCAGATCTCCGGCGCACGCCGCCGGCCCCATGTCGGGGTCGCACGACCCGCCGGCGCCAGCGCCACACACGGTGGCGTCATCATGGGCGCGGACCTTCACCGAATCGATCGCGGCCTCGAGTATTCCGGTACCCGTGTCGGTCGCGGAGATCCGCAGACGCGAACCGTCGGCCATCGGCAGCCCACACAGCGAGTATTCCTGCGGCCACCACAGGTTCTCCGGCGCGTCTGCCGTCGGCGCCGCGAGCAGCTCCAGCGGATAGACGTCGTACTCGCCGGGCACGCCCATGCTGGGCACCAGCAGGTCGACCGCGAGACGCGGCCCCGGACCCGGGTCGGACTTGTAAAAGAAGCGGCCGATCTGCACCGTCGCTGCCGCTGCGCCGCCGAGGTCGAAGGCCGGCGAGGTGAGGATCGTGCTCCCACCGGCGACATCCTGCTGTTCGGGGACCCCGCCCTCGTTCTGGCCCGTGAAGTAACAGCGCGTCCCGCCGAGGCACCCCCCGGGTTGGGTCAGGACCTCGGCGTCGACGATGCGCAGCGGCTTGTCGCGGATCCATGCGCCGCTCGCCGCGTCGCCGCTGACTTGCCAGCCGAGGTCGTCGTCAAAATTGTCGGCGAACACCGTCTGCGCCACCCCATCCCGGATCGTGGAGAAGCTCCACGTCTCGCTCTGGGGCGACAGGCGCATGGGGTCGTCGACTTCGAAGGCCTGGACGTGCCACGTGTAGCTGCGCTCGAAGACGAAATTCAGCGGCCCGACACATGGGCCCGCATAGCCCACTTCCTTGCCGAGGATACCCTCGGTGAGTTCGGTGTCGTCGACGAACACGCGGTAACGCAGCGCATCGCCGTCGGGATCCTCGACGAGGTTCCAGCACAGCTCAGTCACCAGCGGCACGTCGGTCGCGCCGTCCGCTGGACTGACCAGCGTGGGCGCCGGCGGCAAGGTATCCATCGCCGTGGTCGGGCTGTTGCCGCCGCTGGAATCCGTGGCGGTCGTCGTCGATGTCGACGATGTCGACGATGTCGATGATGTCGACGATGTCGACGATGTCGAATCCGTCGCCGCGGGGCTGACTCCCTGACCGCAGGCCACGATGAACAGCCCCCACACGAGGCCGCGGGACCCGACGTTCATGAGTTCGCAGGCCACGGTGAGAGCGTGGCACGACGTTCGTGCGCCGACAACGGATGTCGTCGGCGCGGGGGTGCGCATCGCTTCGAGCGGCGCAGTGATTTCGTGTTCACTGCGACGGCGTGCGCGCAGTCGGTGGACCGCACCCCCGTCAGGGCTTCGCGCTACCGTCGAAGAAGGCGCCGGCGTGATCGAAGGCCGCGATGCCGACCTGGCTGCCGAGCACGCGGCCGACGCTGTCGTCGGGCCAGATGTGGATGCCGCCCCACAGGCGCGATTGACCGGCCTGATCGGCGGCGTCGTAGTATGAGGCCCACTGCAGCCGCAGCTCCTCGACGGGGCCGTCCTCGAACACGAGGTATTCGCCGGGCTTGGCCACGAACTCCGCGAGACCGCCCGGGAAGTAGATGCTGCCGGTCGCCAGCGTCAAGACCTCGGCGCCTGCGCGGCTGAAGGTGCTATGGCCGGAGATGAAGCCGGGGAAGGCGGGCGTGACGAAGTTGCGCCGCTGGTACGGGAGCCACTCGACGGCCCGCAGCCAGCCGACGGCGCCGACCTCGGTGCCGCGATCGCCCGGTTCGCCGCGCCACGACTTGACGGCGATCTGGCCGACGTAGCGGGCGAGGTGGGCGTGACGCTGGCCGGGACGGGTGCTCTCCGCGGTGATGACCTCGACGACGTCGTCCTTGAGCGGCAGGCCGTCAGGGTGGTACGCGGCGCCCTTGGGGTCGCTGGATTGGCCCAGGCCGCCCATGTAGCGCACCAGGGAGATCGGGCGGATCGTCGCTAACTCGCGCTTGATGCCCCATGCCGTGATCGCGGCGTCGTGCACGGCGCCGTTCAGCGCCAGGTAGACCTTGACGTCCCACTCGAGCGGATCGAGCGAGGGGCCGGCGCCGGCCCACTGACGCGTGAAGCCGGCGCTGTCGGCCACGCCGTTGGCGAGCACGTTCCAGTGGCCCGGCGGGGTCTCGGACCTGGGGCCGTCGGCCCAGAACTCGGCGAGCACCCGCGCGAAGTCGCCGATCCTGGCGACGTTCGCCGCATAGGGCTTGCCGGTGATCGGGTTGTCGCCGTGGCCCTTGCCGTCGTTGGTGCCGAGCGGGTTGTTGCGGTAGGTACCCGGTGAGAGGTCGATCGTTTCGGCCAGCGCCGGGTCGTGCTTGGTGTGCTTCTCGAGGACCTCGAGCACCCACTGCTTCATCTGCGGGTCGGCGAAGCTCGGCGGTGCGCCCGGGTCGTGATAGAGCGGCTCGTCCGCGGCCTTGGTCATGGCGAAGGGCGTCACGAGGCCCCAGTTGGCGCCGATGTACTTCTGCACGCCGGCGGGCAGGATGATGCCGTTCTGGGTCGCGGCCTCGGCGAGGTTCAGCGGCTGCCACTGCGAGGGGTCGACGAGCGTGGTGCCGGGCTGGTCGACGACCAGCGGGGCGTTCGGCGACACGTAATCGGTGGTGTCGGCATAATTGTTCTGCTCGTTGGCGAGGTCGGCCTCGCCCGCGGCGATGACAGCGGCGGCGATGCGGTTGCCGATCGCCACGGGGCTGTCGCCGACGACGTTGCTGTCACCGGCGTCGTAGCCGAGGGTGTCCATGAAGCCGGCGAAGCACAGCGAGGAGACCGGGCCGCCGGTCTGCTGCTCGTAGCGGTGGAGGAGCACGCGGTAGGCCGCGTGGCTGATGGCCTGCTCGCGGGCGGCGAGGCGGGCCTTGTCGTCGGCGACGACGATCTTGTCGGTGACGAAGACGCCGTCGGCGGTGGCGTCGTAGACGGCCCAGGCGTCCCACATGGCGGCCGACACGTGATACAGGTTGCGGGCGTGCACGCCGGGGCGCGGGATGTCGCGGCGAATGGCGCCGAGTATCTGCTCGTTCCAGCGGCGGGCGATCGAGCCGGCGGGGAATGGATCGACCTGGTCCTCGGGACAGACGGGATCGGGCGCCGGGGCATCGGCGTCGGGGATCAGGGCTCTGTCGATCGCCGGTACCGGCTCGCCGCCGTGCACCAGGCCGCCGTTGCCGAGCGCGGCCGAGATGACGTTGCCGCCGACCGCCCAGACTCCGCCCTTCGGGTCGATCCAGACCGCGTGCAAGGACTCGAGGTCGAGCTTCAGGTCGGTGTCGAGCTGCTCCCAGCCGTCCTTGCCGCGATGGTACACGGCGCCGTGCTGACCGGTGGCGATCTCGAGGCCGTTGTTGACGCAGACGCCCTGGATGAGCCCGTACTCGGCGTCCATCTCGGTGAAGGACTCGCCCTTGCGGTCGCCCTCGAGGAACACACCGCTGGCGCCGCCGCCGACGACCACGACCTCGTCGGCGTCGCCGTGCACCGTGAACAGCGCGGATTGGGTGCCGCTCGGCACGACCTTGAAGCCGGCGCCGACGCTGCCATGCAGCACCACACCGCCGCCGCCGACGATCCACACGTCCTCGGGGCCGCGCCCCCAGACCTTGAAGAAGCCGGGCGTGTCACCCTGGTCGTTGGCGGGGATCTCCGCGGGCAGCAGCAGCTCGCTCCACTCGTTACCGTCGTAGTGCCACACGAAGCCGTTGCGACCGGAGCCGCTGCCGACGGCGTAGACATCGTCCGGGCTGCTGCCCCACACGCCGTAGACGGTGTGGTAACCGAGGCCCGGGGTCTTCATGCGGGTGAAGGTCTCGCCCTCGTAGCGAAGGATCGTCGCGTAGGCGCCGGCCATGAACACCGGGCCGTCGGCGAAGGCGTGCACCCACCACAGGTCGCCGCGGGAGCTGGTCTCGAGGCGGGCCCAGCTGTCGCCGTCGTAGTGCAGCACGAGCGGGCCCTTGCCCTTGTCGGCCCCGACCGCGAAGACGTCGGTCTCACTGCGGCCGCCGACGGCGAGCAGGGCCTCGCGGGCGTGCTCACCGAGCGTCGTCCATTGCTCAGGCGCGGCGAAGGGGGACTCCTCGGTCCGACAGGCGATGAGGCCGAGGGCGAGCAGCAGAGCGGAGCGAAGGGTGGTCGAGCGCATGTTCAGTGTGGCTCCCGGTGAAGTGGACCGAGGTCCCGCGGTCACATACAAACGCCGCCGCCGGTCGCGCTTTCGCAGTCTTTCTTCATGCAGGCGTCGTAACGGCACTCGATCGAATTGCCGCTCATCGCCGGCATGCCGACCGTGGGCTGCGCCCCGGCGTCCGCGAGGCACATCATCTCGGCCTGGACGTGGTCCTCTCCCCACATCGCATGATACTGATCATGGCAGTTCTCCAGCATGCAGGCGCAGTGCTCCGCGAGCGGCGGCGGCTCGACGGCGCCGGTGGTCTGCGCGACCGTACTCCCTCCTGTGGTCGCATCTCCGCTTGTGGAGGTCGAGGTGATGGTCGTGCTCGAGTCCATCGCGGTCGTCGGGGTGTCCGAGGTCGTCTCGGGGCTCGAGGTGCCCGGGGTACTCGCCGTACCCGTGCTCGTGGGATCTGTCGTGACACTTCCGGATGTGGCGGAGGTCGTGCCGTCGCTCTGGGAGCTCGAGTCGGAGCCACCGCAGGCGGCTCCGGCGAGGAGGAGCGACCATGACAGAGTTCGGTCCAATTGGATGATCATGGGGTACAAGCCGCTTCGCGTTCGATCCAGGTCAGGATGTCGATGTATGCGGGGTCCTTCGTATCGGCGAACTTATCGTGCCCGCCGTGCATCACCCCGCCGGCGCTCTCGGCGAGCGGCTTGAGCAGGAGCATGCTCGCGGCTGGATCGGCGAGGTCGACCAGACCGCCGTCGAGCACGTTGCGCATCGTCGTGAGCGACGCGAGCTCGCAGGGCCCGGTCGCCAGCCAGTGCGGCGCGTCGCTCTCCTTGTTGTCGAAGTGGCACGGATAGCAGCGATCGCGCCACGCATAGACCTTGTGGCGGAACAGCGCTTCGCGGGTGATCGGCGCGCAGTCACCGGGAACCTCGTAAGCGCCGGGCTCCAGGTCCGCGGCGCAGAGCTCCTCGCTCGCCCCACCGCAGGGAGCGTCGCCGGTGAAACAGAGGCCGCACTCGGCCGTGGCCTCGATCCACGCCAGAAACGCGGCGTACTCCTCGTCGATGACCCCTTGATCGATGAGCGGGCTCGAGGGGTCGGCGCGGGAGATCCACTGCAGCACGACGCTGGCCGCGGGATCCTCCAGATCGACGAGCCCGCGGTCGGCGAGGCAGGCCATCGATTGACAGGGCGTAGCCTGCACGAAGATCTGGAGATCGACCCCGGACAGGTGACAGGTGTTGCAGGTCTTCGGCCGGTCGGTCGCCAGCAGCGGGGCGATCCGCTTCTCGAACAGCTCGCTGGAGGCCGCCGCACAGGCCGAGGGCGTGGTGGTGGTACCTGTGGCGCCGGTCGTGATGCCGGTCGTGATGCCGGTCGTGGTGCCGGTCGTGGTGCCGGCGACGGATGTTCCAGCGGCGCCACAGCCGGGGATACCGCAGAACAACAGGAACGCGAGTCGGCACCAGCGCACGGCCAGCGAGGGTACCCGAACCCCTCCGTCGAGTTCGCGCTGCGGCGTCGTGTCGCATGTCCATCGGGCAAAGCTCGTCCTCGGAGCCGAGCAGCCCGGCTCGCAGGCGCGCTATCTCCGGGCCGATGGCGCCCACGCGGAGCTCGGGTCACGGCATGGGCCAGGGGTCGGCGAGCTCGGGGTCGGTCAGGAAGTGCTCGTCAGTCAGGCTCTCGAGGAAGGCCAGCACGTCGGCCCGCTCCTGGGCGCTGAGCTCGAAGCCGCGGATGAAGAAGCTCTTGAACGGGTTGTCGCTACCGACGCCGGCATACGGGCCCTCGGCGATCGTTCGGCCGCCGGCGGCGTAGTGGTCGAGGACCTCGTCGAGGGTGGCGATGCTGCCGTCGTGCATGTAGGGCGCGGTGACGGCGATGTTGCGCAGGGTCGGCACGCGGAAGCGGCCCATGTCGGCGAAGGAACCGGTGAACTCGTGCAGGCCGGTGTTGCCCGGCGGGTACGCGCCCTTGCCGTCGATGTTGTAGAGGCCGGTGTTGTGGAAGAGGCCGTTGTGGGGGGGCTTGCCCTCGTAGGTGACGCTGTCCTGGAAGTTGAAGCCGGCGTGACAATGGAAGCACTCGAGCTTCTCGCCGGAGAACAGCTGGGCGCCGCGTTTGGCCGACTCGGAGATGGCCGCGGCGTCTCCGGCGACGAAGCGGTCGTACGCCGAGTCGCCCGACAGCAAGCTGCGCTCGAAGCAGGCGATCGCGCGGGTGACGTTGTGCAACGATATCGGGTCGGCCTCGTCGGGGAAGGCGGCGGCGAACAGCGCGTGGTATCTCGGTACGTCGTGCAGACGGACGAGCAGCTCGTCCTCCAGGCCGCGCAGGCCGAGCTCGACCGGCTCGGCGCCGAACAGCGGGACCAGCATCTGCTGCTCGAGGTCGAGCAGCAGCGGGTTGGCCCAGGTCAGCGTGGTCGAGTAGGCGACGTTGGCCAGGCTCATCGAATTTCGCGGGGTCATCTCGCCGGTGGAGCCCTCCGCGACGGCGAGGCCGTCGGTGAACGCGAACTTCTGCAGGTGGCAGCTGGCGCAGGACTGGGTCTGATTGCCGGACAGGCGCCGGTCGTAGAAGAGATGCCGGCCGAGCTCGACCTTGGCGTCGCTCATCGGGTTGTCCTCGGGCACGAGCGGGACGGGCAGTCCCTCGCCGAGGGACCACTCGTACTCGTCCTGCGGCGCCGCGCAGGCGCCGAGGAGCGCGACGAGGATGAGGCCGGCGCGGCCCACTACTGCACCCGGAAGAGGGACTGGCCGGCGACGTTCTCGCCGCTGGACCATTCGAGGCCGAGCGGGGCGAACAGCGGGGTGCAGAGTGGTTCGGGGTCGAAGGAGTGGCAGGCGCAGGAGGACGCGACGTCGCAGGCCGCCGAGGGGGCGGTGAGGCTGAGGTCGGCGAACAGGGCGCCCCAGTCGACGACGATCGTGCTGGTGTCGTGGTCGAAGCCGGCGAGCGCGATCTCGGGGCGATTGGCGTTGCTGCAGGCCACGACCTCGCCGGCCACCGCGTCGCCGGTGCAGCCGGTGCTGCCGACGTGCACGCCGAGATCGAAGGGATTGGCCCCGCCGAACACGCCCCAGGCGGCGAAGAAGATGTGACCCGCGTTCCAGGTCCACGACATCGTGGTGTCGTTGAGCGGGGCCGGGAGCGTGGTCAGGTCGGCGTGGTTCTGCTCCTCGGGCATGCCGATGCGAAAGCGGATCTCGGAGTAGCCGGCCTCGCCGCTGCCGTGGCGCGGCTGGGCGCGCACGGTGCCCTTCAAGGTCGTGTGCAGCGCGGCGGTGCCGTTGTTGCAGGCGCCGGTGCCGTCCTCGAAGTCGAGCATCGCCACGCCGCCGCCCTGGTACACGCCGTCGTCGTCGAGGTCGACCGGGTGCTCCTCGCCCGCGTCGGTGACGAGGCGGACGTCGTACACATAAAACCGGAAGTCCTGCGGGGTGCCCGAGCCCCCATCGTTGCCGAGGCCGGTGTAAGTCTGGCCGCACGCGAAGGGCAGGTCGGCGACGCGGGCCTCGAAGGCGAGCTCGACCGCCTCGTCGACGAATCCGCCGTCATGGTCGCCCTCACAGGCGAGCAGTGCGAGGGCGGCGATGGCGAAAGAGGAGATTGACTTCACAGCGCGGACACTAATCGACGGCGCCCCTTGGAGTCGACGCGACGGTTTGTCGCGCGCAGGTCCTGCACATGCCCCTGCGACATCCTGTCGCTCCTCGTGGGACCGCGACGAAGCGCCTCATCGTATCAATGCGGCCGCGACGTGTGCCCAGCATGGCGCTGCGAGCGACGGACGAGCTCGAAGCGGTAGCCGACCTGCAGCACACCGCGGGCCAGGAAGGGGGCCCCGGCCAATGGGGCCTGGAGTTCGGCGCTGAGCTCGAGACCGCGGATCGCCACGCTGACGCCGGATGAGGCGATCAGTCGGGTGACGCCATGGGCGTTGGCCGTGCCGACCGGCATCGCGCCATACGTGCCGAGCTTGAGCCAGACCCGCTCATGTACGCGGAGAAATGCGTTGAGCGAGGCGTCGATCTCCGAGAGATTCATCGGATTGACGATCGGTCGCGGCCCGGGGTCGTGATGGCTGGCGCTCGCGGCGGTCAGCGCACGGGCGAAGCCCAGGGTGCCGACGAGCGCAATCCGATCCGTTTCGTGGTTGAACCAGAACTCCGGCATCAACATCACGTGCCCCATGCCGAGGTCCGCGCTCGCCTTGCCCGTCGGCATCGTCGCCGACAGACCAAAGCCCGCGGTGAAGGCACCGGTCGCGAACGCCGGCACGGGCGCCCGAAGCGCCAGCGCGAGGTCACCGAGCCCGTAGCCCGTGCGACCGTTACGGGTCAAACGATAGCCGGGCAACAGGGCCATGATTGCGATGCGTCGATGGTTGAAGCCGATCGTCGGTGCGACGCCCTGATAGTCGCCCTCGTAGCTCGAGTTCCGGTAACCGGCAGCATCGAGGCGCACCCCGGTGAGCAGCCCCGGATTGCGCCAGACGCTGCCAGCGAGCGGATGGCACTGCTGTGCAGCCTCGACGGGGCGGGCTGCGAACAACAACGAGGCCGCGATCAGGGCGCGCCGCACGCGAGCCACTCACCGAGCATGCGTCGCTCGGCCTCGGTCGGGGTGGGCGCGCCGATCGGCATCGCGGTGTTCACGGAGTCGGGCCCCGCGGCGGCTTGCTCGTCGGTGTGATCGATCTCGTCACGGATGAGCTCCACGCTGTCGAAGTTATGATCGTTCGGCGCGCCCTGCCGCGCGGACCCGGTCAGCGTGGTGCTGTGGCAGCGGACGCAGTAGCTGTCCATGAATCCCTTGCCGAAGTTGTCCCAGGTCAGCGTCGAGTCGGCCGCACACTCGGCGCCGGACGGCGTGCCCTCCTCCTCTGCGCCGCTCTCACAGCCGCCGAGCGGTAGAATGAAGCCGAGAACGAGGAGCCATCGGGTACATGGGTGCGTCATCGTGGGTTCACGATGCCGCATTCACAGGATGGCGCGATAGCATGGGCCCGGCATGCGACCCCGTGTCGCAGTTCGACGCACCCGGTATCGAGACCCGGGGACCCAATCTCGTGTCCCGCGTCGACATCCCTCGTCAGGACGAGTACGTCATATGCGTCATCGGCGGTCGGCGAACGCCATGACCACGATCCTGGCGGCGGGCACGGTGGTCACCGCCGTCTGGATCGCGGTCGAGACCCGGCTCGAGGGCCCGGGTCGTCTCAGGCGTCCTGCAGCGGCATCGAGCCGATGTAGGCCATCTTGCCGACGTCGACGCCGTTGTGGCGGAGGATGGCGTAGGCGGTGGTCGCGTGGAAGTAGAAGTTCGGGATGGCGAGTTGCGTGAGGTAATCGTCGCTCTTCATCCATTTGCCCTGCAGCCACGGCGGAGCGATCTTGCGGT
>Ga0116158_10003731_pt1 | contig 13108 bp, 8 predicted proteins | sample AD_UKC052_MetaG_FD_89883 | JGI IMG/M metagenome (GOLD analysis project Ga0116158, IMG submission 89883) | Active sludge microbial communities of municipal wastewater-treating anaerobic digesters from USA - AD_UKC052_MetaG | ecosystem: Engineered > Bioreactor > Anaerobic > Digestate | place: USA... | reverse complement strand
GGTCGGGTTCGCAGTTGTTCGGTCTTGGTTCGCAGTTGTCAGTTCGGAGTTGTCAGGCTGCTGGGTGGTAGCGGTCCATGAAGGAGTGAGCGAAGGTGCCTGACAACTCCGAACTCCGAACTGACAACTCCTCGCCCCTCAATCCAACCGATGCGCCAACGTCACCGTCTTCTTGAACTTTTCCACGTTGCCCGCGAGGTCGAACACTTCCAGTACAACGATGTATGGTCCCATTCGTGCCAAGCTACCGCTGTCCAGCATGCCGTTCCACGAGATAGCCCCTTCGGTGCCGAGCAAGAGGCTCTCCATCAACCGGCGTGCTTCGCGACCTGCGAGGTCGTACACCACCATGTTGCCCACATAGCCGGGTTCGTTGAATTTGTACGCGATGGTGAGCACGTCCTGGTAGCCATCGTTGTCGGGCGAGAAGATCCCCGGCTCAATGGACATCTCGCCACCGGTGGAAGGTGTTGCTGCGAACTGTGAGTTGATGAAACCCGGTGTTGCCTTACCAGCGGCATCTGCTGCCGTTTGCCAGTTCGTGTTGTCGCTCGTCGGGCGATCGGGATCAACACGTTCCAAGCTGTAGCCTTCGGGGCTGTTCACGAGTTCGAAGTGCAGGTCGTCGTTGTAGTCGAACCGGTCCAGTACGCTATCCGAAGCATCCAAGAAGACCACAGAACCTTCGCCATTGTTGTAGCTCGGCATGTCCGCTACCACGAAACGGTCGGTGTTGCTCTGCGGGTAGTTGGTCACCACATTGAACTGATCCTCGCAGATCAAGGCATACTCACCAGGTAGTAGGAGCACGGCATCATTCGTGATCACTAAACCCGTGCTTACCACACCTGCGCTCACATTAGCGAGCTTCAAACCAGAAAGACTGAGCACCTTGTTACTGCGGTTGTAGAGTTCCACGAAGTCGCCACCACTGCCGAAGGGGTCGTATAACACTTCGTTGATCACCACATCTCCAGGAGCGATCGGCTCCGGAAGCGCGAAGCTGGCGGTATTCGCTGTGCCGATGATGTTGCCCGGGCAATCGGTGACATCCTCCACAACAATGGTGTAGATCGTGCCAACGACCAACGGCTCCAACAAGTTGAGCGTGGCCGCATTCGTTCCCGTTGCGATGGCATCGCCCACCCCGATGGTGGGTGTGATGGTGTACATGCCCACCGTGATGCTGAACGCATCCATCGCTTCATTGAACGTGAGCACGAGGGAATTCTCATTCGGAACCTGTACGGAAACGAGCGATGGCGCGGTGTTGTCCGGAACGATCGAGTAGATGCTGTTCTGCGTGCCTGGTGTGCCGCCCGCAGCCGCATTGCTCGCTCTCCAGTTGCTAGCACCGCTGCACGGGCTGGTAGGGTCTATCTGTTCCAGGGTCCAACCGCCGTCATCCTTGATCGCATCCTGGTACCAGCTCAACGTGTAGGTCACCGCATCGATCCGCACCGCATTGTTGTCGCGGAGTTCCAGTGCGTCACCATCGTTGTTCAACGCAGGTAGGCTGCTGAGGCCGATCTTGTTGGTGATCAAGGGGAACAGGGGAAGGCTGCCAGCGGCCATCACCACCACGTATTCTCCGGGGTTCAAGGTGTAGGTAGGAAGCACTACCGGGCTTCCACCATCGCTGAAGGTCCAGCCCGCAAGATCAAAGACTTGATCCGCGGTGGCGTTGTACAACTCTACGAATTCCGCTTCCGGAAGGCCGATCACCGGAGAGGGATCAGCCATGATCTCGTTGATGACCACATCGCGGAACTGCGCATCGACAGGTACCACGTAGCTGAAGTTCGCGGACGTTCCTGTGCTCGTGTTCCCGGCCAGGTCCTGCACACCGTTCGCGGTCACCGTGTACGTGGTGCCGTTGGTCAACGTGGCGGCCAAGGAGAGGTGAACGAGCGCCGGATCGATGCCGTCGCGCGTTGCGAGCGAGATCCCGATCGCAGGGAGCATCCCATAGTTCCCGACGGTCTCGGCCGTGAGCTCTTCCAACGGTTCGCTGAAACGTACATCCACGTTGGCGGCCCCAGTGGCCGTTGCATTCAAGATCGTGGGTGCTTCTATGTCAACAACGGTAGTTCCGGCGTAAAAGTCGTCGAAGAAGAAGTTGTCCGCATTGCTCACGGTGTAGGTACATAACACACCGATGGTGCTACTGCTGTTGTGCGCCGTGCCGAGCCCACTGGCTTGGGAAACATAATTGGATCCACCAGTAGGGTCCACCAACAGCTCCCACACTCCAGCGGCGCTGCGTTTCACCTGCACACCCACATCGAACGAATTGGCGATGAGCGCCTCGGTACCACGGCAAACGGAACCGATGTCGGTACCCGTCTGCTCGAAAAGTTCAATGGCATCAGCACTTCCTGCTTCCCCGAATTGGAGGTAGTAGCCATTCAGCGGTTGGGCGAGGTCCGCTTGATCGCTCACCAGGTACACTCGACCGAAGTTGCTGGCACTGCCCGAGAAGGTGAGTTTCACGCGCATCCGCCATTCCATGTCATTGAGCGTGGCCATGGCATTGGCACTGCGCAACTGGCTGGTACCGGCCACGGTATTGTTCAACTGCAGTTGCTGGCTGGCGTTCACGATGAACACGCTGGCATCCCCTTCCCATGCCGGAGCGTTCGTGAAGTCTCCATCCGCGAAGTCGTCAACGAACTGGGCGTGCATGGCCAACGCGGCGCAGAACAAGGGCAGGGTGAGCAGTGATCGGCAACGCATGTGGCAAGCGGGGGATGTACAGGAGGCAAGGTAGTATTTTCGCACGCCGCTATTGGCCTAAACTCCTCTCATGAAAGTCGCTGTTGTTGGTGCCACCGGAATGGTCGGTGGTGTGATGTTGAAGGTGCTCGAAGAGCGCTCCCGCAACGCTGCGGGATTCCCCGTGGATGAACTGCTGCCCGTGGCCAGCGAACGCAGCGCGGGGCGCACGATACGCTTCCGGGGCAAGGCGGTGCCCGTGATCGGTATGCAGGCGGCCATCGATGCACGGCCCGATATCGCCTTGTTCTCCGCAGGTGGCGGTACGTCGTTGGAATGGGCACCACGGTTCGCCGAGGTGGGCTGTACCGTGATCGACAACAGCAGCGCCTGGCGGATGTATCCCGACAAGAAGTTGGTGGTGCCGGAGATCAACGGACATCTGCTCACGAGCGAAGATCGGATCATCGCGAACCCGAACTGCAGTACCATTCAGATGGTGCTGGCGTTGGCCCCGTTGCACAAAGCGTTCGGTGTGGAGCGCGTCATCGTTTCAACATACCAAAGTGTTACTGGCACTGGGATGAAAGCTGTGCAGCAGATGGAGAATGAACGCAACGGGATCACCGGTGAAATGGCCTATCCCTTCCCGATCGATCGCAATGTGATCCCGCGGTGCGATGTGTTCACCGACAACGGGTACACGAAGGAAGAGATGAAGCTCGTCCACGAAACGAAGAAGATACTGGACCCCAACATCCGTGTCACCGCTACGGCTGTGCGCGTTCCAGTGACCGGTGGCCATAGTGAAGCCGTGAACGTGGAGTTCGCTAGGGAGTTCGACTTGGAAGCCGTGCGGGAACTCTTGCGGAACGCGCCAGGCATCAAGCTGTTCGATGATCCCGCGAAGGATGAGTACCCGATGCCCTTGCTCGCCAATGGCCGTGACGAGGTCTTCGTGGGTCGCCTGCGTCGCGATGAGACACAACCCCGTACACTGAACATGTGGATCGTGGCCGATAACCTGCGCAAAGGTGCTGCCACCAATGCCGTGCAGATCGCAGAACTATTGGTCGCCAAGAAGCTCATTGCTCAAACAGGTATCGTTGTCTGAACCAGAACGATCGTCATGACCATTGCACCCCATCCCGGTTTCATGCAGCGCGTCACGTTAGCGTTGGCCGTTCTGTTGAGCGCTAGCTGTGTGGACAAGGCCTTGGCGCAAGAGGCATCTCCCGTGCGTCGCTTGGGTGCGGTGCATATGGGCGGTGGGAGCTTCGTAAGTGTGGATCCTTTTTTCGGACGAGGGGATCTCCTGCGCCTCGCTCCCGGCTCGGAACTTCTTTCCCGGGATCTTTCCGGCTACACCTATTCCACTGATGACCTGCTCTCCGGAGAAGGTAGCTTCGATCTTGGCATCAGTTTCTTCCCCTGCGCAAAGGAGGCACGCAACGGACCGGAATTGCGGGTTGGAGTCCTCTTCGGCAACGGACCTTCGCTGAGGGCCAGTGAATCCCGTACGACGCGATCACCGTACGATACACTGACCTCCTCGCTGACCGGTGAACGCGTTCTTGTGGACTCGGTTAACACCAGCGAATACGAGCTAGGCTATGGGGCAGAGCGGTTCGGACTCAACGGTTCGCTGGTTTGGCGCAGGCCAGGGCGATGGAGCCTGTATGGTGGAGCCGGGTTAATGGGTGGTGTGCTGATGAACGCCCGCACCACTGTCTCACACAGGGTGGATGTCCGCACCGACAATGGCTCGTCCTATCCTTGGAACGCTGGTGATGACACGTTCGCCGATGTACCAGTAGAGGAGGAGTCGTTCCGGAACGGGACAGGTTGGTGGTTCGGCGCCTATGTACCCTTGGGCTTGGATTGGCGCGCTGGAACGGTGAGTCCCTTTTGGAGCCGTGTTCACTTCTGCTACGAACTACGCCCACAACTGGTGATCCAGAACATCCCCGAACTGGCCACCGCGACGGGAGGCGGTATGCAGGCTTTGTTCTTGGCCCGTATAGAGCTTTAAGGGAGCGGATCCGCGAGCTGTTCGTTCGAGGGAACCTCCGGTGAAGTGGGCTTCCCGTTCGCGTCGTGGGGCTTTTCGACCTGTCGGCGTTGCACCAGGATGAACATGACCACACCGATGGTGATCGCCGCATCGGCCACATTGAACACCGGACGGAAGAACTCAAAGTACTGGCCTCCCCAGAACGGAAGCCATTCGGGGAGCCTGCCTTGCCAGAGCGGGAAGTAGAACATGTCCACCACGGCCCCGTGCAATAGCGGGGCATAGCCACCATCGGGCGGGAATAGAACAGCTTTTTCGAACGGGGTGCTGGCACTGAAAAGCACGCCATAGAACGTACTGTCTATGATGTTGCCCAACGCACCGGCCAGGATCAACGAAACACTGACCACCAAACTCGTGGTCGCGCCTCGCTGGATCATCCGCACCAAACTGTAACCGATGGCCGAAACTGCTACGATGCGGAACAGGGTGAGCACGAGTTTCCCCCATTCACCGCCGAACTCCATGCCGAAGGCCATACCCCGGTTCTCGATGAAGTGCAGGTAGCCCTTGTCGCCCAGGATGGAAATGGAACTGTCGTAGAAGAAGTTCAATTTCACCCACACCTTCAAGACCTGATCGGCCAAGAGCACGAGCAGGATGATGATGAAGGCCTTCTTCATGCGCCGTTCAAGGGTCCGGTGTAGCTGCTGCGAAGCCCCGCTTTCACGAGATCAACGCACGCCTAAGACCAGCTGTTCTAGTTGCCCATCTGTTGTTTGGCCTCGATGCTCAACGTAGCATGCGGTACCAAACGCAAACGCTCCTTGCTGATCAAACGGCCCGTGACGCGGCAGATGCCGTAGGTCTTGTTCCGGATCCGCAGCAATGCATCTTCAAGGTGCTTGATGAATTTCTCTTGACGGCCGGCGAGTTGCGCGGTCTCTTCGCGGCTCAGCGTCTCGCTACCATCCTCGATCATTTTGAACGAAGGGCTCGTATCGTCCGTGCCGTTGTTGTCCGTGTTGGCCAACGTTTGTTTCAGCAGGTCGTAATCCTTGCGGGCCTCGTCCAGCTTGCGGTTGATCAGGTCGCGGAATTCGGTGAGCTCGTCATCGGAATAGCGCAGCTTGCCTTCGCGCTCGAGCGTAGAAACCTGCTTCTTCACGATCGGGGCGGACATCGGGCGGTTCGGAGCGACGATCTGCGTCACCAATGGTTTGTTGGCGGCAGCGGCCTTGGCTTCTTTCAGGGCGGCCTTTTCTTCCTTCTTCGTTTCCTTCTTCACGGGTTTGGCTGGGGCGCTAACGGGCTTTTCGTTCTTGGGTGCAGGCTTGGCCTCAACGGCTTTCGGAGCGGGCTTCACTACGGGTTTCGCAGGTGCCGGTGCTTTGGCAACGGGCTTGGCGGCCGGTTTCGTCTGTGCCTTTGCTGGAGCTGCCGATTTCGCGGCCTTTACAGGGGCGGCCTTTTTAACCGGTGCCGGTTTCTTAGCAACCACCTTCTTCGCCGGAGCGGCTTTCACAGCCTTCTTCGGCGCTGGTTTGGCAGCGGCCTTCTTCTTCGCAGGGGCTTTGGCAGCAGGTTTCACCGCCTTCTTCGCAGCAGGCTTCGCAGCGGCCTTCTTCGGCGCTGGTTTGGCGGCCTTCTTTACAGGCTTGGCTGCTTTCTTCGGGGCTACTTTCTTGGCCATCGATCCCTAGGATTTGAAAAATGTTCGCAAATATAGGCCGTACCCCGCGTCAATTGGCCGACCGTACCAGCGACAGGGCACACCGGGTGACCTCGTCCAATTCCACTTCGTGGGAATCCGACCCTCCATTGGGCAAAACATCCACAAGTACTTGGTCTTCAGGAGTTACGGCGAGTGTTTCTGCCAGAATGTGGGGGGCGTGGGTGCGAACAGCTTGTTCGAATGCGGCATTGCCGTTCCGCTGGATGTGGAGCACGATGCGATCCGTGATCTCGAACCCGCTCTCTTTCCGCAAGGTCTGGATCCGGCTCACCAACTCGCGTGCGAGGCCTTCCTGGAGCAGTTCTTCGCTCAGGGTGATGTCCAACGCCACCGTCAACGGACCATCGCTGGCCACACTTAGGCCGGGGATCGTCTCGGCACTGATCTCCACATCATCGCGTAGCACTTCCACCTCCTGCCCTTCCACGGTGAGCTTCATGGAACCTTTCGCCTCAAGCTCCGCGATCTGCGCTTGATCGAAAGCGACCACCGCGGCGGCCACGCTCTTCATCAACTTGCCCATGCGCGCGCCCAACTTGGGGAAGATCGGCTTGATCTTCTTGGTGAGCTTGCTCTCGCTGGCATCCAGGATCACGAGTTCCTTCACGTTCACTTCGCTCAATACCAATTCGCGGATAGCGTCCAACCGAGTGCGCATCGTGGCGTCCGTCACCGGCACCATCATCTTCTGCAAGGGTTGGCGAACGCGGTGGCCTTCCTTCTTGCGGATGCTCAATACCAACGAGGTCAGCTTCTGCGCAAGTGCCGTGCGCTGTTCCAGTTCCACATCGATCGCGGCTTCATCATGCTTCGGCCAATCGCTCAAGTGAACGCTTGAACCGGTCAGGTCGCGATACAATCGATCACTGAAGAACGGCGCGATCGGCGCGCTCAACATGGCGATCACTTCCAAGCAGCGTTGCAGCGTTTGGAACGCCGCGTTCTTGTCGGGACCGAGTTCTCCCTTCCAGAAACGACGACGGTTGAGGCGCACGTACCAGTTGCTGAGGTCCTCCACCACGAAGTCTTGGATGGCGCGTGCAGCAATGGTGGGCTCGTAGTCGGCGTAGTTCGTATCGGCGAGTTTCATCACGCTGTTGAGGCGCGAGAGGATCCAGCGGTCGGATTCGGTCAACTCGCTCGAACCAGTTCCATCAAAGCCATCGATGTTCGCATACAGCGCGAAGAAATTATACGTGTTGAAGAGCGCGCGGAAGAACTTCCGTTGCACTTCGGTAATGCCCTCCGCATCGAACTTCAGATTGTCCCATGGCGAGGCGTTGCTGATCATGTACCAGCGCACAGCATCGGCGCCATATTGATCCAAGGTCTTGAACGGATCCACGGCATTGCCGAGGCGCTTGCTCATCTTCTGGCCGTTCTTGTCCAGCACTAGGCCGTTGCTCACCACGGTCTGGTAAGCAACAGCATCTTGGGTCAGCGTTGCGATCGCGTGCAGCGTGTAGAACCAACCGCGCGTTTGATCCACGCCTTCCGCGATGAAGGCCGCAGGGAACTTTTCCTTGAAGGTGGCCTCGTTCTCGAAGGGGTAGTGCCACTGTGCATACGGCATGGCACCGCTGTCGAACCACACGTCGATCAGGTCGGTCTCGCGTTTCATCGGCTTGCCGCTGGGCGAAACGAGCACGATGTTGTCGACATACGGACGATGCAGATCCACCGTGTCGTAGTTGGCGTCGCTCATATTGGACGGATCGAACGCGCCGTAAGGGTCGGCAGGCATGATGCCTGCCTTCACGGCACGTGCGATCTCTTCCTTCAACTGCTTCAATGATCCGATGCAGAGTTCTTCATCACCATCATCCGTACGCCAGATGGGCAGCGGGATGCCCCAGTAACGACTGCGTGAAAGGTTCCAGTCCTGCAGGTTCTCCAACCAGTTGCCGAAGCGGCCCGTGCCGGTGCTTTCGGGTTTCCAATTGACGGTCTTGTTCAACGCGATCAAGCGGTCCTTCTTCGCGGTCACACGCACGAACCAGCTGTCCAGCGGGTAGTAAAGGATCGGCTTGTCGGTGCGCCAGCAGTGCGGATAGTTGTGTTCGTACTTCTCCACTTTCAGTGCACGCCCCTCGGTCTTCAACTTGATGGCGATACGCTCGTCCACGCTGAGGTACTTGTCGCGCTCTTGCTTCTTCGCCTCATCCGCGCGCGCTTCGTCGCTGTAGTATTCCGCCTTCACATACTCCCCTGCGAAGTCGGTGACCTCGGCCTTGAAGCGCCCTTGCAGGTCCACCAACGTGAGCGTGCCGATGTTGTGTTGTTTGGCCACACGCATATCGTCCGCACCGAAACTCGGCGCCGTGTGTACCACGCCGGTACCATCTTCCGTGGTCACGAAATCACCACCGATCACCTTGAACGCTTCCCCTTGATCGGGTTGTGCGTAAGGAAGGAGTTGTTCGTAGCGCACGCCTTCCAATTGGTGGCCGTAGAATTCGCCGTCCACTTTCCATGGGATGTTCTTTCCGTCCTTCTTGTAGTCGTCGAACGAAGTGTTCTCGTTCTTCTCGTTGAAGTAAGCCGCCAACCGGGATTTCGCGAGCACGATGGTCTGTGGCTCGTGGGTGTACGGGTTGAAGGTCTTCACGCGCACATAGTCCAACTTCGGTCCCACGGTGAGCGCCGTGTTGCTCGGTAATGTCCATGGTGTGGTGGTCCATGCAGCGATGAACACATCACCGAACGCATCCGGGAACAAGAACTCGCTCGCATGATCGGGCTTCACTTTGAAGAGTGCTACCGCGCTGGTGTCCTTCACCGGTTTGTATGTGCCGGGCTGGTTCAGTTCGTGTGAACTCAATCCCGTGCCCGCCGCAGGACTGTACGGCTGGATCGTGTAGCCCTTGTACAGCAGGTCTTCGCTGTAGAGCTTGTGCAGCAGGTGCCACACGCTCTCGATGTACTTGGTCTGGTAGGTCACGTACGGCTTCTCCAGGTCCAGCCAGAAGCCGATGCGCCGCGTCATATCGTTCCACACATCGGTGTAGCGCATCACGGCTTTCTTGCACGCCGCGTTGTACTCTTCGATGGAGATCTTCTTGCCGATGTCCTCCTTGGTGATGCCGAGTTCTTTTTCCACCCCGAGCTCAATGGGCAGTCCGTGCGTATCCCAGCCGGCCTTGCGGTCTACGCGGCGGCCCTTCTGCGTTCGGTAGCGGCAGAAGATGTCCTTGATGGCACGGGCCATCACGTGGTGGATGCCGGGCAATCCGTTGGCGCTCGGTGGTCCTTCGTAGAACACGAAGGGCGGTGCGTCCTTGCGCAGTTCCAGGCTCTTCCCGAAGGTGTCCTCGGCCTCCCACTGCTTCAATACCTCCTCGGCGACCTTGGGCAGGTCGAGTTCATCATACTGCGGGAAACGCTTGTCCATGGCGGCTTTTTCGGGCCGCGAAGATAACCGATGCCGAGGTGATGGCGCAGGTTCACGCCTGCAGCCTGCTCTTAGCGTTTGCGCGGTGCCCGGGTAGGCGCTGGCGCGCGTGCAGGTCGCGGTGAACCCGGTGCGCGCTGTACCGGTTGTGTGCGTGGCGCACGATCGGCGGGACGTGTCCGTGGTGCCCTGCCCTCTATGGTCCGCTGGCCCTGTCGTGTTGTGGGTTCGACCCGTTGGCCTGGTTGTGAAGTGCGCATGGTTGCCCGTTGTTGACGAACCGGTGCTGTCGCCGTGCGGATCCTTGGTGAATGCGCCGCGCGTGGGGCGTACACCGCATGGGCATGCACCACGCGGCAGGTGTTCACAGGCCTGTACCAAACGTGATACGGACGATGCCACCCGTGCCAAGCGCGCCAGCCCATGGGGCGCCAAGGATTCCAGTACGGAGGGTAGTAGCCCCAGTACCAGGGGGAATCCCACATCACATAGGCCGGTCCGTAGATGTAGGTGACACAGGGCCACGACCACACGTTCACCCATAGACGCACACGTGCCAATTCGGGTGCTGCGGGGCCTTTGTTCGGGGTGGTGCCAGCATCCTCCTCGGTGAACGGTTCCACCATCACATCTGCACCGTACAGCTCTTCAGCCCCACGGATCTGCAGCATGGCAGAGGCTTCACCGTTCTTCTCCAGTTCGATCACGGCAACGTCCTGCACCTCTGCCTTGGAAAGCGCTACCTGCATAACGATCGCGTGTGCATCGCCTTCTTGGTGATCCACCACACGGATATAGTCCACCTGGCCGTCGCCATCGAGGTCCAGGTTGTTCACCTTGTTGTCCTCTCCGTTCAGGGCTCGCTCAAAGCTTTCGAGGTCCTTGGCGTTCTTGAAGTGCTCCAAGGCACCTTGCAGGCTGAACCCATCGCCGGGCAGGCCAGTGCTATCCGGTGCGGCTTCTTGAGCACTAGAATGTGCGGTGCCAGCGAGCAGGGCCAGCAGGAACAAAGTCGTTCTCATGTCGTTCACGTTCTATTGGGTACGACAACAAGTTCCGCGCCGGGTTTGATCCAGAGCGTCGTTGCTGAACAAGGACACTTAACGAGCCGAACGGAGTTCCTTGGCCAGCCAGCCGCTAAAGCGCTGCGCATTGTGCCACTCGAGGTGAAGGCCGTCGGTTGTGCGCCAATCGCGATCGCTGCGGATGTATCGGTGGCCTGGGAAACGCTGGATGATGGCCCCGCGTGTGCTGGTGGAAAGTGGACTGCGCATCAGTTCTGCCGAGATGGGCATTTCCATGAAGACCACCTCGATGCCGTTCGCTTCCAACGCTTTCACCTCGTGCTCCAAGGTGGCCAGGAAACGCTGTTGGGTGCTATCCGCAGGAGCTTTCGCGAAGATGCCGCGGTTCGTGTCGAAGAGGTTCTCGCTGACCTCCATGCTATCGGGTTCGGCGCTGCCGGGGCCCTCGCCTTCCTGCTTCATGCCCTTCTTCAAGAAGCCCACCAACACACCGGTCGGCTGGTTCTCTTCGCGCAGGATCGGTGCCGCTTTGCGCAGTTCGTACAAGCCCGGTTGGAACACCGCATCCAAGAACGCACGGTCCACTTCCTTGAAGATCATGTTCGTTTCGATCACCGCCCGCTTGGGGTGTTTGCCCGATCGGCGAACGAGTTCCAAGCCATCGAAAACACTAAGACCGCCGAAGCTGAGGTTGCTGGTGTTCGGTGCGAGGCTATCGAGCTCGATGCGGAAACTGAGCGAGGAGCCTACGATCACCGTTGCGCTGGTGTCATCGGCCGCGAACACGTACTTCTCCGCACTGATGCGGTTGCCGCTGGCCTGGTGTTGCACCGTGTTCAGGTCCAGCTTCGCGAAATGGATGAAGAGCGCGTATCCCACAACGAGGATGGCGAAAATGATGAGCGAACGACGGATCATGCGCGGATCAGAACTGGAAGTAAATGAACGATGCGCCGCCGCCGGAATTCACCAGGATCAGGAATAGCATGATGCCGTAAAGCACCGGCTTGATCCGTGCCAATAATGGCTGTGGCTTCCGCGTCCACAGGTACATCAGGTGGTAGATGATCGCCGGAATGGAGAATAACACCGTGAAGAACATGATGATCGGCTGCACATTGCTGATATGCGTGTTGGTGAAGATGCAGCGCATGTAGTCGATCACATGGCTGAACTCCGGTAGCTTGAAGAGCAGCCAGGCGAGCGTGACCATGCAGAAGATGAACAACATCTGCAGCGGCTTGGGCAATTTCAGTTTCACCCCGCCATCTTTCATCAAGCGCTCCACTGCGAGCACGAGACCGTGGAAGAACCCCCAGACCGCGTAGCTCCATGCAGCGCCGTGCCAAAGACCACCGAGCACCATGGTGAGCATGAGGTTCCGGTACGTGTGGAACCCGCCCTTGCGATTGCCGCCCAAAGGAATGTACAGGAAGTCGCGTAGGAAAGTGCTCAACGAAATGTGCCAACGCCGCCAGAATTCGGCGAACGTGGTGGAGATGTACGGGAAGTTGAAGTTGATGGGGAAGTCGTAGCCGAACAACTTCGCCAAGCCGATCGCGATGAGCGAGTACCCCGCGAAATCGGAGAAGATCTGGAACGAGTAACCGAAGAGAAGCGTCACCAACGTGATGCTATGCATGTCGCGGAAGTAGGGGAAGGTGACCCAGAACGTCTGGTCCTTCAGATTATCCGCTAACACCATCTTCAGGAAGTAGCCCACCACCAACGAAGCGAACACGCTGTTCCAATCGATCTCCTTGAAATATTTCGTGCGGATCTGCGGCAGGAACTCGTGCGCTTTCACCACCGGACCTGCCACCAACTGCGGGAAGAAGCCTTTGAACGCCGCGATGCGAAGGCCGTGGCGCGCGATGCCTTTCACGACGATGGAGTCATAGTCTTCGACCTGCTTCCCTTTGTAGGCCTCGACCACCAAGCTGATGCCCTGGAAGGTGAAGAAGCTGATCCCCACCGGTAGAGGAATACTGACAAGGAATTGGCCGATGCTGGATGTTTCCGGGAAGAACGAGCGCCCGAACAACGGACCGTATTTGAAGAACAGCAGGATGCCGAGGTTGGCCACCACACCGAGCGTGGCGTACAGCTTCCGGTGTTGTTGCGGCCCGAAGACCACCGCGTAGCTGGATGCGATGTTGATGCTGATGGAAAGCAGCAGCAGCAGGAGCAGGGCCGGGTCGTTGTACGCGTAGAAAACGAAGCTGCTG
>Ga0116158_10003728_pt1 | contig 13112 bp, 12 predicted proteins | sample AD_UKC052_MetaG_FD_89883 | JGI IMG/M metagenome (GOLD analysis project Ga0116158, IMG submission 89883) | Active sludge microbial communities of municipal wastewater-treating anaerobic digesters from USA - AD_UKC052_MetaG | ecosystem: Engineered > Bioreactor > Anaerobic > Digestate | place: USA... | reverse complement strand
CCGCAATCACCCGCACGATGTCACCGTTCCATTCGGAGGCCGGCGCGCTATCCCGCAGCTTTTGCCACGCTGGCGTCCAACCGTAGCGGGTCAAGGCTTCCATCAGATACTCAACTCGCCGCCCAACAGTTCGAGCGGATATACTTGGCGGCCGCTTGCGACTTGTTCGAGAAAGCCCATCAAGTCGGAGCCGCGCAATGGCCGCGTGCGGATCTCCTCCAAAGTCAGCCATGCGGCTTGTAGCGACTCACTGTCGGCCACGCTTTTGGGTGGCGTGTCGTCGAGCGGCGAGCCGACAAAGATGACACGTACGCGTGCGCCGTTGTTGGCGGGCGCATGTTCGACGCGCAAAATGCCTTCGATTGTCACTGGCACGCCCGATTCTTCGAGCACTTCGCGAATCGCGGCATGCAGCAGTGGCTCGCCGACTTCAACGCGGCCTCCAGGAATCGACCAAGAACTGCCATACCGCTGCTCTTGCACCATCAAGAATCGTTGGCCACGACGCACCACCACCAGGGCAAAAAAGGACGTTGGCGTGGGACTGCGTGACATGCCAACAATCTACACTGGTCGCCCCCGGAAGCGTAGCTGGGGGCGACGCTTATGCCCCAGGGGCTCCGGCGCGCGGTGGTTGGGGAATGCGCAGCGGTGCCGCGCAGTGGGCACGTTCCGGTGTGATGTCAGCGATCTACGACCAAGTTTGGCCAATGTTAGTGGCGTGTGAACCAACTAGGAGATGGGACGCTCCCCGAAGACATGCGTGTGCGGTTGGCGCTTGATGAACGGGCTCCGCTGACAGCCAGCGAGGCGCCAAGGCGGCGCTTTGCATAGCGCACCGGCAGCGTAGCTCTGACGTGCAGCCGCCGCAGCGCCGAACCCACGCTGCGGCAACCAACCCGCGACTCGGCAGCTATGCGCGAGCAAGGCCATGCCCGCATCCGACGCGCCATGGCGATCGATTTTTGTCGAAGCTCCGCGAGATTGCGCCGGAACTTGTGAGGAATCGTCAGCGGCTGCTCAGAACGAAACCGCGACGCCTAGCTGCGCGCTGCGAAATGCTGCGCCGTCGTTGTAAACGGATGGGTAATACAGCAGCGGGGTTGGGCTCTTGCTGTCTTCGACGGCGGGATAATAAACGTCGCCTGGCTGTTCGTCGATGTTACGCACGCCAGTGCGAAGCTCTCCGATGATGCGGATCTGCGGCGAAATCGGCACTGCAACCCCAACGCCGACTTCGCTACGGGTGTAGCTGGAATTGTAAGCGTCGCCAAAGGTTTCGTTGGCGATGCCAATCGACAAAAACGGCTGCACGAAGCCGTGGTCGATTAAGCGATATTTACCGACGATGCCAATGCCGCGGCCTTCGCCAAGCGTGTATGTGCTGCAGGTTTCGCAGCTCTGTTCTTCTACCGCTAAGCTTTCGAGGCTTAGTTCGGCGGACAAATTGCGGGTCAATTGCAGCCCAACAAAGAGGCTCTTGCTGCCGGTTTCCACCAAGCTGTCGCTTTGGCCTGCACGGCCAAACGAGACGCCGGCATAGGGGCCTGCGTGCGCTGTAGCGGGACCAACAACCAAAGCGAATGCGACGCCTGCGAACCAAGAAGTCTTCATGTGAGGGTCTTAAAGCAACCGATATGCCACCTTCTATGTGGCTGTAACTTATGGGATATCTACTGCTGAAACTCAGAAATCTGAGGGGTGGCTAAGAAATTCTGCGGCGATCGCCCCGCAAAAATAGGGTCTCGCGTCGGGCGGTGATACGATTTATTTTGTGTCGTCGGTGCTTATTGCGTTAGTCGACGTTGGCGCTGGCGTCCAACTCGAAGAAGCGTTGCAACGTGTTGGTTTTACTGCACGTTGGCGCGCCGATGCCGCGACGACTATCGTTGCCACAGACGCCGATGTGGTGGTGGTTGATGCAGACGCGTTGGGCGTCGAACTCGTTACAACGGTCAACGCATGGCGTGGTAGCGCGGGTACGCCGGGGGTGATTGCGATCGGCCAAGGTGCAGTTGCTCGTGAGCAGGCGCCGCTTGCAAAAGTGACGCTGCTTACCACCACCGCATCGATTGGCACGCTCACCAACGCGATCACCGATGCTGCACGGTTGCGCTTAACCAATGCGATGTCATGGGCCAACGCACGCACGGCGTTAGGCTTACCTCCGGCCGATCCAGAATTGCGCGCGATGGCGGTGATGCTTTTGACCTCGCGCTCGATGGATTTGGAGGTGCCGCGTACAGCGTTGCGTTGGCATGTTGCCAGCTACGTTACGCTTACGCCGCTGGCCGACGAGCTGCGCGCCGATCGTTTGCTGACGGTACCCGAGTTGGCCGTGATCGATTTGTGCGACGGCACCCAGACCTTGCAAACCGTGCTTAAGCGCGCGAACAATGCTCCGCTCGCCGCACGGTTGTTGTGGCTGTTGACCAGCATCAAAGCCACCACGCTCACGCCATCGGTCGCCGACGTGACCACGCCAGCAAGACGTCTGTTAGCTGAACTGCTCAACCATATGAAAGCGCGCAGCCAACGCTTGGCTGGCAGTACATTTTACGATGTACTTGAGATCACGCCGCTTGCCGACTATCCCGATATCGAAGCTGCGTATGAATTGCAGAGTCGACGATTTGCGCCGCAGCTGTTGGCCAACTACGATCTTGGCCCACTTGCGGCAACCGTGCAGACCCAATGGGATGTGGTGGAAAAAGCGCGTTCAGTCTTAGTCGACATCGCAGCGCGTGGCCGTTATCACGATTGGCTGCGTGAAAATCACGGCCGGTTGTCGACGGTGTGGGCGATTGACCCTCACATTGCACAACAAGGCATAGATGCATTTGCCCGTGGCCAAGCCTCCCTGGGTGCTGGCGATGTGCATAAAGCCATGAGTGAACTGGCAGCGGCGTGCCGCCTGCATCCTGGCCATCCGGACTACGAAGCGAACTTGGCGTGGGCGCGGTTTCGCGTCGAAGTTGCGCGTGGTGGTGACAAGTTTACGTGTGCGGACCGTGAGCGCGCCCATGTCGAAAACCTGTTGTTCGGTTGCCGGCCGTGGCCGCGCGCGCTGGTTGCGCTCGCGTTGCTGTGCGCCGTTCGCGGCGATGCCGAGTCGTCGCGCTGGTACTTGAGTCAAGCGCTTTCGGTGGAACCGCAGATGCCAGCAGCGTTGCAGTTGTTGCAGCGCTTAGGCGTGCGCACGCCAACCGCTCGCCCGGCGTAACCGTGCGCACGTAGTTGGCCCGCCGTAACCAACCTGGGCGCGCGGTCGTCAAACTAGCGAAGATGGCGGAGGCATGAGTCAAGCCGAGCGAATTCTAGCGTGGGCGGCGGTTGCACATCTACTTGTTGCGATGCTGGCCTTGGTTTGGCTGTGCTTTCCTGCAACGGCAATTCTGGGTGTGCATCCAGCAAGCAAGCCGCTCAAGTTTGGCCTTTCGATTGGCTTATTCTTGGGCAGCCTGGCGTATCTCTTGCCATTGCTGACCGTGTCGCCAGCGCTGCGACGCGGTTTCGCATGGACGTTAGTAATTTGTATGATCGCCGAGATGTTGCCGATTGCAGTGCAAGCCCTGCGTGGCACGACGTCGCATTTCAACACGCGCACGGTGGCGAGCGGCGCCTGGTGGAATCTTATGTTTGTCGCGATCGTCGTAACCACCATCGCGATGCTGGCGATCGCTTGGTTGGCTACGGTGCGGCCGTTGCAGTTGCCAAATGGCCAAGCGTTGAACGCCTTAACTACCGCTGCATGGCGCGCTGCACTTTGGATCTTTTTGCTTGCTGCATATTCCGGTTTTGCCATGGGCGGTCGCATGCAGCACTCGGTGGGCGGAGCCGATGGCGGCGCAGGCTTACCGGTCGTCAACTGGAGCACCCAACATGGCGACTTACGCGTTGCGCATTTCTTCGCGTTGCACGCGTTGCAAACGCTGCCAGTTGCCGCCTGGGTTCTGCACCGCATCGGTGGCGCCGCTTGGCTGCGGTGGGGCGCGCTGGCAATGGTGGTGGTGTTGCACATGGCGGTTACCCTCTGGACCTTGGCGCGCGCACTTGCCGGCCGCCCGAGCTGGTAGATTCGAAATGCAGCACTGAACGTTTCGTCGCTGCCGACCACTAATGGTATGAGTTTGCTTCGCATGATGACGGAACTTCCAGCTTTTGATTGGCAGGCCGAGGCGCTGGCTTGTCCGGCTAGCCCGGCCGCATGTCTTGCGCTCGGCCGCCGCATTGCCGACCTGGCAAAGGCGCGAGCCGTGACGGCGCGCGCGGAAGTTGTCACCGTTGCGGTAGTGGCCACGCATACTGTCGATATGTTGCTGCCAATGCTCATTGTCGAGGCCGCCAAGCGCGGGCTCTTGCTCAATGTTGCAACGATGCCGTTTGGACAATTGGAACCGTTGATTTGTGTTGCCGATAGCGAGTTGTATGCGGCGCAACCCGATGTGGTGGTGCTGGCCAACCTGCTCGACGAAAACGGGATTTGGGGTGACCGCTTTACTGCACTCTCGCAAGACCAAGCAAGCCATGAAGTCGCGGCGTACGCAGACCGCATGCGCGATTTGTTGCAGCAGCTGCGTCAGAATTGCGCGGCCCAACTAGTTGTTTGGAATCAACCACCGCCCGCTCGCCTTGCGTACGGTCTAGCCGACGCTTGGGTCGCACCCCGGCAACGTGGCTTACGCAGCGAACTCAACGACGCGGTGGCACGTGTCGCAAGCGCAATCTCGGGCGTATCGATCTTCGATATCGATGGCCTTGCAAGTGAGCTCGGTACGCGCGCGTTTTATGACACCCGGATGGCATTGCTTGCACGTCAACCATTTTCAACAGCAGCCAATCTTGCAATTGCGGCGGGGTTGGCGCGTCACACGTTGAGTCGGCGCCGCGCCGCACGCAAATGCATCGTGGTGGATCTCGACAATACCTTGTGGGGCGGGGTCATCGGTGAAGATGGCGTCTCGGGCATTAAGCTCGGTGATGAGTTTCCGGGCAACGCGTTCAAAGCGTTTCAACGCGTACTTAAGGGCTACCGTGATCGCGGCTTCTTACTGGCGATTGCATCGAAAAATAATTTGCAGGATGTCAAAGAAGTCTTCGACTCCCATTCCGACATGGTGTTGCAATGGAGTGATTTTTCGGCGCACGAAATTCACTGGAATGACAAGGCTTCGAGCCTGCGAGCGATCGCTGCCGCGTTGAACATCGGCATTGATGCGTTGGTTTTTGTTGATGACAATCCGATTGAACGGGCGTGGGTGCACGAACAATTGCCCGACGTCTTGGTGGTTGATTTGCCCAAAGAACCCTTTCGGTATGTGGCGGCCCTCGATGCGGTTGAAGCGCTCGACCAGTGGATGCTGACCAACGAGGATCGCGAGCGCGCGTCGTTGTATCAAAGTGAGCAAAGCCGCGCAGAATTACGCAAGCAAGTTGGCTCGGCCGAGGATTTCTTGCAGGCGTTGCAAATTCGCGCGGTGGTTGGCGCCATTGACGGTGCGAGTCAAAACCGGGTGGTGCAGCTGCTTGGCAAGACTAACCAGTTTAACGTTACGACACGGCGCCACAGCGACGCTGATTTGCAAACAATGCTGGCGCAGCCTGGCGCCTTTGGCTTCTGGATGCGCACGTCAGATCGTTTCGGCGATCATGGTTTGATCGCCGTTGCCATCGTGGTGCCTGACGCTGGCACCACCTATCGGATCGATAGTTTTTTGATGAGCTGTCGTGTTTTGGGGCGTCAACTTGAGCGAGCGCTCATGGCGGCCGTGGTGCAACGGGTCCAGCAGCAAGGTGGCTCTGCGTTGCTTGGCGAGTTCATTGCAACTCGCAAAAATGCGCCTGCGAGTGCGTTGTTTGCGACGCTGAATTTTTCTGATATTGCAACGGAGAAGGGCCCAGGATGGTGGCGCTTAGATGCGCTTGCCACGGCCGCCCAAGTGCCTCCGTTTGTGGAACTTGTAGTAGAGTCTGCGGCAAATGCCAAACTCGATTAGTTCCCGCACCAAAAGCATTGTCAGCGCGACACTAGGGGTGCCACTAGCGACGTTGACTGATGAGTCAGGTCCGGCAACGATTTCCAATTGGGACTCGTTGCATCATCTGCATCTCATCGTTGCGCTCGAGGCTGAGTTTGGCGTGAGTTTTGATCCTGAAGAAGCGTTAGAGCTAACTTCGGTGGCGATGTTTGTGGCCGCGATACAGCAGCTTGGTGGTAAGTAGTCGTGATCGAACTTCGCCCTGCCACCGCAACCGACGCTTCGGCGGCAGCCGCGTTTTTGCAGCGCAGCTTAGGGCAAGGTTCGCACTACGCGCGTTACGTTTGCGACCGCTGGGCGCGTGATCGGCCACGCGGCTACTTGCTGGCTGACGGTGGCGTGATTCACGGCTTTTTCACCACGACGTATGCGCAACGCTGGGCCAATGGCAACGCTTATCAGGCGTGCAACGTGCACAGCATTGCTGTCGATCCTGCGTACCGCCAACATACGCTGAAACTGTTTAAGGCCGCACTCGCAGATCGTTCTGTAGGCTACACATGTTTTACGGCATCCGACGCGGCCGCCGAAGTCTTTCGGTTCTTTCGCTTCGTCGAAACACCGTGCGTGCGCTGGGCCGTCTCGGCGGCGAGCGGCGCGTTGGCAACACTCACGGCGCTGCCACGTTTACGCGTGTACCTTGATGCCGCCACCATTGCTCGGCGCTTACCGGCTGAGCTGGCCACCGTTTCAACAGACCATCGCGGCTGCGCCCAGGTGCTTTGTGAAGTGCAGGGGCAACAATCTCTCATCATCGCGATTGCGCGAGGGCGACGCTTGCGATTTGGTGAAGTGCTGTATGTCAGCAACCCATCGATATTGCCCCAGTCGCTCGCTGCAACAACCTTGGGCTTAGCGGCCCAATTGCGCACGCCGATTGTGAGTTACGATTCACGCTGGTTGCCGAACGCGCCGTGGTTTGCGCGAAAACTGCTGCGGCGGCCTCGGCACGTACGCGCGCCTGCCGACTGGCCATTTGACGACATGTTGTACTCTGAACTAGTGCTGCGCTACGGGCGCCGCGTGGATGGACCCGAAATCTAATGTCATACTTTGCTCGTTTTGCAGCGCAGTTAGCGGTTGCGCTGGTGGTGTTAGAACTGCTGAGTCGGGTGGTGCTCGGCCATAAGCCGGCGTTGCGTTATGACAAGCGCTACGATCGCCTTTCTGCACCCAACCAAAATGTGGTCGAAGCCCAAGAAGGTTTTTCGCGCGGCCGCACCAACGAGCTTGGCAATTTAGATTCGCCGATGCCTTCGCCGCTGCCCGCGCACGCAATTTTGGCGCTTGGCGACTCGCTCACCGAAGCGCGGCAAGTAGGCCACGCCGACCGTTGGCCCGAACGGCTTGCAGCTTTGACGCAGCGAGAAGTTTATAACGCTGGCCAACGCGGTTGGTCGCCCGCCAACGCACTTGGTTACTTGCAAGCCGAGAAGCAGCGATTTGCGCCTGAATATGTGGTGCTGCAGGTATCCGGCAACGACATCGACGACATGGTTTCGGAAAAGCGGCCGCATGTCGTCGAGGGTGTTGAGGGCCTAAGCCTCAAAGTGCCCAAGCGCGGTAAGTCCGGGATGGCGGCAAAAATTAACAAAGCCAAAGAGCTGGTGAGCCGATCAGCGCTGGGTGGGAATCTCATCACGGCAGGCCTCACCGTGCTTGGTGCTGGCAATGACGGCTCCGGCAATGCGCTTGGTTGTTCGCCTCCGACGGCATTTAACACCAAAGCCGCCAACTGGTTGCTTGCGCAAATTCGCGCCGAACACGCCAAGACGGTGGTGATTTATCTGCCCTTGCTAAACTACTACGAAGGCTGTAGCGACAAATGCACCGGCGCCGCTGAGCTGTTTCGCAATGCCGCGGCAACCGCTGGCCTGCCGTTTGTGGACGCCACGGCGGCGCTATGTTCCAGCTTTGCTCAGACCCATCAACCATTGCATGGCTTTTGGAATTCGTTGCCTGGGGTCGGCCACTTAAACAGCGAAGGCAATGATGTGGTCGCTCATGTGCTGGCCGATTACTTCGCTGGCCAAAAGGCGGCGCCATGATTTTTTCATCGCTGCCGTTTTTGATTTTTTTGCCGATCGTCTTGTTGCTGGTTGCGTTGCTTAAACAGGAGCAGCACCGCCGCATCGCGATCTTCGCCGCCAGCTTGTTCTTCTACGGCTGGTGGGATTGGCGTTTTTGTTTCTTTTTGGTTGCCGCTTCAACCATCGACTATTGGTTGGCGCTCAAGATTCAGCAAGCGGCGCCAATTCAGAAACGCCGTTGGTTGTTGCTGTCGTTAGCTTCGAACTTGGGCATTCTTGCCGCATTTAAATACGTGGGCTGGTTGTCGCACAACATTAACCAGTTGACCGGGTGGAACCTGCCTGCGGTGGATATTCCGTTGCCGCTTGGGATTTCGTTTTTTACGTTTCAAGCCATGAGCTACACCATCGATGTCTATCGAGGGCAGTTCAACCCAACCAAACGCTGGTTCGATTTTTCGTTTTCGATGTCGTTCTTTCCCCATTTGATTGCAGGGCCGATCGTCCGCGCGTCGCATTTCATTCCGCAACTCGATAAAGAGCATCCGATTGAACGCGACAACCTGCTTGACGGGCTCGCAACCTTTTCCAAAGGCTTCCTCAAAAAAACGTTGCTTGCGGACCAGTTTGCGGTTTGCGCCGATGTCGTGTTTGCCAACCCTGCGTTTTTCTCGTCAGGTACTGTCTGGCTTGGCGTGGCTGCGTACACGGCCCAGATCTACTATGACTTTTCTGGCTACACCGACATGGCCATCGGCTTGGCCCGCATGTTTGGGTTTCAATTCCCCAACAACTTTGACCATCCGTACCTCAGCGGCAATATCACTGATTTTTGGCGACGCTGGCACATCTCGTTATCGTCATGGTTGCGCGACTATCTCTACATATCGCTTGGTGGTAATCGCAAAGGGCGCTTGCGCACCTATGTAAATCTCGCACTTACCATGTTGCTTGGCGGCCTGTGGCATGGCGCCAACTGGACGTTTGTTGTGTGGGGCGGGCTGCATGGCTTGGCGTTAGCGATGCACAAGCTAATTAGTGAACGGTGGCCAAATCCGGGGCAGGTTCGGCGTCTGCTTGGGGTGCCGTTGACATTGCTTTTTGTCATGGTGTGCTGGGTTTTCTTCCGCGCACCGAGCTTTGACGTCGCTTCAATCGTGCTTCGCAAAATGGCGTTTATCGATAGCGTTGGTTGCGACTGGCCCTATGTGCAAGCGCTGTTGGGCTTGGGCGCAGCGATCGGCGCCCATGTTTACGTTGCGTTCGATCGGCGTTTGGCGTTCGACTTTCGCAAGCCGATCTTCCTCACAATCCTGGTTGTCGCTCTCATCATCGATTTGATGTTTGCACCAACCTCACATGGCGCGTTTATTTATTTTCAATTCTAGCTGCGCGGCACGCGCCGGCGCACATCGAAGATGGTCAGCCCCGCAGCTGCGTTGACCGTATGAACGCCGGTCTGATGTAAGGCCTGGTTGGGCAGCAGCTTGCCAATGGGGCTTTCGCGAAAGCCGTCGACATCGAGTTGTTCGATACGATTCAACACGATGCTGCTGCCATAGCGGCCCGCACAATTTTGGGCAGGCCGGATCCACGCTTTGCCATCGAAGAAAATGCGGCCGGCGGGGCGAGTGTTGCGCACGTCTGAGCGAACCGGGTTGTGTGCGTGGGCATGCCATGGGCCCAGTGGCGACGCCGCGTAAAACAGCGCGAGTTCATCGTTGCTCGACGCGCCAGCTTGCGCAACGTTGCAGAACATCCACCACGTTCCTTGATGTTCATGCAGGGTTGCATCGACGGCCGTGAGGTCCTGCAACAACACGCGTTCGAGTGACCATTGCGTTGGAAAGTTGGTCGCCCGCCACAATTCAACCGTTCGATTGCGCGACGTTTCTGGAACTAGCCACCATTCGCCTTGCCATTGAAAAACGAAGGGATACGAGAGATGAAAATCGCGCTCCATCACGCGAAATGGTTGCTCAAGCGAGCCACGTTCATCGAGCCGCATGCCACACAAATGAGCACGTCGTCGGCCGCGGATGGATTCCTCGAAAAATACGATCCAACTTTGGGCATCGCGCACCACGAATGGGTCGGCCCAAAAACGATCTGGTGGTGGGATTAGCCACGTCAACTGGTCGAGGCTCAGCACGGGTTGCGCATCGATGGCCGGCGCAGGGTCACAACGAAATGCCATCGTCCACTTTTCGGGTCGCCAGCGATCCGCGGCGCGCTGCCACGCAAACCGGGCGGATTGCGCGGCTAGCCCGCGTGCGAGCGTTGGGGCCCGCATCGGCGTGCGCGAGACGAGCCGCATTGGTGCCGGCAGCTGCGGGGCCGGCAATTGCGTTACCTGGCGCAACGCTCGCGCCACAAATGTCGCAGACTTCCACAAGACTGCAACCTGAGACAGCCGCACCGACAGCGAATGGATCGGAGCATACGAATCGTAGATGATGGTTGTCACGCCATTGGCGTCGGTCGCAACTAGCCTCGATCGGATGCAATCATCTTGGGCCGCAACAGCCTCCAAGCCGATTTCATGGGCTGGCATCGTGCCTTGTTCGCCGAAAACCAACTGCCACGTCGACGCGTGGCGAGGTGCCGGAATGGCACCATTGGTAAACGTAAGGTCAACGATGATGTCGACGTGAGCTTCGGCAAGCTGGTCAACGGTTCGGCGTGGCACATCAGCTAACAAAGCCGCCACATCGGTGGGATGCCACGGATCGCGTTGGACCTTAAAGACGCGACGATCGAACGCCGCGAAGCCTTGTGCTACCGCTTTTCGTAACTTCGCCGATGTTGTCGGTTTTGGCGCTGGTGGCTCGAACACGCAACAAGCCACCAACTCAGCGCTTGTTACACGTCGCATCGCCGTTAGCGCTGCGGCTTGCCAAGCTGGAACCTGGTCCTGCGACAGCACCACCGCGTAGCGCACACTCACGTCAGCCCTAGTGTGGCAAGCACTTGTTTGGCGCGGCCTTGCCATGTGTGGTGCTCACATAGGTCGCGATATGCGTTGGTTGCAACCCGCTGCCGCAACGCCTCATCGGAAATGAGCCGCGTCACCGCTGCTTGCCATGCTGAGACATCGCCGGCTTGCGCAATCAACGCATTGTCTTCGTGGCGGAGCACTTCGCCCAATACCGGCAAGTCCGACGAGACTATCGCGGTGCCTGAGGCCATGTACTCGAACATCTTCATGGGCGAGCACCAGCGACTGTTGTCTTCACCGCTAGCAATTTTAACGCCGCTGCGCGGATACGGCATAAGCACGACATCAAATGTTTGATAGAGCTGGTTGAGTTCTCCTGGGGGAACAAAGCCGTGAAACTGGAGATTTGTCGAGATGCCGCCGCGCTGCCAATGCGCAACCTCGCTCGCCGATCCGCCATAGATCGGAAATACACAGTCAGGCATGCGTTTCGCTAACTCGATGATGAGCTCGATGCCGCGCCCCGGGAAGATGCTGCCAACGTAGCCAATGCGCGGGGGGGCCGCCAGCGGGCGCCGCGTGTTCACGCCCAAGCTTGGTGGCGTGGCGGCATCGTGTGCAACGCAAATTGGCGCACGCTTCGGTGCAAGATCGTGGGCGATAATGTCATCTCGCAACGCTTGCGAAACCAACGTTAAGCCGACAAACGTGGGCGCGTTTACCAACCGGCGCCAGAGTGGCAATTGCCAACGCGATTTCATCAGTGGCATCGAATGTTGTTCGTGCACGGTTGGCAAGCCGAGCATCACGCCAATCTGGGCGCCGATGATGTCGCGGCAATACACCAGGTCGACCTCTTTGCGTAGCCGCGCGACTTCGGCGAGCACTGCTGCTGCGAACACGGCACCGCCGCCACGTCGCTTGGGGCGGGGGAGTTGTCGAATGGTAAAATTGTTTGGCACCCCATAAAAATCGTGGAGGGACTGCGTTGCTGGCGCACCTTGTTTGCCGATCAGCGTAACCGTGTGGCCGTTTGCAGCCAGCGCCGAACTCATGTTCATGACATGCACGCTAGACGCCTTACGCCCAGGCAAATACGACATCGACAAATATAGGATTCGCATGGCGTAGATCGTTAGCTTGCTTTGGCGCGGTCGCCCTTGGTGGCGTCCTTTGGATCTGGCCCATAGCCGTAGTAGCTTTGGTAGTACGAGCTTTTATCGCTGCTGTCTAACTCGTTGAGGATGACGCCGAAGATGCCGCCGCCAACATCGCGAATTTGCTTCGCCGAACGCGAGATTTCATCGCGTAAGGTTTTGCCGGCGCGCACCACCAAGATGGCGCCGTCGACTTGTTTCGATAACACGACAGCGTCGGTCACTGCGCCCAGCGGTGGCGAATCCAAGATGATGCGATCGAAGCGCTTGCCGAGTTCTTCAAGCACGGCCGTAAAGCGTTTGGTCATCAGCAACTCGGCCGGATTCGGTGGCAGCGGCCCACATGGCAAGACAAACAAGTTCGGAATATCGGTTTTGCGAATTACTTCGTCGTAGTTTTCGTCGCCAAGAATCAAGTTCGACAAGCCGGTGTCACGGGTCACACCGGTCGATGCATGTAAACGTGGGCGGCGCATGTCGGTGTCGATCAGCAGCACGCGTTGGCCACTTTGGGCGATGGTGGTGCCCAAGTAAATCACGCTGGTAGTTTTGCCTTCGCGTGGATTGGCGCTCGAGACCACCAAGGTCTTGAGTCGACGATCGGCCGCGCTAAACATAATATTAGTCCGCAGCGAGCGACAGCATTCGGCGACCCGCGACGTTGGATGCTCGTGCACATAGAGGTCACGCGCCCGGTCGTCGTCGCGTGGCAGGTCGCTTTCAGCAAGGATCGGAATGACACCAAGCACCGGCACGCCAGCCGCTTGTTGCGCATCAGCCGTGGTTTTGATCGAGCGGTCCATGAACACCAACAAAAGCACAAGGCCTAAACCCACGACCAAGGCCCCCGCAGCGGCAACCATCACGTTGGCGCGCAAGTTCGGCGATACCGGCACGGTTGGCACCAACGCTGGATCCAACAAGTGCACGTTGGTATCGAGCTGCTTGT
>Ga0116158_10003726_pt1 | contig 13114 bp, 10 predicted proteins | sample AD_UKC052_MetaG_FD_89883 | JGI IMG/M metagenome (GOLD analysis project Ga0116158, IMG submission 89883) | Active sludge microbial communities of municipal wastewater-treating anaerobic digesters from USA - AD_UKC052_MetaG | ecosystem: Engineered > Bioreactor > Anaerobic > Digestate | place: USA... | reverse complement strand
TGTTAATTTCAACAGCAATGTATTCACAGATTGCTGTATCCAATGAGAATCTGCAATTCCCCCAAATTGTTACGGGAACTTCTTCTTCATTAAATGTAGTTGTTAAAAATAATCATCCATACGGACTAACCTTTTCACTTGAAAAGAATTCTACTCAAGTATTCAGGGTAGCAGACACATTATTCACTATTCAACCGGGGGACAGTATTGTGCTATCGTTCTCATATTCACCTGTTCAGAATATTATTGATGAAGATTTGTTCCCGTTTCTTTCAAGCGACAGCAGCGAAGCATTTGTTGTAAAGGTTTCGGGAAGTGGAAAACATGAAAATAATTATTACCAATCTACGTTCAACTTATACGATAATGAACTGAAAACCGCTCTAACATCGCTAACGAATAATCACACACAACTCGGATACAATACTGCAAGAGACAGAATGTTTGATACGGTTGATAAATTACCGGGTGATACAATCGAGTGTATTTATTCAGGAAGAAAAATCAAAGCTGCGAACAGAACACAGGCACAAAATCAAAGTTTCAATACCGAGCATACATGGCCTCAATCATTGTTCAACGAAAATGAACCGATGAAATCGGATCTAAATCATCTTTACCCGACAGATGCTAATGCAAATAATGTAAGGGCAAATTATTTATTTGGTGATGTTGTAAGCGGAGTTACATGGAGTGAAGGAGGCAGCAAACTCGGAAGAAATTCACTTAATCAAACTGTTTTTGAAGTACGCGATAAAAACAAAGGCAATACGGCAAGAGCAGTACTTTATTTCTTGATCCGCTACCCGCAGAATTACGGCTTCTTTGTTAATGCTTACGAAGAAAGCGTGATGCGGGATTGGAGTCAAAGAGACCCGGTAGATGCGATAGAAATAAATAGAAACAATTATATCCAAAACTACCAGCAGAAAAGAAACCCGTTCATTGATCATCCTGAATTCATTGATAGAATTTATAGTTTTTACTCAAATGCCGTAAAACCGGTTTCACCGCTGATAGAGGTTTACCCGAAGATATTAGTGTTCGACTCTACTAACGTTGCAGATACTTCATACAATTTTTTGAATGTGTTGAATCCGGGAACTTCAACTCTGAAAATTGATTCTGTTGTTTTCAATAATAATCAGTTTTCTCTTTCGCTTCAAATAGATTCTGTTCAGAAGAAAACAAACGGAAGAATTAATATTGCTTTTATTCCGAATACTGTAGGGTCAACAAGCAGCGTGTTATCAATCTATACAAATGCTGGAGAAAAATCAGTAGTTATTGAAGGCAGCGGTAGAGAGCCTTCAGATATTTCCGGTAGTCAGATTTTAAATAATCTTTCTTTCGAACTTGAACAAAATTATCCCAACCCATTCAATCCGGTAACGACAATACGCTTTTCAGTCCCGGAAAGTGGAAAAGAATTTCTTTCGACTTCACTCCGGGTATATGACATTCTTGGTAACGAGGTTGCTGTGTTGGTAAATGAAGATAAAACTGCTGGAACTTACACAATCGAATTTAACCCGGCAGGATTATCAAGCGGTATCTATTTTTATCAATTGAAATGCGGAAATTTGATTAGTACAAAAAAGATGATTTTAATCCGTTAGATCAAATAGATTTTCAGTTAAACCGGTTTTATCTTTCATTTGTTCTGCGAGCGTATTCCTTTCCCAGAATACGCCGGCAGAATAACCCTGAATTGATTTATCATGTTCGGCTAATTCAAGTCGTTTTTCAGCAAGACAGCTAAAATGTGTGTCCATCTCAATCCCGACATAATTGCGTTTTAATTTTTTTGCAACAACCGATGTTGTTCCCGAACCGAGAAAAGGATCAAAAACAACATCGCCGGGATTACTGCTTGCAAGTATAATTTTAGCAAGAAGTTTCTCCGGCTTTTGTGTTGGATGAGATGTGTTTTCCGGCATTGACCAGAAAGGAATCGAAATGTCCGTCCATATATTTGAAGGATGTGTAATCCTGTAATTCCCCGACGCAGTTTCATTCCAATCCTTCGGTTTTCGATTTTCATCTTTGTAAGGAGCAATCACTCTTTTCTTTAATTTTACTGCCTCGATGTTGAAGGTATAATTCTTTGAAAGAGTACAGAACCAGATATCTTCTATACAGTTTTTCCAGTTCGATTTTGCACCTCTCCCCTTTTCTCTTTCCCAAGTGATTCTATTTTGAATTTGAAAATACTTTTTTGCAACCCGATAAATTGCCGAAGAAGAACGCCAATCGCCGCAAATATAAATTGATGCTTCAGGTTTCATCAGTCGAACAATCTCTTTTAACCACGATTCGAGATATTCTTCATACGATTCATCATCGGTCTGTTTGAATTTCATCGAATTGAATTCTTTGTAGAGATTATACGGCGGATCAACAAAAACCAAATCGGCAAACTTATCCGGCAGATATTTTACAGCATCGAAAAAATCCTGGTTGATCGTTTTATTGAGAATATAACCGGGAGAAACTTTTTCATTCAACTTCAGAAGATTAGAGAGCAGTCTCTTTTCCTCTTCTACTGAAAAAGTCAAAGTACGATTACCCGGTGCTGTTTTTTTTTCCTGCATATAATGATGTTATTAATGATCTGATTTTTTCAATTCAAAATTAACATCTTTTTAGTTCGAATAAAATTCCGACCATCAAAATTACTACCGCATATTTCTATTGAAAGTAGGAACTTCATTAATGAAGTTCCTACATCTGTCGCTGATAAATACATCAAACATTCCCATTCTATTCAACCAGGTAATCAAGAAAGAATACAAATTGCCGTCCGCTTCAGCGGGCGGATAAGAAAAACTTCGACCAATGCAAAACCGGGGCTTTTCCGAAGGAGTCAGCGAAGGTGTCTTGACCTTTGGACAGCCCCATGACAAGAATGTGGCTTTCAAAGAATTCTTCGAAGAAGCCGGTTACTGTTTTTATTCATTGCAATCCGTCGGTTAAAACCGACGGCAATATCATTTTGCTTATTCTAATTTTGTAATATTTTCTTTCTTTAACTTCAATAGCTGTATAGCAAACACTACCTAAGCAATACCATCTTTTTAGTTTCAACAAAACTTCCGGTAGTTAAACGATAAAAATATATCCCCGTTGTTAATCCGCTTGCATCAAATTGTACCTCATATTCGCCGGGTTGTTTTTCTTCATTTACAAGAACCGCTACTTCTCTTCCAAGCATGTCGTATACTTTTAGAGTAACAACCTCTCCCCTGCCCCTCTCCTTGCTAAGGAGAGGGGTATCGGGTGAGGTCGGTATAGAAAACCTTATCGTCGTTACAGGGTTAAATGGGTTAGGATAGTTTTGTGATAATTCAAAATTTAAAGGAATTGATGTATGTTCAATTTGAATAGAATTTGATAAAGTGTATTTGCCATCATAGTCTATTTGCTTTAGCCTGTAATAATATTTTTTGCTCTCAGCAGTTTTATCCGTTAGCGAGTAAACATTCTTTTCGGTTGTGGTTCCTTTTCCTTTAACAAAACCAACTCTTACAAAACTATTGTTATCGTTACTTCTTTCAATTTCAAATCCGAGATTATTCAACTCAGTGGCTGTTTCCCACTCAAGTAGTACACCTGTAGAAACACTTGATGCGGAAAAAGAGATTAACTCAACTGGAACAATAATCGGGATTTCCGAAATTATATTTACTTCCAATCCCGGTATTGTATACGTGCCGTAATTTAGTAATGACAAATCTACAACCATACTGGGTGAAAGTTTTTTTACAATCCAATTACCTGGAGCAAACCATACCGAATCTTTCCTTGTAATTATGGGGACTGCAATCGGCGGAAATGGCGGCGGTAAAAGATTAACAAGATATGAGAGAGTTGCAGTTTCAACGAACTTCTTACATGTAAACTCACCTATTTCAGTTGCTAAAAACTGGTCATTTAACCTTCTGCATTCAATTTCAAATCGCAACGGAAGCGTTAAAGTATCAACAGTTACAGTTGAATCATACTGAAAAATTGTATAATCAGAATTTACAGCTTGCTGGAACTTGTAATACGCATACCAGTTTTCGAAGGATTGCAATGTATTATAAAAACTTAATAAACCGGTGATATATGAGCCCATACCCGAAGTATCGAAATTCGCAAGAATTGAATCAAAGCTCATCATTTTGAAATAAAGATTTGCAATGCTCCCGTTCAAATTGATGTAATTCGTATCAATATAAGGTTGTTGTTTTATTGTCTCTGCCTGACCGGCTTTTGAAAGGATAAATTTTGCCGGCAGTTGATTAAAAACGGCTTCCGCCGCTAATGAATCTATTTTGTAACTTGCTGATGAGTTTACCGGATTATTGAGTGTGTCAAGCTGTATCAGTTTATATTTCCATACATATCCTAAAGACTGGGGGAAATAGTCTTGCGCTTGCTGCGGGAATAGGAATAAATTACAAAGAAAAAACAGAACAAAAATTCTTAAAAGCATTTTCATAGATCAATCCTAAAAACTTATTTTACTTACGTACAAATTACAACAATTTTATCCTAAAATTATAGAATGAATTTCAACATTAAAGATACCTGTAAAATCGAAGAACTCAATTTCGATTGCTGCCGGTACATTATTGAACCCTAAAATATATTCAAACATTTCGTCTCTATTAAATAGATGAGTAACAACCTGGCTGCCGTCCTCTGCAATTAGATTTAACCTAACGCTTCCAAACTCGTAAAATGTCAAGCGGGAGTTCACTTTGAAAGCAGATGACTGGAAAGCCAAATCATCCTTTATTTTTACAGTGTAATTTTCTGCATCAATGAGGAAGGTATAAAGTTTACTGTTTTTATTTTTAACAGGAGTATTTTTTTGACCAACCGGGCTGCCGGGAGCAACAACATCCTCTCTGCATGTAAAAGTAAGAGTCAAAAAAAACAAACAAAGGATAAAGGCAGCTAACTGTTTCATCTTATTTCAGACTTGTTTTGAACATTTCAAAAATTCAGATTCTGTTGACGGTTAAATTAAACATCTACGGCAAATAAAAGAAATTAAATCTCTTTTCGCTATATTTGGTATAAATCATTGATAAAATTATCTCGGTACAAAACTTTTTGATATGAAACGAATTGCTACTTATCCCGGAACTTTTGACCCGGTAACAAACGGACATATAGATATTGTCAAAAGAACATGCGAACTATTCGACGGAGTAATTGTAACTGTTGCAAGGAACCCGGTTAAACAGCCATTATTCACTATTGAAGAACGGCTTTTTTTGCTGAAAGAAAGTTTGAAAGATTTTGAAAATGTGCATATAGAATCTTTCGACGGGTTGGTTGTTGACCATGCTCACTCCGTAGGTGCTGTTGCAATTATTAGAGGGTTGAGAGCTGTAAGTGATTTTGAGTATGAATTTCAAATGGCTTTAATGAACAGAAAACTTGCCAGCGACCTGACAACCGTTTTTCTTATGCCGAATGAAAAATATACTTATCTCAATTCCTCTATTGTCAGAAACCTTGCCGGGTTTAATTCAGATGTTAGTGAGTTTGTCCCGAAAGTTGTACAGGATGCGCTTAAAAGGAAATTTGGTAAATAGTATTATTCTCTCAATATTATGAAAGGGTTTTAGATTTGAATAACTTCTCCGCAATCGTATCTTCTGTTGAAGAAAGCAGAACATTATCAATTACCGCACTAATAAAAAAATTAAAATCAGAAGGAAAAGACGTACTCAGTTTCAGTGCAGGCGAGCCGGATTTCAACACACCGGATTATATTAAAGAAGCAGCTATCGAAGCAATTAAAAACAATTTTACCCGTTATACCGCTAACGAAGGCTACCCCGAATTAGTGAAAGCAGTAATTAAAAAATTCAAAGATGATAACGGACTCCTGTTTGAACCGGCTAATATTCTTGTCTCAAACGGAGCAAAGCATTCAATATTTAATTTGATACTTGCAATATGTAACCCCGGCGATGAAGTTGTTTTTCAATCACCTTACTGGGTTAGCTACCCTGAAATAGTTAAACTTGCGGGAGCAGTCCCTGTGGTTATAGACGCTGATGTAAATCAAGAGTATAAAATTACTCCCGCACAATTGGAAGCAGCAATTACACCTAAAACAAAAGCATTCATAATGAACTCACCTTCAAATCCTACCGGTGCTGTTTATTCCGAAAAAGAGATAATGGCGTTTTGTGAAGTAATGAAGGAAAAAGATATTTATATAATCTCCGATGAGATTTACGAGAAAATAATTTTTGACGGAGAAAAACATCTTCCAATAGCATCGGTTCCATGTATGAAAGAAAAAACAATAACTGTAAACGGCGTTAGTAAGGCATACGCTATGACAGGTTGGAGAATTGGGTTTGCCGCCGGAAATAAAGAGATAATTCGACTTGCAAGAAATCTGCAAAGCCACTCTACTTCAAATGCGTCATCTGTATCGCAAGCTGCCACTGTAGCAGCATTAAACGGAAGCAGCGTAGAAATTGATCGAATGGTTGCCGAGTTCCAAAAAAGAAGAGATTATATTGTTAAAGGTTTAAATGAAATTCCCGGAATAAAATGCCCTACTCCCAAAGGTGCTTTTTATGCATTTTTTGATGTCAGCAGCTATTACAGTAAGGAATTTAACGGTGAATCAATTAACGATTCTACATCCTTCTGCAACTATTTGTTGAAAGAAGTGAACGTCGGTTTGGTCCCGGGAATTGCTTTCGGAAACGACAAGTGCGTTCGTATGTCATACGCTTGCTCTATGGAAGAGATTAAAGAAGGATTACTACGAATGAAAAATGGTTTGGAGAAGATAGGTTAATTTTAGGTGAAATTGAGATATGAATAAAACAGTGATTTGTACATTTTTTTTTACAATAATAATGAACACTTTTTCATTTTCACAGTCCGGTCGAATCAGCGATTTCGGTATAAAAATCGGAGTTTATGAAACCGGGAAAAATAATGCAATTACCGATGTTGCCGGTGTAAAAGTAGGGCAAACAACTTTAATTGAAGGAGATAATATTCGTACCGGTGTAACTGCCATTCTGCCGTACGAAGGAAATATCTTTCAAAATAAAATTCCTGCTGCAATCTATATTGCAAATGGTTTCGGTAAATTAGCCGGTTATAGCCAGGTTGAAGAACTTGGAGAAATTGAAACTCCGATCATTCTTACAAATACATTATCGGTACCTACGGCAGCGGATGCTTTAATTGATTTCACTCTTTCCTTCAAAGAAAACAATAATGTTCGTTCGGTTAATCCTGTTGTCGGGGAAACAAACGACGGTCAATTAAATGATATCCGGGGAAGGCACGTTACAAAACAACATGTACTTGATGCAATCAAGAATGCCAAACAGGGTGTTGTTGAAGAAGGATGCGTTGGAGCCGGAACCGGGACTATCTGCTTCGGGTTCAAAGGAGGTATCGGAACTGCGTCAAGAAAAATTAGTGATGCAGACGGCGGTTATACGGTTGGAGTTTTAGTTCAAACAAACTATGGAGGTGATTTAACAATTGCCGGCGTGCCAATCGGAAGAGAATTACAAAAGAAAGAGACTGAGAATTCAGGAGACGGCTCATGTATGATTGTAGTTGCTACTGATGCACCTATTACATCAAGAAACTTAAAACGACTTGCAAGACGAGCAATGTTCGGTCTGGCTAAAACAGGCGGCAACTGCTCCAACGGAAGTGGTGAATATGTAATTGCTTTTTCTACTAATGAAGAAATGCGTATTTCATATTTACGCGGAACAAAGTTCTACGTTGAAAATAAAGAATTACGTAACGACAGGATGACCCCGCTGTTTGAAGCAGTTATTGAAGCAACGGAAGAAGCTATTCTGAATTCTATTTTCCAGGCAAAAACAACAAACGGGCAAAACGGGTACTCGGTTCCTTCTCTGCCAATAAGGGAAACACTGGAAATCCTGAAATCTTACACAGTTATAAAGTAATTACTAAATTATTGAAAGGTTATTTAGAATATGAAAAATAAACCTTTAGTTGGAATATTAGGAGGGATGGGGACTTTCTCCGGGTTATATTTTCAAAATCTTTTCTTCGAAGTCTGTACTAAAAACGGAGCATCCGGCGACCAAAACTACCCGGAATGGGTTTATTTGAATGCCAGTCTTGCACCGGATAGAACAGCAGCGATTAATAAAAAAGGAGATTCACCTGTTCCCTATCTCGTTTCTCAATTAAAAAAAATGGAATCTATTGGAGTAGAAATTGTCGTTGTTACATGCAATACTGCTCACGCTTTTTTTAAAGAGATAAAACAGGAAGTATCTCTTCCGTGGATTCACCTCCCTTATGAAACAGTTATAGAAGTTATGAAGAAGCAAATCAAATCTATAGGTATAGTCGGAACTGAAGGTACGCGCTATAGTGGTATTTACAGAAACGCTCTTCAGAAAGCCGGGGTTGAAGTAATTGAACCGGATGAAGAATCTCAAAAATTATTAATGTCCGCTATTTATGATGAAGAGTTCGGAATTAAACATACAGGTTCGGTACCAAGTGAAAAAGCGAAAGTATTAATTAAAGGTGTGATCAACGAAATGAAAGTTAGTTCGGTTCTATCAGGTTGCACCGAGTTATCACTTGCTTTTTCATCAATGAATTCTAATCTGCAACTCTTCGACCCGATGGAAATAGCTGCACAATCATTATTTGATTTTTGGAGTGGAAAACGCTCTGTCGAAAGCTTTATTCAATAATCAAGTATTTAAATAAGCTGTTATCACATCTGATATTTTATCAACAGGCATTTCGTGGTTTGTCCACAACTCAAAAGATTTAGCTGCCTGGTAAACAAGCGTTTTAATTCCGTTTACTGCAATAGCACCTTCCGATTCAGCAAGCTTAAGAAGCTTTGTTTTCGTTGGGTTGTAAATCAAATCGAAAACCAACTGTTCTTTTACAAAAACACTTGACTGTGTTATAATCGAATCATCAATTTCAGGAAACATTCCAACCGAGGTTGCATTAATTATTGCTGCGGAATTTTTCAGTACATCCAATAATTCAGGTGGAAACAATTCATATACTTTAAACTGATCGTATTTCATCTTCTCGGAGAAATAGCTTCTAATTGTCTCTGCTCTTTGCTCGGTTCTATTTACAATATTAATTCTTGATGGTTTTATATATCTTATAAGTACATAAATAACAGCACGGGCAGAACCGCCGGAGCCGAGAACTGTAACTTCATTACCGGTTAAACTTTCTATAAAAGGTAATAGAGTTTCAATTATCCCCGCAGCGTCTGTATTGTAACCGACAAGTTTACCCATATCATTCACGATTGTATTAATCGAGCCTATGATACTTGCTTCTTCAGAAAGATTATTCATATAACCGAGAATAGACTCTTTGTGAGGAATAGTAACATTAAAGCCTTTTATTCCGAGTGCCACCATCCCTTTGATCGCATTTTTCAATGAAGATGAAGGAACATCAAACGGAAGGTAGATGTATTCCAGACCGAGCATCTCGGATGCAATATTATGAATTAACGGTGAATAACTCTGCTTTATCGGATGCCCGATCAAACCTAAAAGTTTTGTATTGTTATGAAGGGAATTTTTCATGCCCTGACTCTTTTTCTTTTTTTAGTTTAAACATAATTAGGAGATTAATAACTTTTTATCTTCCATGAACACTTTAAACAACTTGGAAGTGTAAACAACAGGGAAAGATTTAGCAAATTTATCAATCAGTTTTACATCTAACGTCATTGCTCTTTTTAAGTAATATATTCCGTGTTTGTATATCCCTTTCCTGAAGTAAATTTCCGAAAGCGAATAGTAACAAATCGGGTTCTTAGGTTGAATGATTAAAACCTGGAAAAATATTTCAACAGCTTTATCAAGATTATTTATCTTCACAAAGCATGAAGCCAGTTCGGTAAGATGAAATGTATTCCCCGGATCTTTTTTAATAAGATTAACCAGTTTATTAATCCTTAAAATAACTTTTTCGTCAATACTCGTCTCGGATTCATCTATCTTATTCCAGATGATATCTGAAAAATAGTTTGTTGCTAATGCTTTTCCGAAATCTTTTATCGCAGATTTCGTATTACCCATTTTATACGAACAAAAACCTCTGCCGAGATAGGCTTCATGGTACTGGTCGTCTCTTTTTATAGCTCTTGAATAGTACTTTCTTGCAACGTCATATTTTTCCATCTCGTCGTAGATGGTAGCGATGTTATAAAAAGCGGCTTCGTCATCTTTTTCAATTTCAAGAACTTTCTGAAAACATTCAATTCCTTTTTCATACCTTCCGAGGTCTGCAAACAGGTTCCCAAGATTAAACCATGCATCGGAAAAATAGTCATCGATTGCAACGGCAAGTTCATAACTGTCGATAGCTTTTTCGAATTGCTCAAGGTTTTCAAGTACTATTCCACGGTTAAACCACCCAACTTCGCAGTTGGGTTCAAGATCAAGATACTGGTTGTAGATATTTAATGCCGCACTAAAGTTGCCTTCGTATTCGTAGCAAATGGCAAGCTGGAAGTAAGCATCTGAAAATTCAGGGTCTATTTTAATTGCCGATTCAAGGTATTCAACTGCTTTGGCAAACATTCCTTTTTGCTGGAAAAGTTTGGCAAACCTGAAGTAAATCATCTCGTTTTTCGGTTCAATGTCCAATGCGCGGTTTAGAGTCTCTTTTGCTTCTTCATAGTCTTTAAGGCTTATTTGCACCGAGGCTTTTTCAATTAATGCTTCTACATCTCCCGGGTTATAGGATAAAGCTCTGTCAATGCTTTTCAACGCTTTCCGTTTTTGTTTTAAATGAGAAAGACATATTCCCCGGTTCAGCCATAATTCCGAATCATAGGGAGATATTTTTAAAATACTTTCAATAAGAAGTAACGCGTCTTTATATCTCATACTTTCGATGCATTCTTCTGCCGTCTCTTCCAAAAAAGATTTGTTCATAAAAGCATTCCCCTCTCTAATAATTTCCTTACAAGTTTTTATGTTAGAAAGGAGGTCGCGGCTCTGTAGAGATTCGTTCTCGTTATTAGAGTATTCTGAATCAAAAAAAGACATTTTTTTCCTAAATGTTAGAAATCTGGTTTAGAATCTATGACTAAATAAAAAGAAAATCAAGTTGATTATGAAGGATATATTTTTAAGAGAAACAGCGGAGTGAGCCAAAAAGTAGTAATTTTGTCGAAATTGCAAATAACTTCTTATTTACATAAAAATACTATTAAAACTACTTTTTAATACACCCCGGTAAAACAAAAAAGCCGGTTAGCTGTTTAATAACTTACTGTTTCAGTACAGCAGTTACTTTTTGAGCTGCTTCTTCAAAAGACTTTGCAACTTCAAAGTTAAGTGTTGAATTTACAAGAAGTTCTGCAGCTTCTTTTGCGTTGGTTCCTTCAAGTCTAACTACAATAGGCACTTTAACTTCCATTGCAGTAGCGGCATCAACAACTCCCTGGGCAACACGGTCGCATCTAACAATTCCACCGAAAATATTTATAAGAATTGCTTTAACATTTTTATCGGATAAGATAATTTTAAAACCGTTTGCAACTGTTTCTTTGTTTGCTCCGCCGCCTACATCAAGGAAATTAGCCGGCTCGCCTCCGGCAAGTTTTATAATATCCATTGTTGCCATTGCAAGCCCTGCACCATTAACCATACACCCGACGTTGCCGTCAAGCTTGATGTAATTGAGATTAAATTTGGAGGCTTCAATTTCAAGCGGGTCTTCTTCGTCAAGGTCTCTGAATGCAACAATTTCAGGATGCTTGTAAAGTGCATTATCATCAAAATTCATTTTTGCATCCAGTGCCAGAACTTCACCTTCTTTTGTTACAACAAGCGGATTAATTTCCGCAAGCGAGGCATCAGTTTCTTCGTATGCTTTATAGAGAGCAAGCAGAAATTTAACACCGTTTTTATGTTGTTCCCCTTTTAAACCCAATGCAAAAGCTAATTTTCTTGCTTGATACGGCTGCATTCCAATTGCAGGTTCAATTGCTTCTTTAACTATTTTTTCGGGAGTTTCAGCAGCAACTTTTTCAATCTCAACTCCCCCTTCTGTTGAAACCATGACTACATTTTTAGAGACAGCTCTATCCAGGGTAATACCGACATAAAGTTCTCTTTCTATATTGACTCCCTGTTCAATCAACAATCTTTTTACTGTTTTCCCTTCCGGTCCGGTTTGATGAGTAATTAGATTCATCCCAAGAATTTTTTTAGAATATTCTAAAACCTCATCCAGTGATTTTGCAACCTTAACTCCTCCCCCTTTTCCGCGACCGCCGGCATGAATCTGAGCTTTAACTACCCATACTTTACCACCAAGTTCGTCTTTAGCTATTCTTACACATTCTTCCGGAGTATAAGCTACACTTCCTTTGGGAACTGCCACATTGAATTTTCTGAGAATCTCTTTTGCCTGATATTCGTGTATTTTCATTTATCGCCTCTAAAAAGGAATTTCAAATAATAAATTGGAAAACCGGGGAATTAATTCATTCCCCGGTGTGAAATAAAAATTATTTAACATTTTTCTTTATTTTTTCACTCATTGTTTTCGCCTGGAGGAAAAGCAATAAATAATCCCTTCCGCCTGCTTTAGAATCGGTGCCTGACATATTAAAACCTCCGAACGGATGTCCTCCAACTAATGCACCTGTACATTTCCTGTTGAAGTAGAGGTTCCCGATTAATAAATGTTTTTTCGCTTTATTAATCTTTTCACGGCTATTTGTGTAAACCGCTCCCGTCAGTCCGAATTTTGTATTGTTGCAAATCTTAATTGCATCATCATAATTCTTTGCTTTAATTACAGCAAGAACAGGTCCGAATATCTCTTCTTGCGAAATCCTTGCCATCGGGTCTACATCATAAAAAACTGTTGGTTTTATATAGTAACCGTTTCCTTCAGCTTTCTCTCCGCCTATAAGAAGTTTTGACTCTTTTTTCCCGATTTCAATGTAGGAGAGAACATTCTTTTCGGCTGATGCACTGGCCACCGGTCCCATGTAAAAATTCTCTTCTGCCGGTCCCTGTTGAATAGCCGCAACTTTTTCTTTAATCTTTTTCACGAATTCATT
>Ga0116158_10003718_pt1 | contig 13129 bp, 12 predicted proteins | sample AD_UKC052_MetaG_FD_89883 | JGI IMG/M metagenome (GOLD analysis project Ga0116158, IMG submission 89883) | Active sludge microbial communities of municipal wastewater-treating anaerobic digesters from USA - AD_UKC052_MetaG | ecosystem: Engineered > Bioreactor > Anaerobic > Digestate | place: USA... | reverse complement strand
CGCTGGTGTTGGTGGTGAGGGATGGTAGGTGACTTTGCGCCCGCCTGCTATTCACAGCAGTGCTGAATTGCTGAGGATCTGTTGCTGTCGAGAATACGCAACAAATACCCGGTCCGACCGATAGTATACTTATCAAGCGTTCATACGCGGAGCTGTTACCAATGTTGTCTTATTCTGTCGGTAAATTTGCTGGAGCCTTTGCGCTGGTTGCGCCTGCTATTTCATTGAAAACAAACACTATTGCGATGGCAGGAGGTGCCCGATGAGCGGCGAAACCAACCGGTACAAGGTTGAAGGTGCTGGCAGCGATAAGGGCATCAACCGCTCGGGATTCTTGTGGTCTAGCGGCTCCGGCGCTGGCAATCGGGCTGATGACCAGAAGAACAGCGACGGTCCCGGCAAGGTCAAAAACGGAACTGCCTCCGAGATGCCGAGCATTGCTGAAGCCGATCTATCGATGCTCAAGCGCGACCCCAAGCGGTCGTATGGGCCGTCGTATGACTACGGTCAGCAGTCAGGCGTATTTCGCGACACGGTTCGCGACGCGCAAGTACAAGGCACTGCCGAGACGCTGGCGACCAGTGGTAGCTACAACCCACTCGATCCGAAGGCCGGGCTGTCGCTGGTCAACGCCAAGGCGGCCATCGGTGCGCGGGATGCCATCGGTGTGCGCGGCATGGTCGGCAACGAGAATGTCGGCGCCAAAGGCGAGGCCTACGCAATGTGGGAGACCGGTGCCAGCGGTTATGGCAAGGTCGGACTCGACTGGGGCAAAAAAGACGGCTTCGGCGACATCGCGTCGGTGGGCGGAGCTGCGCATATCAAGGCGGGCGTCGGTGCCAAGGGTGATGCGGATGCCAAGCATGTGCTGGGCAAAGTCGGTGGCGTAGACTTTGACGCGGGCGTCGGTGTTCACGGCGATGTCTTTGCTGGGGCCAAAGCAGGCCTGGGCGGCAAAGCGGGCATCGGCATGAACTACATCGGTGCCGAAGGCAAAGCTGGCGCGCTCTTGGGCGTAGAGGCCAACGCCGACATCCATGGCAACCTCGGCCCCGTCGGTGGCAAGGTCGGTGTCTCGGGCATCGCTGGCATTGGCGCTGGCATCGAAGGTGGCATCAAGTACGAAAACGGCAAGGTCACCATCGGTGGCAAGATGTTCGCTGCGCTCGGCTACGGCGGTGGCGTCAGCGGTGAGGTGACACTCGACATCAAGAAAGCCGGCCAGATGCTCCATGGCCTGGCGGATCGAGATGGCGATGGCAAGCTCTCCATCCAAGATGCGGCCACGGGTGTCTCGCAGATGCTCAAGGGCGGCGCAGGCTTGCTCGATAAGACGGCAGTGGGTGTCATCGGTCTGCTGGATGGCGATGGCGATGGAAAGTTCTCTGGGCATGACCTAGCGGTGCGTGCGGGGCAGATGGGCGACGCGCTGGGCTCGGCCAAAGACAAGGTCCTGGCGGGCGGTAAGTGGCTGCTCAACCAAGGTCAGAAGGCTCTTGATCGCGATGGCGACGGCAAGCTCTCGTTTGGAGATGTGACCAAGGGGCTTGGCCAGGTCAAAGATGCCGCGATGGATCGAATCGGCAAGGCCGGTACGGCAGCATTTAACTGGGCCGATCACAACCACGACGGCAAAGTTGATGTGGGCGACGTCGGCGCACACTTAGGAGACGCCGGGCACTCGATCGTAAACACCGGCAAGGCCATCGGCGGCTGGATTGGCGACAAGGCCAGCAGCGTGGGGCATGCGATTCATGATGCGGCTGATGTTTAGACTGATTAAGCGTATGCCTACAGCGTCGCACCTTCGCAGGCGCAGAAAGGCACAAAGTGACCTTGTTGCGTGGTAAAGTAGAAGTAATGACTTCTCGGACTGCGGTAGGATATGTGCGTGTTAGTACCGACATGCAGGCCAATGACGGTCTTTCACTGGATGCGCAGCGGGCGGCGATTAAGGCCTATTGCGAAGCCAATGATTTACGCTTGATCTCGATATATCAGGATGTGCTTTCCGGCGGTAGAGCAGATCGTCCTGGCTTGGTCAGTGCATTAAAAGTTAAATCAGATGTCTTTGTTGTCCTGAAGTTTGATCGCTTAAGTCGCTCGATAAAGCACTTCTGCGAAATGTACGACACTCATTTTAAGAGTGGAGCCCGCGAGCTAGTTGCAATCCGCGAAGCAATCCGACTTGATTCCTCGCTGGGTCGTGCGCTGGTATCGATCCTACTAGTCTTTGCGCAAATGGAGCGCGAAGCCACGGGCGAGCGTGTCAAAGAAGCAATACAGCACATCCGCAGGAGTGGATATCACTTTGGGAAAGTGCCATTTGGTTTTACGGCAATTCCCGCACCAGATAATCCTCGCGCTAGAGTTTTGATCGAGAATCCAGAACAGCAGGCTGCTATCAAGATCATTCGTCAGGGGATCGAATCCGGTAGACCAGTTAAGCAGATCTGTGCAGAGCTAACCGAAAAAGGGATAAAGCCACCACAGTGTCAGACGTGGTCAATCGGTCTTCTGTATAACTTAAAGCGTTACAATGGTTGGCACGTCACCAAGCCAGTAAACGTCCGAAGCCATAGTGATGATGAGCTAAAGCTAAGGATGCGGACTCTTCGAGATACTGGGCATACCTACCAGCAAATCGCAAATATCCTAAACGAAGAAGGTTATTTGCCCTACAAAGGCAAGAAATTCTCGCTGTCGAATGTTTGTAGGCTGCTTGGCCGAATCGTCGAAAACAAGATCGGTACGCCTAAAGACTATTGTCTGTCACTGATTCGTAAGGCAGATGGTGAGCGCCCCAGCTATCCCAAGCTAGCGCGGGCGCTGTCGCAGGCAGGCTTTGTGACGCCTCGGGGTAACTCTAACTGGTGGCCTGCGCAGGTTCAGCAGCTGCTAAAGGGTACGTTCGACGAGTACTATAAGAAGCAGCGAGCCGCTTAGCTATGTCCGACGGCTGAGTGAAACTGCCGATTGCGCCGATGAGATCACTCGGTTGGCCGCTTGATATCGCGCTTGATAAGCAGCATTGCGATATTCGACTTATCTGGGCCAAATGGAATCGTCGTGACACACTCCCAACCAAAGCGGGAGAGTGCTCTGCGTAGCATCTCTTCATCGTAGCGCTTATGCCGGAAGATTGAGAATCGCTTCTCCGGCTGACTTTTTGAGCGCACAGTCGCGAAAACATCCAGCATATAACTACCCTGTATCGGGCATTGCATCTCAAGCTCTAAAGAGAATTTATAAGAGATCAAGTCGGGGCAGTGCATGCGCAGTGGGGTAGATAGCCAATCTTCCTTTTTTGCTGGATAGGGATTGCTTAGGGCTGGATCACTGCGGCGAATCTCGGCTTCTGTTGCGGTCGCTGGTGAGGAGCGCTGTTGAAAGTCGAGCACTAAAAAGTCACCCGGTCGGCAGTGGCTTAGGTTGTGCTGAAAAAACCGGGGCTCATTGTCCAAGTTGGCCAGGGTGTGACCCAGCATCAGATAGACGCGCACTTGCCGCCTGGGGGTCTTTGCATCTAGCTCCGTTACTTGGGGATGCTGGGCGAGATCGTGAAAGTTCCCCTGGATCATCACGGTATCCACCGCCGAGCCCATTACATCAAGGGTATGCTGATAGGCAGTCGTTAGTAGTGGATGGCTGATATCAAATAATACAAATTTTATATCAGGATTTTCCAGTTTCCCATGTAAGCACTGAAGAAAGCGGACTTCCAAATGTCCATCGCCAGGCCCTAGCGCAATAACCTTGAATGGCACCTGTCCTGCTTCAGTAATGACCTTACTTGCTAGGGTTTTGCTTGGGAAAGGCTCACGGAACCGCGCGACAAAGCCAGGGTCTTGGCACTCTGCTAGTAGTGCCATCGCACTTCGATGTTCAAGATAAGCGTTGGTTTGTTCTATATGGCCGCCGGGTCCATTTAGTATTTTTGAGAGCTCCTTGACCATCTCCATGGTGTCATAGCCCGGCGGTATTAGGCAGTTGTAGTTGTGCTCTGTGTTCTTAAGTGTTTTTAAGACTTCGCCATGGCTAAGGCATAGCTGTGGTACCTCGATAAGCCGACGAAGCGTATCGCGTGATGCAGACACGCTGCCTTTTTCCAGGTTCTTCATTGTACCAAGCGAAATACCCGCTAGCTTGGCAAGCTGTACAAGGCTTAAGTGAGCGGCGTCACGCTTGTTCTTTAGTAACGCGGCAAACCTCAGCGCTTGCGCTTCACCTGTAGGCATCATGAAACCGTCTGCACTTGCGCTGTTTTGTTCATCGACAAAATCGATAAATGCGCACAGTCGCTTGCTGTGCGGGGTCCACGGCGCGCCCCCACTTGCGGCAAGCTGTCTCGTCAGTGAGAGCGCTTCGCGCAGGAGCTGCTGCAAGTGCTGAAGCTGATTCGCAGCGGATGACTCAATGTGATTTGCGCTTGGCTCGGCAGTGTTCATACGCTGGAGGGTTAGCACAATCCGCTCGACCCGACAGCCCATTACTAAGGATTGCCGCCAAAATCGCAGTGAAGGTCAATGATTTACTGTTGACTTTGGCAAATAGTGGATTGTGTAGAGCTTGGCTCGTCGCATAGTACTGCGGCTACTTATGGGGAGTGACTGCAATGGGCAACGACGATTACCTGCGTAGCTCTGGTAGAGTCAGCTAGCGTTCGCTTGGATGTCGTCTAGCAATCCACATTAGCAAGATCAATCGAGTGCCCACTGCGTGTTCAAGCACGCAGCGGGCGTGTACTCGAAGGAGAGCCCCGTCAAATACGGCCCGAGCCTTAGTCGTGGCTGTCTCGTCTGCGCAAGCTCGGACTTGCGAAGGAGAGCCCGTGTCTATCAGTACCCCACTGTTTGCGGCCTATGGCGCGGGACGGCGCGGCGGTCTGACGCCTGCGGCCCCGCCGTTTTCGGGTACCCAAACAACCCCAGCATGCTCAAGCGCGACCTTCATCTTCATGACGCTGTCCGTCGTGGCGTTGCCGCCGTTTTCGTAACGGATCACGGTCTTGGCCGCGACACCCGCCTGGCGGGATAGCTCGGCAACGCTCCACTTCAGCGCTGCGCGCGCCATCCTGACTTGTTCACTGGTGATCATTTTTGGGCCTTGACATGCACCAAATTGGTCTTTAGTGTCCCTAATTGAGACATCTGCGGGGGTGTCTTCGAATCAGTTGCTTTGAACCTGGGAACCTTTGCACAACTCGTCAGCGCCGACAAGCGGCACTAGCGAGACAGCTGGGGTGCGCGCTCACTCTGAGAGGCTGCGGGGAATCGCTATGACTTTGCTCAATGTGGTGGCTGTACTGGTTCTTGCCTTGTGGTGCGCTAGCCTTGCCCGTCGTCAGCAGCGGCTGGACGCCATCAGCCTTTATGACACGCTGACAGGCCTGCTTAGCGGGCGCGTATTTGAGCGAGAGCGATGGCCCGCGGCGGTTCGTGACAGTGCCTCCCCGATGGCGTTTCTGTATATCGACCTAGACGACCTAAAGGCCCGCAATAGCACGCACGGAGACAAGGCCGGTGATGCGTATATCGTGCAGGCAGCCAAGCACCTAGAGCGTCGTCGCGGCGTCGATCAGGTGTTTCGGCTATATGGCGCGGGTGATGAGTTCGGGATCTTGCTGGTCGGCACCGATGCGCTAAAGGCCGGAGACTTTGCGCAGGTGCTGGTCAGGGACTTACACAAAGTCGGGATCTCCGCGTCGATCGGAGCCGCTTGCACCTCGTCGCGCGAGCATAAGGTCCGCGAGTCAGTCTATGGTGCCGCCGAGGCTGCAATGCACCAGGCCAAGCTGCACAAAGGCTGCGCAGTATCAACGGTGGTGGGCTAATGCTCACGCAAGTGGTGGGGGTAGGGGCTTTGGTGCGCATGCTCAGAACCCAAGCGGGCTTGACGCAGAGGGTACTTGCGACACTGGCGGGGCTGTCGGAGCCCACGATTCGTAACATCGAGTCAGGGCGCATCATGCCAAGCCCACAGACCCTGGAGCGTCTGATGATACTCCCCGGGTTCGCTACGCTCTCGGAACTGGCACTGCTGCATGGCATCGGGCCCGAAACGCTAGCAACGATAAAAGCGATTGAACACCGTCAGCGAATGCAGCGGATCGGAAGGCTCGGTGGTGAAGCACGCTCAACCTTTGCTCGGCTTGCCGAGCGAGAGAGGACGCTCCTGGTCGCAGTTGGCGCAGGACTGGTTTACGTCCACAATCCTGTCGACGGTCAGTACCTTTATGGGCCATGTGTTGAGGGGTTGCCGCTGGGTCAGACTGCAAAGCAGAGTCTACGGCCCCTGCAGCGGTTGCATGATCTGGGTTTGGTTCGTCGGTCTAAGGCCAAAGACCAGCCAAGCTGGATCGACCCCTCTTATGTGATGCTCACCTTGTCGGAGAAGGGTCGGCGGGCATGTCCGACATAGCTGCGTGGGTTCGCTTTGGTGCCCTGCTGCGCGACCGTCGTAACCTGCTGGGACTGACTCGGCTTGAGCTAGGGAGTCGCGCTCAGCTTTCCGACGCTACGATCAAATTTATTGAAACAGCTCGTCACCGGCCCAGCCGAGCCACGTTGCTGCGCTTGGTCGCACTTGGCGACCTGCTGACCTGGGCCGACGTACCCACCGAACCGTGTACTCGTCAGCCGTCCACACCGCATGGACTCCTGCAGGCTGGAGCCCCGGACCCATTGAAAGTGCTTCAGGAGATTGAGCAAGTCTTCGGAGGGGTCGGTGGCTACTTGCCGCAGTCTTTCGCGTATGCCGACGGTCACAGCGCCGCTGCCTATCTGCAGCTTGCTGAGCACTGGCCCGCTGATACCGTTGCAGCGCTAGCTCGGCTCATTCTGAAAGATGCAAATGAGCTCCAGATCATCGAGCTGGGGGCAGACTCCCGCAAGGTCGATGAGCTGGCAGCAGTGCTTTCGGCGCACGCAGGCTGCAGCCGGGTAGATCGCTGCGTAGTGGATGCAAGCCTGCCCATCTTGGCAAGCGTGCTTGCGCGTGCGTCGGGCTCGTGGGGCGTGCTGGGCAACGTCTTAGATCTTCCCTTGCTCACGCCGGAGATTGAGCGAGCTACGCGGACTGGGAACCGTCGGCTCTGGGCTCCATTCGCGCTGGCCGACCTCGATGATACAGAGGCCCGCTTTTTCCGGTATTCACTTGCTGCGCTCGCGGCACCCGGTGATCTGCTGCTGCTTGATATCGGCCTGGCTGACGGCGTGTCTGTCCATCTCCCCGAGCGGCTGCGGGCGTGGCTTACAGGGTTTGTGGCTCGCTCCTGCCGGAACGCCCACCAGATAACAATCAGCGCCCGCGCGCAGCCTGGAACATCCATTGCGGCTGCGACAGTCGAGATAGTGGCCGCAGTCCAAGCCAAGAAGGAGCGTGAGAGGGTTTTCTCAGTCCATCGAGTCCGGCGATATCTGCCTGACAATCTGCGTGTGCTGCTGGCCGATTGCGGTTGGGTGTTATCCGAAACCCTCTCATACAGCGACCGTGCGTTGATGTTGTTTCGCCTGTCCATGAAGCCAACGACCAGTTAGTGGACATCGGCGAGCGGTCCGCATCCCTTGAGCTTGGGATCGCTGGGGCCTGATTGCTGGCTGCCATTCAGTGCCCTTGCTGGTCAGCGGACCGCGCCGGATGTACCTGTTCAAGCCCTGCCCTGACGCGCAGATTCCCGATGGATTGCGAGCCCGCGTGATGCATGCTGACCAGCTGCCTCCACGATCAGCTGCGCAGACCCAAGAAATGCCTCCAACGTAGAGGAATTTTCTTCGCAGAAGTCTCCGTGATGGTCTGTGTTGCGTCGTGTGGATCAGGCGGTGCTATGCGCGCTGGGTGTGACATCGCCGTCCTCCTGCTCAAATACATCTAGCTGGAGATCGTGCTGGTTCCCCCAGGCATGCAGCTGCGATCTATTAATAAGCCGTAGAGCGTCTCAATTCCAAGACCGGCAAGCCGGTGGCATCTCGATAGCGATAGTGTTCATCCGGCTGCGCACAAAGTTATCAGGGAGGACCAGTAGAATCACACGATCAGCGTTCTGAAAAGGCCATCGTCCGGACCGTCCGCCTGGTCGCTTGGCCTTAGGCCAGCAGTGACAACACTGGACTCACTACGAACACACAATGGGTGTTCAGGTCCGCAGCCTAAATCTCCTGACCTTGTCCCGGTTGCCGCAATCACTCATATCACACCAGTGCCGGCTTCGATTGCGGCTCGTGTCTAGGAACAACCAGCCGCATTCCTCGCCCTTGCACTGCCGGAGCCTGTTTAGCTCTGCGGAGGTCAGTAGGTCCGCAGCAGAGCGAGTCACGGGCCAGATAATTCGATCAAGCGGTTCGGACGCATCGTCCCATGTCCAATGGAAGGAACCCTCGCGGAATCCAAGCCGCTCATGCTTTCGGGCAATCGCAAGCTCTCGGTGGAGGACGTCAAGATCTGTGCACTCTGGTTCCCAGCGTTGCAACACTGCCTTTAGTATTCGATAGAGAGTCCGCCGCAATCGGAGGGCTCTTAAAAGTGTCGCGGAGGCGTCGTGCGGATGACTCGCCCCTCGTTCAATTAGGTGACTAGCATCCGTCTCGCTGATTGCGAAAGCGAGTCGGCCCCAGCGCACGAGCGCGTTGTAATCAACGATCTTCTCCCTTATGGGAGTGTCTCCGTATGGTTGCAGAGGCGCTCTGCCCGGCGATCCAGCCCAAGCGTCCACGGTGTTAACAAAGTCCAGGCATAGACTGCCTCCAACAAACTTCATGTCCTCGTCAGCCAAGTAGTTGTAAACCTCAATCTAAGTGTAACCGATGTTGACCGACTTGACAGGTTACAATTGCCAACCTACTGTAACCAGTATGAGCTATTTAGTCGGTTACACATTGGCACGACGTATCGGCGCTGCTTGGTTAAGCATCGACATGAGCTTCTGTCTGCGTTGCCAGCACTAAAGAAACCGGAGCCAGATCATGTCCCGAACGGTTGCCGAGCTTTTGTCTAGTCTCAATCAGGATCCGTGGAGAGCGACAACCGCTTTCAGGCCTGACATCGTCGATGCCAACAAGCGCATTTTCGAGGCAAGGGACACGTCCGACACTATCTGCGGCGTATTGCGCGAGTGGTTGCAGAAGTATCAGCCCTGCCTGTTCGGTCGGATCGCTGCCCGTCAGGATTTGATTGGGTACTGCATCCTGACCGAAGAGGATCTGCGCCAAGATGACGAGGCAATTCGCGCGAAGATTCAAGACGCCCGTCTCAGGTGGTTACAGGACGGCTTTGTCGGCAAGAAGAGTGGATTTGTCGTCCTTGCCGTGTCTCCAGCAATTGCTCTAGCTACCCCGGATCACAATCTGAAGGCGCTTGCCCAGCAGCTATGCTCACTCTACCTCCTCAAGGAGGTAGACGTTGACCGCATCTATCATGAAGAGATTTTTCTTGAGCAGCCAGGCAAATCACACCGCATGTGGCAGTGGATGGCAGGGGTTAACTACTTCTGCGCTAACGCTGACGGGCGTTGGTGGCAGGACCATCGTATTCCAGGGGGACTAGCCTTCTCCGTGAACGCTGTTGGTCACCTCGTAAAGACCGGTGCCATTGCCCGGGAAATGATCGAGGAAGGAAATCAGATACTTGGAGGACCAACCGAAACTTTTGTAGCTACGAAAGTCGATTCGCTGGGCAAGGCCCTCCAACTTGCTATGCAGACCATCGATAAGGCCTCCGATGCGGTTTCAGGTAGGGCGACAGTGCTTCTTCCGTTATCAGACAGTGAGCTTTCCACGCCGAAATGTCCCATCGATCTGCCGTCTTTCCTCGCTGACAGAGATTTCCGCCACTACGTGAGCTACTACCATACCGACGTCACCATCCCCTCTGAGTATTTCCTTCCAGACATTCATCGGCCAAGTCATTGCAAGGCCCGCACGATGGAGTTCACCTACTTGTTCGACACAGACATCAACAATCCAGACTACATGACCATGGGGGCAGGCCGCAGGATCCGAGGCCCGTCGACAAAGGCAGCCCGAGTTACACCCACTTCCATACTGATCGAATCAAGCGAGCTACTGGTCCGCGCTCTGGGCCGCAGATAAAGAGAAGAACATGACCCCTCGGTCCGCACTGCCCGTCATCCTCTTTTTGGGGATCAACCCAAAAAATACTCGCCGTCTGCGACTGGACGAAGAAACCAAGCAGGTCAAACTCGCGCTAGAGCGAGGGACTCAACACTTCGCATTCATCGCAGAGGGCGCTGTCACTGATGCCGACCTTCAGCGACTACTATTGCGGCACACTCCGGCCATCGTCCACTTGAGCGGCCACGGAGGAGACGACGGTTTCAGCTTCGAAAACGACCGCGGCATCGCTCACGTCATCGGCAGCGACGCGCTGGCCGACTTATTCAAGCTATTCCAGAACCAGATTCGGTGCGTCGTACTCAATGGCTGCTACTCGGAAAACGTAGCCCAAGCCATTGGGCAGCACATCCCGTATGTCATCGGTATGAGTGACAGCATTGGAGACGAAGCAGCGATAAAGTTCTCCATCGGTTTCTATGACGCGCTTGCTCACGGTCGCACCTTCGAGGATGCGTTCGAGCTTGGCCGCAACGCGATTGAGCGGGCGGGCATTCATGAGTCCCTTGTTCCGGTCCTGAAGAAAAAGCCCGGAGTACACTCCCTGCTGCTGTCTCCTGTATTGGATATACCTTCAAATCCTCCCCTCACCGAACTTACACAGACGCAAGAACAACAGCTAATCGAAGTTCTCGTTACAGAGTACGCCACGCAGAAGTCGGCCAGGTTGATTTGGCAAAGAGCCGGAGGGAGGCCTGGCCAGGTTGATATTGACAGCGAGGATGCCGCTGATTTGTGGCGCTCGCTGTGGCGCAAAGCCAAGAACGGCGCGATCAAGCCAACCGCACTGATCGAGGCTGCGCAGGAGAAGTATCCCGACAATGATGTCCTCAAAGAATGCCTGGCCCAGCTTCGAGGCAACTGACAACACAGGAGTTCGTGAGAATGCAGCCCTTACTACGAGAATTGTTGGACTTGGGCCTGGTGGACGTTGGAGACAACGACGCTTGGTATGACTTTCTGGAGAAGGCATCTGAGAAGTTGGCTCAGCACTTCCTAAAGAACCCGGCCAAGGCGATTCCGGCAATCCTGGTCGCTCTGGACGATGATGCCAGTCCCGATGAACCGAGCTTCCAACACGCCGAGGACGTGCTACGCGAGGATTGGAAAGGGCTCCGGAGCCGCTTCAAGGAACGTCCCCGCCCCCTTCTGAGAATCCTGCTATTCGACGCATTACAGCGAGCCGGGGGGCAGTCGGGCAAGCTGGCGTCTGCGCTCTGGCTTTCTGCGAATCGTTTTTGTTCTCATCTGAATCTTGGACGGGAAGCGGTACCGTTTACCCGCGTCTTAACGAGCTATTCCGAGGAATTAGAGCAACAAGCTACCGTACTAGGAGATGCTGAGATCTCCGTCACGTCACCGGAACTGAATCCAGCAAAGCTGCCAGCGGCAATCCAGATTAAGAACAAGAGATTTCAACCTAAAGAACTGCTTCCTCAGCTTTATGCTGCCCTTGGGCCTCAAGACCCGCAAGGCCACACCTATCAATTCGCTCGTTCTCATTGGAGAGATAACAATAATAACTCAGACCAAGGACCCAATCCATACTGGCCTAATCATGTACAGCAATGGTGTTGGGCTGCGGCACCACGATTAGAAGAGATCCTTAGTTCTGCAATTAGTGTGGGTAATCAACAGCTAGCTGAGCAGATCACTCAATTTGCAAACCAACTGAGCGTTTCCATCCAAGAAGTGCTGGAACAACAAGCCAGACAGCTCACAACCAGCGCCCAGCAACTCTTGCAACAGAGTAACGAACGCAGCGAGGCGGCAAAGCTAAAGACGGATATTCTTTGGTGGTTGGAGGCTCTATACTCTCCTTCTTTGCGCACCAGCTACCGGAATCTGCCCCCATCGATGGCAATGGTTGCGATGTCCCATGATCTGTTCGACATCGTAGATGCCTGTCTCCCAACTCCAGCGAGCGTGGCGCATGTGCTAGGTGAAGCGGTCAATCGGCTAAGAGAGACCGGCTACGACCGAAGATGCTCACTTCTGGATGCACTTGGGAAAGTGCAAGAGCACGGTCCGAAGCTACGGGACATCGTCTCCGCACCAACAGAAGCTGTGGGGCGACGTCCCCTACTGCATGTCATCGAAACCAGCGTATACCAGGCTGCACCGTTAGAGCGAGATCTTCTGGACCAGACTGGCCTGAGGGGCGATGAAACCGTATCCATGCCGGAGTTGGCCATGTGGTGCTTCCAGGATCTACAAGCCCGCTCTCTCTGCCAGGAAGAGGGCTAGGCATGAAGGGGAGTTGTAGCCAACCTAACTGCTTCTTCTCCGATGGGGGTTGTAAGCTCGGGAATGAGGATCTGACTCAGTGCGAATACTGGCAGGGACTGTCACCGACTGAAGCCGCTCCAGTTTCTGAAACAACGGAAGAACCCGGGCAGGGCGTACCGTGGACTGGGCTAGCTTTGGGCCGCGCGGATCTTGTCGATGTGGCGATGCGCGGACGTCCCATACTCATCGGCATTGTGGGGCCAGCGGAATCGGGAAAGACCACGTTTCTCGTGGGGCTCTACCTCATGCTGTTGCAAGGGCATCAGCTTGCCGAATGTACCTTCGCTGGATCGTTGACACTAGAAGCCTGGGAGAGCCTGGCCGGCTGGATGCGATGGACGGAACTCGGTCGCCCGCCTACGTTCCCACCGCATACCAGTAGCCGCAATGACAGGCAGCCTGGCTTACTCCATCTGGCCTTGCGACTGTCCTGCGGACAGCGGCGAGACATTCTGTTCACGGATGCCCCTGGAGAGTGGTTCACCCGCTGGGCGCTCAAAGCTGACGCACCTGATGCTGATGGTGCGCGATGGGTAGCAGAGCGAGCCAATGGATTTCTGCTATTCGCCGATTGCAAACGTTTGGCTGGTCCCGATTTTGGCGCGGGGAGACAAGAACTCCGCTCGATCATGGCGCGCATGGGGACAGTGACTGGCCAGCGTCCGGTGGGCATTGTATGGGCCAAGAGCGACATCGCAGTTAAAGAGGTGTTG
>Ga0116158_10003715_pt1 | contig 13130 bp, 13 predicted proteins | sample AD_UKC052_MetaG_FD_89883 | JGI IMG/M metagenome (GOLD analysis project Ga0116158, IMG submission 89883) | Active sludge microbial communities of municipal wastewater-treating anaerobic digesters from USA - AD_UKC052_MetaG | ecosystem: Engineered > Bioreactor > Anaerobic > Digestate | place: USA... | reverse complement strand
GATTTTTTTTATAACTTTGCGAAAAATTAGTTCCCCAAGGAGTTGGGGTACCCCAACTCCTTGGGGAACTAAAAAGAGATTAATCAAGTATTAACACTTGTCTAAATATGGGGAGTACCATACAATATTGTAAAAGATGGAACAGATGGAGAATAGAAAGAAATGGATTTTTTTATTAATATTTATTGGCTGTATATTACGTTATTTATCTATGCTTTATGGACATAATTTTGATTTTGATTCATATTTGATTGTTGGCGATATTGTAAGTCAAGGAGGAAATGTATATGAAGAGACATCTCGATATAATTATGGACCTATTTTCTCTTGGTTACAAGGTTTTTTGTATACGATTTCAAAAATTTTGGCAGTTAATAGTGGTCATGGCATTTATAGATTGCTAATGGTTACTGTTTTGTTAGTTACTGATTTAAGTATTGCATATTGGTGTTATAAGAAATATTCGTGGAAGATTGCAATTGTTTTCTTTCTTAATCCAATTTCAATAATAATAACGGGATTTCATAATCAATTTGATAATATAGCTATTCTTTTCATGCTAATAGCTTCTTGTTATTATAATGAACGTAAAAGTTTTGGTTGGGATGATTTTCTATTTGTTGTCTTTTTTGCTATTAGCTTAAGTACTAAGCATATTTTCTTTTTCTTTCCTTTTTGGATTCTTTTATCGTCAAATCTTCCTATAAAAAAGAGATTATTATATTCAAGTTTACCTTGTCTTATTTTCTTTTTATGTTTTATACCATATATACAATATGGTTACGAAGGAATAAGAGATAATGTGTTTTTGTATAAGTCATTTAATAATGTACCATTGATAGGACGATTGTTTTTTATGTTCAATACTGAAAAATTATTTTATTTATTTATTTTATTGTTGGGTTGTTTTGGCTTTTTATTTCGAAAGGCATGCATTAATGATAAAATATTGAATTATACTCTTGTATTAATTGCATTTTCTTCTGCTGTAGCTAATCAGTATTTGGTTATTCCTATTCTTGCATTTTTGGTTTATTCTATTAATTTAAAGTATATTTATTTGCTATGCGGTTTTGTTTTTTTGTTAATAAATATAGATGGATTTGCTCTTTTGGGTGATTTTAATGGATTTTTCCTTAAAATTCTTAATAAATTAAATTCATTAGAGTATTTTATTGCATGTTTTCTTTCTTTTTTGCTGTTAATGAAAAATGTACATTTATTTAATTCTAGAATTGAAAAGTACTTGTGAAGTTAAGCTATTTTTGATTTTGAGAAGAAAGGAATAAGACCGTTATATGAAATATCGTAAAAAGAGTTATTTACAATTATAGAAAACATGGAAAACGAAGAACAGAAATGGACTACGGTGATAGAACCGAGACGCAGTCTGTTTTCTATTGATTTTAAAGAGATTTGGAGGTATAAGGATCTGTACTCTATTTATGTGTTACGTAATATTACGACCGTCTATAAACAAACTGTCTTAGGTCCATTGTGGTTCTTTGTGGAGCCTATTTTCTCTACTATCATGTATATGGTTGTGTTTGGAGGCATTGCCGGTATTTCCACCGATACCTTACCCCAACCTATATTTTATATGTCTGGCATAATGCTTTGGAACTATTTTCTACAATGCTTCAACGCATCTTCCAACGTATTTGTAAGTAATGCGGGAGTTTTCGGAAAAGTCTATTTCCCACGTTTGATAGTTCCTTTGGCGACCATCACCTCCAATCTGTTTAAGATGGGAATACAGTTGCTGCTGTTTATTTGTGTATATCTCTATTTCGTGATAATTAAGGATACTCCGATTGCTCCGGATTGGACGTTGGCCTTGTTTCCTCTCTATGTGATTGTATTGGCTTTGACGGCCATGTCATGGGGGTTGCTGGTGTCTGCCCTGACCACCAAATATAGGGATCTTCGTATGTTTGTTGGTTTTGTGATGGGATTGTATATGTACGCTACACCGATCATTTATCCGATGAGTGTGGTCAAAGACAGTATCTATGGCTCTTTTCTGAAATACAATCCGATAGCTCCGTTTTTTGAGGCGTTCCGTTATAGTGCAACCGGAGTGGGGAGCATCGATTGGATGTGGATGGCTTATGGAGTAGTCTGTCTTGTTGTGACTCTTACCGTAGGACTTGTCGTTTTCAACCGAGTCGAAAAGAACTTTATTGATACGGTGTGAAAATCTCGAAGGTGCATTTGAGAGATAACTGGAAAATATAAAAATTGACTGATATTATGTCGAAAGCTATATCGTTTGAAAATGTAGGTAAACTATATAATCTGGGCGTTGTGGGTACGGGATCGTTTACGAACGACCTATACCGGTGGTGGAAGACTTCCGTATTGAATCAGGAAGATCCATATCTGAAGGTGGGAGAGTGTAATGACCGATCCAAGGCGGGAAACTCAAAGTATGTGTGGGCGTTGAAAGACATCTCTTTTGATGTGGAACAAGGCGATGTTGTCGGTATTATTGGCAAGAATGGGGCAGGAAAGAGTACTCTTTTGAAGTTGTTGTCTAGGGTGACATCTCCGACCATCGGTTCAATAAAGGCTAAAGGTCGCATCGCTTCTTTGTTGGAGGTGGGGACCGGTTTCCATCCCGAACTGACTGGCCGGGAGAACATCTATATGAATGGAGCCATACTTGGCATGACCAAAGTGGAGATAAAGAGCAAGATTGATGAAATCATTGATTTTTCAGGATGCGAACGTTATATAGATACGCCGGTGAAGCGTTATTCCAGTGGTATGATGGTGCGGTTAGGGTTTGCCGTAGCGGCTCATTTGGAACCGGAGATACTTGTTGTGGACGAGGTCCTTGCCGTAGGTGATGCCGAGTTTCAGAAGAAAGCCATCGGTAAGATGAAGGATGTGAGCAAAGGCGAGGGGCGGACGGTGCTGTTTGTGAGCCATAATATGGGTGCCATCCGCAATTTATGCCGCAATTGTGTGGTGTTGAAAGATGGTATGGTTGATTATATAGGAGAAACCAACGTGGCGGTGGATCATTATCTACAAGATAATGGGGCGAATGATGCCATAGAGGTGACGATCGATGATTCTTTGCGGGCGAAAGATATGTCTATGGATGTTTGTTTTCAGAAAGCTAGATTTTTTAAAGGAAAAAATACTTTTGCAACGAATGAACCCATTGAATTTGAATTTAGGATAAAAGCGAAACGAAATGTTGAATCATTTCGTTTAAATACAACTGTTTGTACTGTTGACGAAACGTCCGTGGGAAGTGTCTCAGGAACAGAATTCTTTCAGATAAAGCGGGGTGAGGAAAAAATCATGAGATTGTCGTTGGTGGATCATCATTTGGCCATGGGAGAATATATGGCTTCCTTTTCTTTAGGTACCGGCAATTTTGCTACAGGGCAGAAGGATTATGATGTTATCCCAAATGTGTTGTCATTTAAGGTAGATCGGTTCGATTGTAAAACGAATGAAGCTTTTGCTCAATGGTGTAGAAGTTGGGGCAGTATTGCCTTTCCTGCGCAAACAATAATGGTGGAATAAAATGGCAAAGCGTATTCGTATTTCTACATTTTTTCGGAATCTATACTCCTTGATGAAGTATGATTTGCATAAAGCGGATAATGAAAATCAAAAGGCAATAACGAATTTTTCCTATTTGCAACATCAGAAATATGAAGAGTTATATTATGATATCAAAGACAAATATGATTTGTTGCGATTGGAGTTGTTGAAAGAGAAAATAGTCCGTTACTATTATACACAGGGTGCATCTGATTGTGAGAAGTATAAAGATGAACTAGATTACTTGGAACATCATGCATTTAGTATATTTCCTTATGAAAAGCTCAAATCAATAGAGACAATCACATGTGAGCTGGATACTGAATTGTTGATGAACTATGTCTTGCATGAAGGGAAGCGATTGTATTTTCCAAAAACATGGCATAAAGGAAGGTGTACATCGGTATATTTAGGGTATATCGAAGATGAAAATTTATTGGGAGGTAATTATAGAAAGAAGTCACCTCATCAATATGAATCGGAGACCATTAAGGTAGAAAAAGGAGATGTCTTGGTGGATGTGGGCTGTGCAGAGGCTTTATTTACATTGCATCATATTAATGATATCTCGAAAGCCTATCTGGTGGAAGTCGATACAGAATGGAAGAATCCGTTAGAAGCGACATTTTCTCCTTATAAAGAGAAGGTAGAAATCATAAATAAGTTGATTTCGAATGTTGATTCCAAGGATAGTATCACATTAAAAACTTTATTGGAGAAAGATAGAAGTAATTCTGTTTATGTGAAGATGGATATAGAGGGGTATGAAACTTCTGTTATAGAGTCTTCTATGCCATTTTTGAATTCATTCTTTTCTGTGAAGATGGCTTGCTGTACCTATCATAAAGCATATGATGCCGAAAAATTGGAACGAATTCTGACTGATTGTGGTTTTTCTGTGGAATATTCGGATGGTTACATGTTATTCCCAATGGATAGAGGTTTAGAGATTCCTTATTTTAGAAAAGGGTTAATAAGAGCGAAGAAATGATATCATTAATAATCTGTTCAAGAAAATCGGATATATCAAATTCTCTTAAAGAGAACATAGAGAGAACAATTGGCACCGATTATGAATTGATCATAATAGATAATTCAAAAAATATATATTCTATTTTCTCTGCATATAATGAAGGTGTAAGACGTTCGAAGGGTGATATACTTTGTTTTATGCATGAAGATATTATTTATCATGCAGATGATTGGGGAATTAAAATAGAAAAATATTTTGAAGATATAACAATTGGATTAATAGGTGTTTGTGGTTCACATTTTTTATCAAGAGCACCGATTGGTTGGTGGAAAATGGCACCTTTTACATCTTACTCGTATATACAGAATGGAACAGAAAGTCAAGAAATTTCTTTATTCAAAGGTGATGATGATCTTATTGATGCAGTAGTTTGTGATGGATTGTGTTTGTTTATTCGTTCTTCTTTATTTGATAAGGTTTGTTTTGATGAGAAGAATTATGATGGATTTCATTTTTATGATATGGATATATGCATGCAGGTTATACAAAACGGATATCGTGTATGTATTCTAAAAGAAATATTATTGGAACATTTTTCAACTGGAAATATGAATAAAAAACGGAATGATAATCTAGGTATTTTTTATAAGAAATGGAACTATTGTTTACCAATATACAAAGGAATTAATTTCCCCCAAAAAGTATTAGATCATTTTGAAAATTTATTGATTCATAATTATTATGATGATTTGTTGATTGATAAACTTGAAAAAGAAAAGTGCAATATTCAAAATTCTAGGGCTTATAAAATAGGAAAAGTAATTACCCGTTATTTTAGCTTTTTTAATATATTGATCAAAAAATGATATCTTTAATAATATGTTCTAGAAGTATAGATTTGCCATTGTCACTTAAAGAAAATATAAATGAGACAATAGGAGAAAATTATGAAGTTATAGTGATAGATAATTCTCAAAATAAGTATTCAATATTTTCTGCATATAATGAAGGTGCCAGAAAGGCGAAAGGTGATGTTTTGTGTTTTATGCATGAAGATATTAAGTATTATACTAAGGATTGGGGTCGTAAAGTTGCATTATATTTTTCTAAAGATGATAATCTTGGATTATTAGGAGTTGGTGGATGTCATAGTTTAGGAAATTATCCATCATATTGGATTGATTCTCCTATTGTGTCGACATCTTTTGTGAAAATAAGAAATGGAAATATTTACAGAGAAGATAATCAATTTCTTTTTAAGGAAAAAAGTCTAGTAGATGCTGTTGCTTGTGATGGTTTTTGGATTTGTCTTAGAGCATCGTTGTTTTTTAATAAAATAAGTTTTGATGAGATAAAGTATTCTGGTTTTCATTATTATGACATGGATATATGTCTGCAAATTCTTAGCATTGATATGAAAGTTTGTATCTGTAATGATATAGCAATTAAACATGCAAGTGAGGGTGTTTTTAACTCTGAATTTTATAGTAATCAAATGATGTTTTATAACAAATGGAAAAATTATTTTCCAATTCATAGAGGGATTCCTGATAGTATGCTTGAAACAGTAGATCGACTTGATAGTATGTGTCAATATTTGTATAATTTGAAGATTGAAATAAAGAAGAAAGAAATGTCGTTAGTCCAAATAAAAAAATCTAAGTCTTATCGTATAGGAAAGTTAATAACTAGACCATTTTCTTTCTTAAAGAAATTATTTTAATATATGAAAACCGCTATTTGTTGCATTGCCAAATGTGAGAATAATTATATAAAAGAATGGGTTGATTATCATTTGGCATTAGGCTTTTCTCATATTTTTATTTATGATAATAATGATCTTATAGGAGAACGAATTGAACCTTTATTTAATAACTATAATAATGTAACAATAATTAATTGTTATGGAGAAATTTCTTACCAAAATAAGGCTTATATATCTTTTTATAATTCATATGGGAAACGGTTTGATTGGATAGCGTTTATAGATATAGATGAATTTATTACATTTTCAGATCATTCTAATATTGGAGATATAAATGTTTATTTAGAGAAAATATCTTCAAAATATGGTGTGATTCATCTGAATTGGATGACGTATGGCGATAATGACATAGTTGAATATGATTCTAATGATGTATTGGCAAGATTTAAAGTTCCACTGAAGTATGATAAAAGAATTCAATATGATTTTCCTGAAAATAATCATGTGAAGTCTATTGTTAGAGGTAATCTTCGTATAGAGTCCTTTGGTCCTCATACACCAATTGGTTCTTTTTTGATTTGTGATGAATTGGGTAATAGTTTATCTGAAAACTTATGTTTTAAACCATATTCATTTAATGTTATTTATGTCCGACATTTTTGTACAAAAACGATTTATGAATGGTTAATAAAAATATCCAAAGGAATAGCAACACCGCATTCTTTTTCTGAATTATATTCAATTGATCGTTTCTTTTTGTATAATGAGAAGACAAAAGAGAAAGAAGATGTGATTAGATATTTTAATATATACCGAACTTCATTAGATCATTTATATTCAACAAACCTTTCTATTTATAAAGATGAGTTATTAAACGAAAGAGAAAATTCATTTCGACTTCAGAGAGATTTGAATGTTATTAGAAATTCTAAGGCATATAAGTTAGGACGAATTTTACTTTATCCATTTAAATTTTTTATACATAGGAAGTAACAATGCAAATATTCTCCATAGTAGTTACATACAATGGCATTAAATGGTATGACAAATGTTTTGGTAGTTTGAAGAATTCAGATGTGCCGGTTCAGATTGTCGTGATAGACAATGCCTCTTCAGACGGAAGTGTATCCTATATCCGAGAAAAGTTTCCTGACATTATATTGATAGAGTCGAAGGAGAATCTTGGATTTGCCAAAGCCAATAATATAGGTATGCGTTATGCGTTGGACCATGGGGCCGATTATGTATTTCTATTAAATCAGGATGCGTGGATTAATGAAAAAAATACCATATCTGAATTAGTTCGAATATCGCAACAAAACTCTCAGTTTTATATATTATCTCCATTGCAGTTGTATGCCGGAAGTGGTAGAATACAAACAGAGGTATTATATCATTTTGCTTGCGAAGCAAGTTCTGATAATGATTATTTGTCGGATTTGTATCGAGATCGAATTTTAGATCTATATGAGATTTCTTTCTCTTGTGCTGCATGTTGGTTATTGCCAATAAAAACATTGCAAAAGATAGGTGGTTTTGATCCTATATTTTATCATTATGGTGAGGATGATAATTATGTACAACGAGTTCGTTTTCATGGAGGAAATATAGCAATATGTCCTAAAATCAGCTATTCTCATGATATAGAAAATCGATTGAACGATTATAGAAAGGAAAATCAAGATTGGAAAAAATATATGCTTATAAAAATATGTGATATTAATTTGGATATAAATATAAAGTCATTATTAAAAGGGAAAAAGTATGTACTTTTATTGATGCTTTTAAGGTTCCAGAGAAAGAAATTTCGTAAACTATTTCCTGAGTATAAATATATTAAGGTTATGAAAGAAAAATTAGAAGAAAGTAGATTGGTAAATAAAGAAGGCGGTTCTTGTTGGTTATGATCTTTTGAATTATCCTTGCATAAGCAATAAAAATAAATTTATTAATGGTATATATTTTTTAATGAAACGATTAATTTTTAACGTAGGGCATTCCGCAGGTTTTTATTCTGAATATAATAATATGGTATTGGCTATTTTGCATTGTAAGCATTATAAGATAGATTTTGTATTATATTCAAAGACAGCAAATTTTGGAGTAGAAAACGGGTGGTCAGATTATTTTCTTCCTTTCTGTAAAGAAGTTTCTGATAGTTTTCATCGTGACATGAATAAACGTTTTCCAGAAAAACCGCATACAATATATTTTAGCCGTTGTTTGAAGAGTCTATATCGAGCAGCGAAAAAACATGATTGCAATCAGATAATGCCATATTGCAATTTAAAAATTCAGGATTCGTTAGCTGTAAGAAAATTAAAGAAAGAATATCAGTTTGATTATTTTACTCATGATATATTTTATGATGTAAGAAGGTGGACTGGAATTTATACAAATCGAGAACTACAAAGGCAATGTCAGTTAATAGTAGAGGATACATATCGTTTTAATGATTCTACTAAAAAGCTTATAAAAGAAAAAATGGATCTCTTACCTTTTAAAAAAGGTGAGTATGTGGGACTTCATATTAGAGGTGGAGATAAAATAATAGAAACAGACTTATTTTCTCCTGAAATTTACATGAATCGTTTGATGGAAATTTCTAATGTAAAAAATGTTTTTGTCTTTACAGATGATTATCGTTTATTTGAGATATTAAGTGACAAGTATAAAGATTTTAATTTCTATACATTAACATCTTCAGATGAGTTGGGTTATGATCAACAAATTATTGACCAGAAGGATACTGATTTGTTGTTTAGAAAAGAAAGGATGACATTTCTTTTCTCTTGTATGGAAATTCTAAGTAATGCTAAATGTATAGTTGGTACAATATCTTCTAACCCAGGAATGTTTTTGGGTATGATATGTCCCGAGAAAATTTATTATGTAGATACAGAAGAATGGCGAATAATATAGATGATCGTTTGCTTCCTTTAGTCTCTTTTTGTATTGTAACTTTCAATACGTCTAAATTTATTTTAGAAACGTTAGAATGTGCAAAAAGTCAAACTTATCAAAATTTGGAGCTGATTGTTTCCGATGATTGTTCTACGGATAATACTTTGGATTTAGTACGAGATTGGTTGGTTGAAAATAAATCCAGATTTGTCCGTACGGAAATTGTGACCGTATCTAAAAATACGGGTGTCGCAGCTAATAAAATGAGGGCAGAAAAGGCATGTAGAGGTGATTATATAAAACCTATTGATGGGGATGATTTAATCGAGAATACCTTTATAGAAAAGGCTGTGGAAATATTAGAAAATAATCCGGAATATTCTTTTCTTTATACAAAAACATACTATCTGATGGAAAATGATGGGCGATGTATAGAAGAAGATGCTTCAAATTTTAGAAGTGGAGATGTTTTTAAAGATTTATATATAGTGAATTTTTGGATTAAACCTGCTTCTTGGTTTTTTACTAGAGATGTTGCGCAGAAAACATCCTATGATACTTCTCAGTACCTATGTGAAGATTTTTTGAGAACATTGGACTCTCGGCTCAGTTTAAAATATATTATTTAGATGAATATCTGGCCTATTATCGTCGTCATGAAGATAATATGAATGCTAATAGAGAATGGACTAGAGATGGTATGTTTCGTTATTTTGAATCTCAGTTGCAAGCTATTTCTCATTATTCTCAATTTCCTTTGTTTGAGGAACGAAGGGAATGGATTTTAGGCCAATTAGAAGAAGAAGCAAAATGTAGAAATCCATTTTACTTGGTTCAAATGTCTTTTAGATATAATGAATTCAAATATATAAAGGTTTATATACGTTTTAAATGGAATGTTATGAAATATTCTATTAAGAAAACATCTCTCTTTAAATTTTGCAGAAGTTCTTGGCTTTGGCGTAAAATGAAAGGAGAAATACGATGAGAGTAATTCTTTATCCTTATGGTGGTTTAGCAAATAGGATGCGTGTCATTGACTCGACGGTTAATATGTGTCGTTCCTGCGATTGTTTGTCTATTATTTGGTATCAGGATTGGGGGATGAAATGTGATTGGAATGATCTGTTCCTTCCTGTCAAATTTATTTATGATAGACAGATGTCGAAAACAATGCGACGCATTTTTAAGTATTATCAAAAGAATCTAGTTATAAAGACTTTGCTTCTTATTTTATATAAATTGCATATTCTCTATTTCTGTGATATGGAGAATGCTTCTAAAATAGATGAAATAAGAAAAAATTGGGGGAAATATTTATATTGTATCATTCGTTCATGGGAAGCTTATTATCCGCAATCGCAATTTCATAATGAATTATTTCGTTTAAAAGATCAACATCGGTTGGATGCGGAATTATCAAAGATAAACAAGAATACTATAGGTGTTCATATTAGACGTACAGATAATATTAGTTCAATAGAACATAGTCCAATCAGTTTATTTGAAGAACGTATGAATAATGAATTGGAAAAGAATCCATTGACTGATTTTTATTTATGTTCAGACGATCAATCAGTAAAAGAGCATTTCCAAACTGGCATATGGAAAGATAAGGTAACAATTCCTAATGGATTGCTTGATAGGGGATCAAAAGATGGAATAGTTCAAGCTGCATGCGAAATGTATGCACTCTCTACTACAACGAAGATATTGGGATCCTATTGGAGCTCTTTTGGTGAGATAGCAGCGAGATTAGGTAATATAGAAATAGAGATATGTACAACTTCTCCGAAAAGTTAAATTAAGATTTGAAGAGTGTAATTGTTGTTTTTATTAATCAAAACTTGTTTTTATGTTGAAAATAGTGGAAAATATTTATTCTCTAAAAGAGAATAGAATTTTTATCTTTGTATTGTTTGCATTTTCTTTATTCTTTAAATGCGCTTTTTTTAATTATAGTATAACAGGTCATTATTTATTGGGGTCTATAATAAAAAATCCAATCTATTTTTTATTTTTTTATTCATCCTGTATTGGAGTTTCCTTTTTTATTGCTTCTTTTTTGTTCATAATAAAAAAGAAGTATTGGATCATTATTGTTTCGTTATTATTGGATTTGTTATTTATGTCTAATTTAATATATTATAGGGCTAATGATTTATTGATAAATGGACATGCTATATTGATGACAAATAATATGTCTGGATTTTGGAATTCTGTAATAGTCTATTTTAGATATATAGACTTAATATTCCTTTCTTTGACCGTTTGTTTGAGTTGTTTCCTTTTTTGTTTTAATGATAAGTCTAAGTTTTCTATGTCATGGAAAACCTGGATGTTGTTATTGTTGCTTTCTTTTTCATTTTTTATGGTCAAAGCTGTTCATACAATGAAATGGAATAATTGGAATATTAGAACTGCGTCTAATATATATAAATATGATTCCATAAAGGATTTTAATTATTATATTACATATTATGATCCTATACACTATTTTATAATGGCTTCGTGTCAATCATTTTCTTTATTATCTCATCAAACTCAAAATAGGACCATAGTTATGAATATTGATGATGAATACAGAATAAAGCAGAGGTTGTGTATTAATAAATTTACTCCAAAAGTTCAAAATGATTCTTTGTCTCATTTGTATGTCATTTTGGTTGAAAGTTTAGAAAGTTGGGTAATTAATAATCAATATACTCCTAATATTGTCCGGTTTATGGATGATAATAAGAATCATCTTTTATATGCCAATAAGGTTAGACATCAAACAAAGAGAGGAACTTCTATGGATGCTCAGTTATTGGTCAATACGGGAATCTTACCGACAAAAGAAGATATAGTTTGCAATTTTTATTATAATAATTACTTTTTTAGTTTGGCTGATATTTACAAACAAGATGGTAATCGAACTCAAATGCTAGTACCTCATGATAAAAAAATATGGAATCAAAATTATATGAGTAAGGCGTTTCATTTTGATTCATTGGCATCTTTTGATCATTATGGAAATGATAGAGAGCTATTTTCTGAACTTATTCATTATGTTTCAGATAAAAGTAATAAATATGTCCAGACAATTACAATCTCGTCTCATGTGCCATTTGAACACGAAAAGAAAGAGTATATTTTGGAATTACCTGATAATATAGAAAAAAATAGTAATATACCGACTTCTTTGAAATTATATTTGAAATCGGTCCATTATATGGATAGTCAATTGGGTAAATTTCTTAACTCGATAGATTATTCCAATTCTATTTTATTAATTGCGGGTGATCATACATGGGAAAGTTATTTAACTGAAAATTGTACAGAACAAACGAGAAGTCTGTTGCATAAAGAGGATAGTGTTTATATTCCTGTAATAATATATGCACCTCAAATTAATAAAAATATTCAGATTCAAGAAACTGTATATCAGATGGACATTTATCCAACCATATTAAGTTTATTAAATCGAACGGATTATGTATGGCAAGGTTTTGGTGTTGATTTGTCAGATTCGGTAGCGATTAGGAATAGAACTTATAACGAAGAAGATGCTTATGATTTATCAGATAAGATAATTAGAAGTGATTATTTTCGTTATGTAAAGGATTCTTTGTTAATAGAGTCAAAATGAAGTATTTATATAACTTCTCTATCATAATACCTCATTATAACAATGAGCAAGATTTGAGGCGTTGTATGGCGTCTATACCAGATCGAGATGATGTTCAAATTATCATTGTGGATGACAATAGCGATCCAAAAAAGGTTGATTTTGATCATTTCCCAGGACTAAATAGAAAGAATACTGATATTGTCTTTTCAAAAGGAGAAAAAGGAAAAGGACCCGGATATGCTAGGAATTTAGGCATGGATAGGGCATTGGGTAAATGGATTATATTCTCCGATTCTGATGATTATTTCTGTTCTTCATTGGATGATATCCTTTCAAAATATGTAGATTCAGATGTAGAGGTTTTGTTTTTT
>Ga0116158_10003711_pt1 | contig 13139 bp, 11 predicted proteins | sample AD_UKC052_MetaG_FD_89883 | JGI IMG/M metagenome (GOLD analysis project Ga0116158, IMG submission 89883) | Active sludge microbial communities of municipal wastewater-treating anaerobic digesters from USA - AD_UKC052_MetaG | ecosystem: Engineered > Bioreactor > Anaerobic > Digestate | place: USA... | reverse complement strand
TGTACAACCCTCCCGAAGGGGTGCCGGCATACATAATATCAGGGTCCGATGGATGGAAAGCCAGCCTGTCGACCCTGCCAAGGCCGCGACCTGCATAAACACCATAAAAAGTAGTTTGAGGACCTATGGCATTCCAGTGGGTGCCTTCTGTACCAAGTTTGGTTACCCTATTGTCCAGTTCATTTTGGGCCAGAATGGTTTTCGTGCTGATGTCGGGTATTTCGCCTTTGCTATCGGTTCTGCTGCTCATATACAACGCCCAGCGCGCCCAATGCAACATGTTGGTTTCAGGCTCAGGTTCTCCATTTTGCATTTTCTTTATTACGGTATCTGTTTCCTGGTAATACGCAGTTACCGTTTTCATAATATCGGTAAGTTTTCGTTTACCTGTCAGTTGCTTGCCAAGGGCGTCAGGAATCTGCGCAAAGGGGTGTAAAGAAATTACCAGGACGCAAATAAGGAATATTATGGAAAAAATACTTCTTTTCATTGGGAGGTTTTCGTATTCCGGGATCACTTTTTCTTTTCCAGCCTTAGTTGGGTCAATTCAGTTTCCAAAGTATTAATCCGCTTATTTGCCTGTATCATGTAAAGGGTGAGTTCTTCTATTTTTTCCAGGAACTTTTGCTGCATGTTTCCCAGTTCAAACCCATTTTGATTTGTAATTTCAACGGCGGATGGAATACCTGGCAAGTGGTTGTTTTTAAGGATAGATGCTTCGAGTTCAGGCAGGGGCATCAGCCTGTATTTTTCATCAAACACATAATCGGGCCAGCCGCCGGATAACTCAATCTTCATTTCTTCGCACACTATTTTTCCATCAACGCTCAGGTCATAACCCGGTGCAGGCAGGGCATTTTGGTTCCCTATCAGTACAGGCCCGTTTACATGAAGCTTTGCATTGGGCTTATTTACACCAATGGCCACATTGCCGGCTACCCCAAGGCCTGTTGCCGGTGGGATCAATACGAGGTGACGGGGCTTGTCTGCAAGGCAGGGCTGGGGAAAGCAAAAAAGGTTTCCATAAGGTGCAATAATCTGAAAGGTGGAGTCAGTAACCCTGAGTGTGCCTCCATACGCCTCACCGTTAAACAGCGAGATGGCATCACCACCCGCCGGTGCGCTGATATGTACGCGCGTACTTCCGGTTGAAGGCATCATACCTATTCCAATATTGCCATTGTTTCCAATACTCATCCGCAAGGCATTGGAAGCGTAAAAATCAAGCCCGTATTGATTGCTACCCGCCGTTCTTTTTGAGCCAATCCCTTCGCCGCTTGTACTGCCAAACCGTAGCATATTGGCTTGTGTACCGGTGTTCAGATTTGTTTGGTCAATTACTATTCCCCCTTTTACACTTAGGGGTTGTTCGGGATTGGAAAGCCCAATACCCACATTCCCCGAAGTATTGATAACCATCGCAGTATTCTCAACACCACCGTCGGGTCGTACCCTGAATTCAAAACGGTTATTTACCCTGTGCAATAGCAAATACATAGAAGCACCACTTTGGGGATACACCCAATTGCTTCCGCTCCAATAGGCGTTGGATGAAAGGGTAATGGTTCCATTCTGATCGGATCCAATATAACCCCGGGGTTGTCCTGCATCATTTTCAAAAATAGTTTTTATCCATTGGGTACTGCGCAGGTGCAGAACACCTTCGGGCGTGTTGGTACCAATACCTACCTTTTGCTGCGCATGGGCCTGCAATATGAATGTAATAATAATGGATAGTATCGCGATTTTTTTTCTCATTCTTGTAATGGTTGCATTTATCAGTATACTTGTAAGGCAGCAGGAAAATACCATGCTTTTATTGTATGATTAGTGCCTTTTGCCTTATGACTGTTTCCGTTTTTGTATAGTATAAATTTGATGACTCTAGCTCCTGCATCATTAAATGAAACGGAACCGTAAATAGAGGGGTAGATATAATTGCTGATAGCATTAAATGGGAGTTTTTTTAAGGTCCCCAGGTAGTTCCCCTGTTCATTATATTCGTCAAGTTTTAATTCTGTATTAAGGGGGTAAATGTTGGCAGGATTGTATATAAATTCCATATCTGTATGTGCCTCAAGGTACACAATACCTTTTGCCGGTACTTGTATGGTCATTTGGCAAATTACACTGTTGAAGTCGGTACCGGATGCTAAATCTAACTCTAAAGAATTTGTTTTGATGCCAAAAGCCGGTGCATTTAGCATGCTTATAGTGCCATCACTGCCATTAAGTACAATGGTTGCATTGCCCGCCTCATTTCGTATATCAAGTTTACCTGCTCTTGTACCATCACTACTCGGCATTATTTCCAAGGCATTTCGAAAACGCATAATACCAGCCAATGCATCGTTACTGTTGCTGGAACTTATTTCAAGTGCAGGTACCAAATCGTTTCGAAACCTAAGCGAACGACCACCGCCCACATTGATTTCGAATAATGATTGCGGATTAATGGTACCAATACCTACATTACCATTGCCTGCTACTACCATGCGTACTGCATTGTTACTTACCAGGGAAAAACCATGATTGCTGCTCGTACCAATATAGGGGCCTGCTGCATTGGCTTCGTTACTCATACGGAGCACACTTCCTCCATTTTCTTCGAGAATTATCTGAGTGCCGCCACCTGTACCTTTTACATGCAGTTTTGCCTGAGGTGAAATGGTTCCAATGCCTATATTTTGCTGCGCTTGTACATTACCTATAAAGCAAACAAAAATAATGGTCGCCCAGGGTTTCTTTCTGTATATCATTATTTATTCCACTTTAAATTTATAACTGCCCTTCACCAATCCCTTTCCCTTTTTATCCCATATTTTGTACTTCACCGTAAATGTTTGCAGCCCGGGTTCAAAGCTGTCAATTACAGCCGACAGGTTAATATTCTTTGCAACGGCAGCATCAAGTCCTTCTTTATCATAATCAGCAAACAGGTCCTGCGCATCCAGTATAATTGTTCCGTTTTGATCTAGTATCTGTTCTGAGGCCCCAATAAAAGTTTTACCGTTATGTTTGGTCCACCCGGTATCCAGCTCTACTGTAAGAAAAATATTTTCCTTCACCCTGGCGGTATTGGTTTCTTTATACTGAGCGTCTGCTGTCATCAGGTAAGCAGCTTTTACTTTCACCTCCGAGGCCTCTATATCAATATCATTTTTAATGATGGCCCCTTTTAAAGGACTTTTATTTTCGGTACTGTTTTCCGATCCGGCTTTAACAACCTGTCCGTCGCCGGTATTGCCACAACTTACCAGTATTACAGAAACAGTTAAGAACCTAAAAAATACAAACAATGAATTTTTCATACTCAATTCAATTTAAATAATTTATGAAAAGATAGATGCCAAAATGGATTGTTAACCCTTACCGCCATGGCGCTTTTTGAAAATAGGTAACATAGGCTGTACCATCGAGAATAATCATTGGGTCGCCATTTTTGGGATGGTTCCGTTTTTCAAGCTGATAAACCTTTATGCCGGTTTTTACAGAATTGGCAATTATGGTATTGCCCTTTACCCGCCAGGTTCCCCGGTCCGAAGATTGCGATGCCACACCTCCTGCATAAGTCTGGTTCCCATACATATTTGTGCCACTTGCCGTACCGCTTGTTTCGCTGTAATATTCATAGGTACCATCTGCCTTCAGGGTTACATACTCTTCATTGCTGAAACTGCCGCTTAAATTGTTGGCGGTGCCCACATAGGCCCATTTACCCACCAGTGAAGGGTCAATAACACCCTCACCAACATTGCCGGCAGCAGGGGTTTGCATGCCTGACTGTGCTTGTGCTGCACCTGCCGCTTTCCGGGTGTACATGGCATTCAATCCATCACTCTTAAGGGTCAGGTAGTTTTCGTTCAGGGTGTATTGAAAAACAATAATGCCATTGGGCGTTTGTACCTGTATCTTTTCTGCCTGCTGTGTAAAGGATAAGGGGGTACCGTTATAAATCATTTTTCCATCAGCAGTGAAAGTGATCTCCTCATTTTGGGCACTCCACGTGCCAATCAATCCATTGGAGCCGGCACCCGGCGGAGGGTTGCCCGTATTTTCCTTTGAATTGGTTCCGCCTGCGGCACTATTCACCCGGTTAAAGGCAACGGGCGCATCAAGGTCGCCGCCGGAAAGGGTGAGTACATCACCAGCGAGTTTTGCCTGATAGGTGTTTTTTGTGCCACCGGAGGTAATTACGAGGGTATTACTGCTATACTGGTAACTGATGGACTCTCCATCAAATATACCTTTACCATTTACCTGCAGGTCCAAATCCATATTAAATCCCATGCTGCTGTTGCGCCACAAACCGGTAATGCCCGTTTCAGCGCCCGTTTTCATTTTCTGGCCTATCTGCGCTATACCCAATGCTGAAAAGAATAGAAGGCACAACAAAAAAAGCGCAGGACGGCCGATACCCTTTTTGTACATACAAACTCTTTTAATGATGAATAAAAAATCTATTCAAGCAAACTCCGCGGCGAAAACTCACCCGGTTCACTCATACTTAACCTATTCCTATACAAGCTTACTGCGCATTGCCTTGCTGATTGCCTCGCCCTTACTGTTTACGTGCATTTTTTCATAAATATTTTTCAGATGAGTATGTATGGTATGATAGCTAAGCGACAGGCGGTCAGCCATTTCCTTATAACTCAATCCCTCTACAAGCCATTTCAGTATTTCCTTTTCACGGGTTGTAAGCTGAATAAAATCAGGTTCAACCTTTTGTTGTTGAAAAAAGGTCAATACCCGCTTGGCAACCGAGGGTGTAAAAAAAGTTCCCCCACCGGCCACATCCCTTATGGCACGTAAAAAATCTTCGGGCGGCGCACTTTTAAGCACATAACCGGATGCGCCATTACACAATGAAGAGAAAATTTTATCGTCATCTTCAAAAACGGTTTGCATGCAAACCTGCACCTTGGGAAAAGCCGATTTAATTTGCTTTGCCGCCTCAATCCCATCCATGCCGGGGATATTAATGTCCATCAGAACCACATCGGGTTGCAGCGCGCTTATTCGTGGCACCAAATTTTTTGTATCGCCAAAAGCACCGCATAATTCCATGTCGCCCGAGGTAACGATGGCAAATTCAAGGCTTTCCCTGAATTTTCTGTTATCTTCAAAAATAGCGATACGCATCTGTTTGTTTAAGTTCTTCAAAATTCCATCTAAAAGGTGGTTAAAAAAATCGCCAATATTGGGGATATTCAAAAACAGGATGTCAGAGCGGGCACTTTAATACAACGCTGCAACCCCTTTTTTCGGATGAGCTGTTTATACTTAACCGGCCACCAATTTCCGCAGCTCTTGTTTGCATGTTATTAAGTCCGTTGCCTTGCTGATGTGTTGAAACATCAAAACCTGAACCGTTATCCTCCACTACCAATACAAACTTTCCCGCTTCAAAAAAGATTTGAATGTTCAGGATTGTACAACCGGAATATTTTAAGGCATTGTTGATGGCTTCCTTATAAACCAGGAAAATATTCCGCCTTGTTTCAATGCCTACGGATTGGGTATTTATTTTTGGGTCACTTTGAAAATGAAGGGTTATTTCCTTAACCGCGCAAAGGTCGGTGGCATAATTTTCCATTCTCAGCAGCAATTTTTCCCCGCCATCATTGCCAGGATTTATAGCCCATACCAGGTCGCCCATGGCGCGAACCATTTCCCTGCTGTCATCCCCAATTTTTCCCAGCAGTTTGGCTAATTGAGGTTGGTTTACCTGCTTTTTAAGCGACTCGCTGTACATGGATATAGCGCTGAGAGTTGCCCCTACATCATCATGCAAATCGGTAGCCAGCCGGGTTCGCAGCCGTTCCACCCGCAGGGCCTGCTCCAGCCGGTAGCGGTAAATGGCAACAATGCCTACCCCAACCATCATTGCACAAAGTGCAAGAAACCAAGCTTTCAGGTAAAACGGGGCCTCAATCCGAAACGAAAATGACACCGGAACCGGGTTCCAAACCCCGTCGCTGTTGCTTCCTTTTACCTGGAAGGAATAATCTCCCGCCGGAAGTTTGGCATACGTTACCGTTGTACTGTATATAGGTTGGTTCCAGTCTTTATCCACCCCCTTCAGCAGGTACGTGTATTGATTTTGGGAGGCGTTGCCAAAACTAAGCGCTGCATATGAAAACAAAAGGGTGGACTGATGCGGTAAAACGAGCGGTTTTTCAAAAATTATCGGGGTATCCCTTCCATTTACCTGCACCATTGCCAGTGCAACAGGTGGGGCCGGCTCTTTGGCCAGCAGGTTTTCCGGGAAAAAATGGGTTAATATGCCGTAGCTGCCCGTAACCATTGCACCGCCAGGCAGCATTTCAACACAACCATCCGTTTCGTTGCTCATCAATCCATCGTTGGTGGTAAAGCGGGTAAGATTCTTTGCAGCAGTATCCCACCTGAACAGGCCGTTGGAAGTGCCAAACCAAAATTGGCCCAATGCATCATTGGCAATATCACCAACGGGCTTAAAAAAAGGAATTCCGGTTAAAATGGGTGTATAATTACCAGTCCGGGGGTTAAATAACACAATACCATCGGCACAGCTTAGCCAGATATTACCTTTTCCATCCTGCATAAACGGGGTTGGTTTACCCGCTATTGCCGCGCCATTTATAGGTACCTTAAATGGTAACACCCTGAAAGAATCCGCATTTTTTACATATTGGTAAAGCAGGTCGTCACCACCAAACCAGGTATTACCCGCTGCATCTTCAAAAAAACGGGTGGGTGTTTTGTTAAAAAGGCTGAAACGGTCCTCCGGTTTTCCGAAAAAATTACGGAATCTGCCCGTTCGCGCATTGAGCAGACTTATCCCACGCCTTATGGTTCCTATCCATACATTTCCACTTTTGTCTTCATATACTTTCCAAAGTCTTTCGCCCGGCAAGGTCTCCTGGTTTCCATGAACGGGGTACCAGGCTTTCAAAACCACTTTTCTTTGCGGATCAAAAAGCAGCAATCCTCCCGTTGTGGCAAGCCAAAGGCCCCTCGTTCCCATTCCAATATCCCAAACACTCTTTTGGCCTTCTGTATTTTGGATAAAATTTTCCAACCGCATTTTATCCATTACCCCGGTTCCTTGTTTTACAAAATACAGGCCATCGCCCCCAACCCAGTAGTTGCCGGATTCAGGCGTGGCCGGGTCAGGCAATATTGCGGTTGGGTTCAAAGGTTTTTTTTCATCCGAAAATGCCATAAAGTGCTGAAAATGAGACATTTTCAAATCGGCCCTTGCTATTTTATTATTGGTACCAAGCCATAAATTGTTTAACCTGTCCATCAGCAAACAGTTAACAACCATGCCTTCCATACCGGGTTCAGTTTCGGTTCCCGCCCGGTATAACCTCCGTTCGCCAATCCTGATGCCTTCCTTTTCCGTTGTATATTTCGCTTCCACCAAACCGCCCCCTGTTGCCAGAAACAGGCGATTTTCGGAAAAAGCGATATCGAGGACTATATCCAATTCCTTTTCGGGGTTGGGGGAAGATTTTCTTTCAAATCTGTCGGATATCGGGTTATACCCTATAAGCCCTCCTCCCCAGGTGCCGCCAACAATTTGCCCGCCCGGCTCCTCAGCAAGGCTTGTAACGGCATTTTCAAAAAGGCGGCTGTTTTGCTCGGCAAAATGGTAACTCTTTACAGTACCGGTAAGGATGTCAAATTTTTTAATCCCAAAAGAAGTTGCAAGCCATATTTGCCCCTGCCTATCTTCAAGCAGGTCAAGAATAAAGTAATTACGGGTATTACCGGTTGACTGACCGCAATCTATCGGGAACCTGGAAAATTCGCCCCTGTCAGGATCAAAACGGAAAAGAAAATAACCATTGGCAGCCCAAATCCTGCGCCCTTTATCCGCAAAAACCTGGAAACTGATTTCCTTCAGTTCCTCCTTGTCCCTTTCGGTTGCATAGAAATGCCTGCTTTCTCCTTTAAAAGGATTTATCCGGGAGATGCCCCTGTTCGTTCCAACCCAAATATTACCATTGGCATCTTCAGCAAGACGGTTCACATGATTATCCGATATAAGGCTTTTTTCGCCATGACCTTCAAAAAAGCGGGTACAGGAAATTCCGTCGTACCGGTTTAATCCATACTCTGTACCTGCCCAAACAAACCCCCGGGTATCCTGCAAAAGGCAATAAACGATATGGTGGCTCAGTCCTTTTTTTTCACCAATAATCTCAAAACCCATGTTACCGGAAACCGGCTGGGCAAACACGTTGATACTTAACAGTGCCCAATAAGCCATTAACCCTGTGCCATTCAACCATTTTTGCATGTTATAAAAGTACAGGTTTCGGCATTGCACCACCCAATACCCTTACCTTTGCCGCTCAAATTTTTAAAACTGATTATGGGTTTTGATAGAAATACGGTCATTGGTTTTGTACTGCTGGCCGTTTTGTTCTTTGGGTATTTCTGGTACACTTCCACCAATCAAAGGGCGGCTATGGAGCTGAAAAAGCGCGCGGAAGACAGCATTGCGGCCCTGAAGCCAAAAGTGGACAGTGCCCAATGGCGCACAGATTCCATCCGGATGGCAAGGGCACAGGATTCTGCCGCTGCCGGCGACCTTGCAATTGCTGCGAGTGGCGAGGAGCTTTTTACAACCGTTGAAAATAACCTCCTCAAAATTACCTTTAGCAATAAAGGCGGATGGCTGAAGATGGTGGAACTAAAAAAACACGTAGGGCCCGACAGCCAATGGGTAAAGATGGGAAGTGTAACCACCGGCAGCCTCAGTTATGGCGTAAATACGGCTCCTAACCAGGCTACTGAATCGGGGAAACTCTATTTTAATCCGGCTGTAGTTACAAAGGCACCCGATGGCAGCCAAACCATCAGCTACCAGGTTGCGGCCCCCAATGGCAAATCCATTAGCCATGCTTTTGTGGTAAAGCCCGATAATTATATGGTTGATGCCACCATTGATATAAACGGTGCAGATGAAATGATCAGCAACCGCGCCCTGAAATTAAACTGGGACGTAATGGCAAACCGGCAGCAGCGCGATGTAAAATACGAACGCTCACAAACCAAACTGGTGTACCGTACCGAAGGGGCTTTTGATTACAATACCGCCGTTGAGGGAACCGATGAAGAATTGACCACCCCAACGGATTGGATTGGTTTGAAACAACAGTTTTTTAATGCTACCCTGCTTTCAGCCACTCCCTTCAGCAGCCTGAAAGCTATTGTAACCGTTCCTGCCGATACCGTTACCGGGCAGGTGGCTTCACTGGCACTGAACGCAACCATTCCTATTCCTGCCGGTACCCATGCAACCTTTCCCCTGAAGATTTATACCGGGCCGAATGATTTTTATATCCTTAAAAAATACGACAACGATATGCACAATATCGTTGACCTCGGCAGCGGCATTTTTGCTTTTGTAAAATGGATCAACCGCTGGCTGGTACTGCCTGTATTTGAGTTTCTTACCAAAATAATGGGCAATAAAATTGGCTGGGCCATTCTTTTGCTTACCATTATTATCCGCCTGCTTATTGCCCCGCTTACCTACAGCAGTTACCTGAGCGGCGCAAAAATGAAAGCCCTGCGACCGGAGATTGACCAGTTAAAAAAGAAGTTCGGCGACGATCAGCAGGCCATGAGTATGGAGCAGATGAAGCTATTCAGGGAAGCAGGTGTAAATCCATTGGGGGGATGTATTCCGGCTTTGTTCCAGATTCCCATCTTTTTCGCACTGTTCAGTTTCTTCAACAGCAATATTGACCTCAGAGGAGTTCCATTCCTGTGGTCGGAGGATTTGAGCAGTTATGATTCAATTGCCAACCTGGGCTTTACCATTCCTTTTTATGGCAACCATGTAAGCCTGTTTACCATTACCGCGTGTATTACCAGCTTCTTTATTTCGCTTTACAGCATGGCCAGTACACCCGATACCGGTAACCCCATGATGAAGTACATGCCGTACATTTTCCCTTTCATGATGCTGTTTTTCTTTAATAACATGCCATCGGCGCTTACCTGGTATTATACTGTTTCAAACCTGATTACCCTGGTATTGCAGTTTATTATTCAAACTTATATAATTGACCACGAAAAGGTGCTGGCAAAAATCCAGGAAAACAAAACCAAACCAAAGGGTAAAAGCAAATGGCAGGAGCGAATGGAAGCCATGCAGCAAACCCAGAAAAAGGTAGAGGATATGAAGAAAAAGACCCAGGGCAAAAAATAGCGGGTTTCTAACTACTCACTTAATTATATCGCCATGAAGATGAAAATAACGGGAACCTTCCTTTGTTTTTTCTTCATGGCGACTTTTTTTGCCCATAGTCAGCGCATGCTTACCGAGGCAAAACTAACCTATGACCTCATCCCACTACCCCAAAACGGGCAGGAAGCGCTTGCCGCTGCCTTTAAAAATGCCACCCACACCGTTTGGTTGCGAGGAAATATGGCGCGATTAGATTTTGTAAGCCAAACAAGGCTGCAATCAGTTATTTATAATACCACTACCGGCCTTGCCACCCTGTTGCGCGAATCAGGCGAAGAAAAATACCAATGGAACCTCGATTCGGCCCAATGGAAATTATTCAACAAAAAATGGACCGCAACCGGTTTTAGGGAAACAGGCGAAACAGCCTTTCTTGAAAACTACAATTGTACACGGGTAATTGCCAGCTATCCTGATGGCGACAGTGCATCTATTTTTTATACAAGGCAAATTTTCCCCTTAGCCATTGGATACGATCCCATGTTTGAAGGCCTCAGGGGCATCCCGGTTCAATACGAATGGGTAATTGGCGGATTAAAAATGAGGTACCGGCTTGTATCGGTTCAAACCGGTCCGGTTGGTGCTTCGCGGTTTGATATGCCCAAAACAGGGTATAAAATAATTGAGGCCCCCGTAGAGAGGCCTCAATAAATATGACTTTAAATGTAATTGGAGTTATTAACGAATTGTTTTCTCAGGTGTTTTAAACTTTTGAATCATCCCTTTTTGCTGAAGAGGATAAATATATATGGTATTACCTTTTTGATAGGTAATGATGGAATGGGAAGATCCGGGCTGACCGTTTGGCGTTTGCATAGGGCTGATTGTACCTTTGTAGGTTGCGCCCTGCTGAATTAGACTAAGCGGCGTGAGGTAAGCCTTTTTAACTTCGAATCCATTGAATTTTAGAACATAACCCTTTTTACCCTTTTCATCACCACCCTTGGAGGCAAAAACGAAGGAAGAAACGGAAAGCAATAAAACAATGGCTATTCCGGAAGGCCAGAAACCTGTTATTTTATTTAATTGAGTGTGCATTTGTGGCAAAATTAAATACTAAAAATTGAATTTTCCAAAAATATTAACGTCTGATTAAAGATTTTGTTACAAATGGTGGAAAAAACTTTCAAAAAATATCCATTTTGAATGTAAAATGCCCGTAGTTTTATGAAACGTCTGGAATATGGGAAATTATTCGAACCGAAGAGAAAGGGAAGAAATGCAGGAGTTGCTCCGGATTTATCAAAACCTGAAATCTGGCAGGAGCAGTAATTTTATTGAAGAAGAAGACTTTGAACGGATAATTAATCATTTCGACGACCGGCAGGAATTGTCGTCAGCCCTCGAAGCGGCCGATGTAGGCATGGAACAGTTTCCTTTTTCGGCGCAGCTTATGTTTAAGAAGGCAGACCTGCTGATTGCCAACAGGCAATACCTTGAAGCCCTTGAGTTACTGGATGCCGGTTCGCTTTTCGACAATAACGATACCACTTTTTATATTCTTAAAACCGATGCCTACCTGGCTTTGGAACAACCCGAAAAAGCCGCCCAATTGCTGGAAGAAGCCCTTGACCTGTTTGAAGGTGATGATAAGATTGAGTTACTTTTTGAATTGTCGGATGTGTACGACGACTATGAAGATTTTGAAAAGGTATTCGACTGCCTCAAACTGATATTGGAAGAGGATGCCCTGAACGAGGAGGCTTTGCTTAAAATTTGCTTCTGGGCTGATTTTACAGGCAGGAGCGAAGAAAGCATCCGCCTTCATCAGGCAATCATTGAAGAACATCCGTTTTCGGAACTGGCCTGGTTTAACCTGGCAACCGCTTTTCAGGGTTTGAAATTATATGAAAAAGCCATAGATGCCTATCAGTATGCGCTCGCTATTGATGAAAAACTGGATATTGCCTACCGTAACATGGGCGATGCCTACATCAGGCTGCGAAAGTTTAAAGAGGCAATAGAAGCATTGAACCGTGTACTGGAACTTTCGCGCCCCGAAGATGTGATTTATGAAGCCATAGGCCATTGTTACCATAAAATGGGAAATTTTGCCGATGCTCGGTTCAATTACCGCAAAGCAAGCCATCTTAACCCCGAGGATAGCAGGATATACTATAAAATTGCCGTTACCTATTGTAAGGAAGAACGTTGGGAAAGCGCGGTAAAACAACTGGAAACCGCTATGCGCATTCACAAATCACAGCCGGAATTTAACCTGTTGATGGGTGAATGTAAAATGAACCAGGGTAAGCTAAAAGATGCTATTCAGTATTTTTTGAACGTAATAAAAATAAGGCCAAAGAATGTTTCGGGCTACGATGCCCTTATTAGATGCCTGGTAAAAGCCGGGGAATACGATGACGCCCTTTTTCATAGCCAAAAGGCAGAAGAACATGCCATTGGAAGCGCACTCTTTGCTTATTACCAGAGCGGTATACTTTTTTTGCAGGGAAAATCAAAAGAGGCGCTGGTGCAGCTTGAGCGGGCACTTCGCGAAAACCCAAGGTTGTTCAATAAACTGAGCGATCTTGTTCCGGGCCTCCTGCAGCGTTCACAGGTGGTTGAATTACTTGGCCGCTACATGCGAAAGAAAAAACGTGGATAGCCGAAGGCCTGACGGTTGTCATAAAACGGCTTATTTTAAACCACTTATATTTGCATGCATTTTAATCAGCATGATCGCATTAAATTATTTTCTCAGCCAGATGCCCGACCGCCTTGCAAAGCCACGTACCAATGGTATTACCATGGTAATGGATAAAGGCCTCAGCATCGAAGAAGTAAAAAACTTTATGAGTATTGCCTATCCCCATGTGGATGTGGTAAAACTGGGTTTTGGCACTTCTTTTGTTACGCCCAATCTGCGTGAAAAGATTGAAAC
>Ga0116158_10003709_pt1 | contig 13142 bp, 11 predicted proteins | sample AD_UKC052_MetaG_FD_89883 | JGI IMG/M metagenome (GOLD analysis project Ga0116158, IMG submission 89883) | Active sludge microbial communities of municipal wastewater-treating anaerobic digesters from USA - AD_UKC052_MetaG | ecosystem: Engineered > Bioreactor > Anaerobic > Digestate | place: USA... | reverse complement strand
TTTTATGCCACTTTCGTAAAGGGCTGTAGGGTGAAATTGAATAAACTCCATATTCTCCACCCTACCCTTGGCACGGTACACCATGGCCACACCATCGCCGGTAGCTATAGCAGGGTTGGTGGTGGTGCGGTACACGCTGCCATTACCCCCGGCCGCAAGGAAGGTTGTGGTAGCGATAATTTTATCTACGCGTTTGGTTGCCGTATCAAGGATATACACCCCATAACAGGTTATATCAGGGGTGGTTTTCATGATCAGGTACCCAAAATGGTGCTGTGTGATGATGTCGAGCACAAAACAATGGTTCAAAATCCTGATATTTTTCAGGCTCGCCACTTTTTGCAGTAGTGCCCTTTCCATTTCTTTGCCGGTTACATCTTTGTGGTGCAAAATGCGGTTTTCACTATGCCCGCCTTCCTTGCCAAGCCGGTAGTCGCCATCCTCCGCTTTGTCGAACTCTGCACCCCATTCAATAATTTCCCGGATACGGTCAGGGCCTTCTTTTACCACAATTTCAACGATTTCTTGCTTACAAAGCCCATCCCCGGCTACAAGGGTATCTTCAATATGCTTATCAAAACTATCTTTTTCATCATCCCACACCCCGGCAATACCGCCTTGCGCATACTTGGTATTGGTTTCGTCGCTTACGGTTTTGGTAAGCACAAGTACTTCTTTGTCGGGAAAAGTTTCCGCTACTTTTACGGCATAAGTAAGCCCGGCAATCCCTGAACCAATAACCAAAAAATCTGTTTGCATATCTTTTAAAGTCATTTAACCGGCAACTTGCCGGCTACTGATAATACAAAATAACGGATAAACGGTTTGAAGTTTGAAGTTTCGGGTTTGAAGTTGCGGGTTTTGTGAAATGCTTAATCGTTTTGGTAATAATTATTATGGATATTATCGGGCTTGCACCCGCCTCCCTAATTTCGCAACCATGCAACATCAACCAGCCAACCAAAAAATATTGGACGAAACAGTGGTTTTTGTAAAAACAACCCTTGCCGATGCCGAAGGCGGGCACGATTGGTGGCATACTTACCGGGTTTGGCAAAATGCAAAACACATTGCAAAAGAAAGTGAGGTGGATATGCAGGTAGTAGAATTAGCCGCCCTGCTGCATGACATTGCCGACGCCAAATTCCATAACGGGGATGAAAGTGTGGGGCCTGCGCGGGCAGCAGAATTCCTGAACAACCAGGGTGTGGAGGCAGGCACTATTGACCATATAGTAAATATTATCCGGCATATGTCGTTCAAAAACAGTTTCGAAGAAAACGTATGGACATCTCCCGAAATGCAGGTTTTACAGGACGCTGACCGGCTTGATGCCATTGGCGCCATTGGCATTGCAAGGGCTTTCAGCTACGGAGGTTTTAAGGGTCGTGCATTTTATGATCCGGCCATCCCGCCAGATTTAAAAATGGATAAGGAGGCCTATAAAAAAAGTACGGCACCTACCATCGAAAAAGCATTGGAGATATGGGCGGAATTCATTGCTTCGTCTGCCCTGCTACCCATGCCCGATAAAGATAAAAAGTTTCAGGCAAAAATATACTTCCCAATAGATTTATTCTGCTGGAACTGAAGCCTAATAGCATTCCTTCTGCCCAATGGCTGCTTGTTAAGCCGACCATTGGGCAAATGCCATGTTGGTGGCTGCGATTTTTCTAGTCACTATCAGATGTATTTATTTTATTTATTTCTATCAAGTAGCTTGTCTTATGTCTTAGAATTGGCCATAGAAAAGGCATAAAAGAAATAAGTGTAATTGCCCAAATTATCCAATGCCACATAGAAATTGGTTTTGAAAAAAATATTCCTACAGATGCTGAAAATAATGCTCCGAAAATTGTGTAACAGATTACATCAATGACTTTCCATTTAAGTCTACTCCTTTTCTCCCTTCTAATAAACTCTTCTAAAATAAAGTCGGCATTTTGCAAATTTGATGATGGAGTTTTACTTACAAATTCCTCCATCCGTTCAATAATTTCCGGTTCTTGCACACCGATTTTTTCTAAAATTCGTTCTTGAATTTCAAGTGAAATATCAACAGCTTGAAATTTCTTTTGCAAACTTTTAATTCGCTTATCTCTCCACCAATATGATGGTCCTCCATCATCATCCTCATATTTATGTTGAAGTTCAACTTCACCATAGAGTTTGCTAGGTGTATTTGAAAGTTTAACGAATATCAATTGGCAAATTGGAATAAATGGAAATATTTTAATTAAGTGTGGACTTGAATTTACCAATTGCATTGGCATATGACCTCTATAGCCAGGATTAATAAAGTCCCCTGTACAATGAATTGATAGTCCAAGTCTTGCGAAACTACTCCTTCCTTCTATTTTACAAGCACAATCATTAGGAACTGAAAATTTCTCATAAATTCGTCCTAATAAAATTTCCCCTGGCTTCAATGTAATATACTCTCCATCTTTGAGTATTCTTTTCTTCCAAAGCATTCGAGGCGAAATTTCTAGAAGTCTTGATTTACGAAGGTCAACAGTTTTACCTTTTATGGGTTGCCAAAATACATCAGAAAGCCTGACATCAACTGTACAAGGTTGAATCTGGATTTCTTCATTAAAGGGATGTTCCTCGTTATAGGTTTCAAAATTGATTTCACCAAGTCTTGCTTTTATGTCTTCGTTTGATAAGTACATTTAAAACCAAGCTTTAATGTCTTTAATTGCAAATGAACGTTCTGCATTTTTTTCTAAATCAGTAGCGTCTAATAGCCACTGTTCTTCAGGATGCCAATCAGTTTTACCGAACCAAATTCTGATTGGTATAATTTTTCTAATGGTTGTCTCTCCCCGATAATTTGTATAGCAAATACTAATTTCTTTTTTTTTAATTTCCTTTGTCATAATTTATAATATTAATTTGAAAATAAAGGGTTTTAGGGTGTTGTCTTAGCCTTGCCATCAACTATCATTTTTACGAAAACCTACGCTCTAAAAAGACGGAAGGCATACAAAAACCGGAAAAGAAATAGCAGAATGACGCCACAAGTTTAGGGAATTGTCTTTAGGGTCGAGGCCTTGTATTGTTGAGGAATTAATCAACTGCCTGCCCGAATCCAAAGCTAAACTTATAACTCAATGTCACATTTTAGAACAACTGCCCAAAACAATTACGTACCCGAATAGGAAGGTGGCATATGTACTTAATCCAATTAATCTGGCATCAAACCCAAATTGCAAAGACCCAATTATCGTCACCCATTTATTTGGGTCTATCTTCTTCCAATAAATATCGACCTGTCAAATAAGTATCAAAGTCAAATTTCCTTAAATACAACTCAACATAACCAACAGGAATCGGTTTGACACCTTCCTTAGTTGTCCACGTAATATACTGCTTTGATGTCTCTTGCTCTGTACATTCAATTTCGATAAAATTACCCAAACCTAATACAGAATCAATACAAAATTCCACACCCTCTTTTCTATAGGTCTCTCTTTCCTTATCGATGGTTACAAAGTTCTCAAGGTGAAGCTCTTTTAAAACTGAATCAATAAATTCTAAAGAAGAAATTTTTTCGTTAGTTCTGAAAAATTGGTTCAAAAACAATCTTAAGTTATTAAAAGATTTCTCATCCAAAGGTAGTTGAAAAGTGGTTTCTTCGCAATCAAAATGAGCATTTTCATTCACGTTCGAATTATACTTAATTTCTAATACAATGTTATTTCTATTTCTTAGAAAAACTCCCTTCTTATAAAGTAACCTCTCATCTGTATCATAATATTTATCAATTTGCTTTATAATTTCAGAATCTCTTCTAAATCCAATTAGCATTTCAGATAGCTTCTTCTCGGACGGCGCCCATGCTTTTATTTCGTACTCGACATTCTTATTTTCCATATACCTATATTAAAATTATGTTATCCAAAGATGCAATGAAATCCAAAAGAGCTTTATCTCTATCTTTTTCAAAAAGCAAATCATTTATTCTCAAGAAAGTTCTTAACCATGTATTGGCAATAGACTTTCTCAAATTCTCTTTAGTAATGTGTATTCCTGCTTGATGCTCACTATTGATAAGCAAATCAACAGCACAAAGCATCTCGCTTCTAACTAATTGAATAAAGTCACCGACACAGGCACCATGAACAAAATTTACAGCGTTACCATTGCAAAAAAGATAAAAATAATTTGTTTTACCAGTACATTTTTCTAAATAATCATCAACTTTTGTTATTTCAAACTCTTTTTTTAAAAGATTAAAGTCAAATTCATCATCTGCTGATGTCACAGAGAATAGAAAACTACCGCTTTTCAAAAGATTAAAGTCAATTAGATTTGTGGCTTTACCACCTGTGGCTGAAAAAATTATATCCGATTTTGAAATAATATCACTCCAGGTTGGAAGATTAAATACCCTATTATATGCTTCAAGTCTACGAATTGGGTTTTGGTCATAAACAGAAGGCTGCAAACCTCGACTCGCAAGTTCAAAAGCAATAGATTTACCAATTTTACCATATCCTAATATAGCGGTTTTAAAATATTCTATTAAATGGCCCTGAGAGCGTAATAATGCATCCGCGGAATAAACAATAGATTTGCCAATCAAATAGTCTTCGAAATCCTTTAAAGGGCTTCTTGCTACTGAATAAACAGGAAGGTTTAAATTTTGTATTTTCTCGTACTTCTGTAACCCATTTTCCGTATCTTCAACAATACCAACTAATTTCTTCCCGTGCTTTTTAGATAAATGAGGTGTTAATTTAGCAAACCAACCTCCAATATCAATGAGGACAACCGGCAGTTTGGAATTCTCAATTTCTGTATCTAAATATTGCTCGAAATCATCAGATTCTCTATCATGTAAAACAACGGGAATCCCATTTTGTATAAGAAAATCCTTAACAGTCTTATTAATAGATTTTGGCTTAGCTATGACACCCCTTAAATCAAAAACTCTGTTTAAAGTCATAAGATAATCTACAACATCTGGAATTATGTGGGCAACTGCAATAACTGCAGTAGATTTTCTTTTAATGCCTTGCGTTACTTCACTATAAAACCTTTTTCGTGCTAATTCGGGTGTTTGGGCAATGTTCAATTTTGGAATCAATTCATGAAAACTATTGATTGCATAAACTTCTTCAATGTCTTTCCAGATTGGTTGGTGCTTTCGGTACATTTCATCATCCCTTGAAAGCATTGATTCATCTCCTAAGAATAAGTATCTTAAGTCGAAATGATAATGAGCAGGCTCACCATCTTCTGGGCTTGCAGGAATTTTGTGAGTATCAATATCCATTGGAACCAAAGGGTCATAATGCCATTGAAGATAGGTTAGTCTATTTACAAATTTCCTTGGTAAACGCCATGTAAGATGTCGAATAGCCGCATGTAATGGAGAGGCATCACTTTCTTTGATATGTCCGCCAGGTTGAAAATGATTATTCAATGCTGGTTTAAAAACAAAAAGAACTTTACCTGTCGTCCTAGAAACAACAATAGAACTTGCTGTTATATGGGCTGGCATTTTACTTCTATCCGCCAAGCCATGATAGGTTTCATTTCCTTTAATGAAATCATAGAAAAATTCTTGCCGTTTCTGTTCATGAGGAAATATTGAATCATATACTTTTACAATATCATTGAAAGTTTGTTGATTGGTTATCATAATTAAAAAGGTTTACATTCTTTCGTCCTCCGAATAAATTACTTGTTGTAGGAGATAAACATACTCAAATAAATCATTCGATTTGAAAAATCTATTTATCTCTTCTTTTGCCGCATCTTTAGAATCAGAAGTGTGTACCAAGTTAGTTTGAATGCTCATCCCCAAATCTCCTCTAATGGTACCAGGTTGTGCTTCCCTAGCTTTAGTTACGCCAGTAATATTTCTGACAGTTTCAACAGCATCTAAACCTTCGATACAACATGCAATAACAGGTGCTGATTTCATAAATTCAGCAATTTTTCCGAAAAAGGGTTTTGTTTTAATGTGAGAATAATGCTCTTCTAAAATTTCATCATTTAGTTGAATCATTTTAAATCCAGTAAACTTTAGACCTTTTTTTTCAATTCTGCTAACGATTTCGCCAATTAATCCTCGTTGAATAGCATCAGGCTTAATCAATAATAAAGTTTGCTCCATTTTTTTAATTAATTTTATATTTGTAAAAGTATAAAAATTATGCTAACTAATATCGATTCTTATTGTAAAAATTGATGATTTCATTGTGTAATTGAGGGTATTTTGAAATAAAGTAATCAAATGCTGCTTTTTTTCCAAGGTAAGATGGCTCGCCTAAATCAAAACCAAAATCTACAAAATAAGGGTTGTTTTTTTCATCACATCTAATATCATCAATAAATTTAAGGGTTGTAAATCCAAGTTTGTCTAGCTTACAACCTATTTTAATCAGTGATAATGGGTTACACGCAGTACCCTCATTGGGGTAGTATTGTTCAAAAATCGTAGCTTCGCCAAACCAATACCAGTTTGATACAGGTATTTTATTTTCTTTTAGCAAATTTCTTCTTCTTGTCCAGTCTAACAAACTCTTTTCAGGATTATATGTTACTATTGCTTTTACAAAGATTTTCATTAGCTTTTTTGTTGAGGCAAATTCAAATATTGCCGAATATGTTTCACCTCCCGTCCGTGTCCAAGGTTGTAGGTCCGTGAAAAAAGTCAAATATTCATTATTATCTATTAATTTTCTTCTTAGTAGCCATTCAGACACACCTTCTCGGTCTAAAGTGCTTTTTTTTGCTATTTCAGCCGATATACCTCCTTCTAATTGCTTTACAATTAATTCCATATTTCAACTAATATCTTTTTAAAATAAATTGAAGTCTCTCATAGAGTGACGTACTAAGCAGTTTTATTAAGAATTGGAGCATTTTAACTATAATTATACCAAAATTTTCATATAATACTTTTTCTGTTGTCAATGATTTTTTTGCCATTTCTAATACTGCAAATGCGGCTTCCTTTGAAACGGAAGGAAAATCATCCAAAAATTCTTCAAGATCGTCCCCTCCTTCAATATAATCGAAGAGATTTTGTACAGGAACTCGTGTTCCTGCGAAAACAGGTGTTCCGCTCATTACCTCAGGATCTATACTAACTTGTCCGTACAACATATTCTTAACTTTTACTTAATTGCGAATTTACTAAAAAAAATGGATAGGGCTATTTCTATGCCCAAAATCATTTTTTACCCAACACCATCCAACTACCTTCGGCTTTGCCAAATGAAAGTTGTATGAATAAACCAATTAAACACAGTTGGGCCGAACCGTACAAGATAAAAATGGTGGAATTGCTGAAAATGACCACCCCGGCACAACGGAAAAAAGCCATGAAAGAGGCCGGCAATAATACCTTTCTCCTCCGTTCCGAAGATGGGTACATTGACCTGCTGACCGACAGCGGCTCGGGGCCATGAGCAACTTTCTAGGGTCTGTTTAACTTCTCAACTTGTCAACTTTATAACTTGTCAACCTGCATTCATTCATCATTCAGAAATCATCATTCATCATTCATAAATCATAAATAAACTCCATCTATGTGCCGCTGGTTAGCTTACAAAGGCGCTCCTATTCCAATGAGCGACCTGCTTATTACCCCACAACATAACCTGATTCAGCAAAGCCTCAAAGCAAATGCTCCGCGCACCCCAACCAACGGTGATGGATTTGGGCTTGGCTGGTATAGCAATCAGCCTAATCCGGGGTTGTTTCGCAGCATAAGGCCTGCCTGGAACGATACCAACCTGATTGACCTGGCCACGCATATTGAATCGCCATTGTTTATGGCACATGTACGCGCTACTTCACTGGCTACCATACAGGAATCGAACTGTCACCCCTTTCGCTTCAGGGAATGGATGTTTGTACACAACGGGCAGATTGGAGAATTTGAAAAACTACGGCGCGACTTATTGCTGAAGGTTGACCCTACCTATTTTAACAATATACAGGGTACTACCGATTCCGAAATAATGTTTCATCTTGCCCTAACCTACGGGCTTGAAAAAGATGTTCCATCCGCAGTAAGGAAAATGGTGGAGGTAGTGGAAACCACCGCAAAAAAGGATCACGGAATAGATGCTGCTGTATGGATGACCCTGGGCATTTCGGACGGCCACACCCTGTGGGGATTCCGCTATGGCAGTGATGGCAGGTGCCCTACGCTTTATATAAGCCCGAGTATAGAGGACCTTGTGATGGTAAACCCTGATATTGACGGGCGCTTTGGCGATAATGCAGTTTGCCTTGTTTCGGAACCCATGGGCAAATTTGAAGAGATCTGGAAAGAGGTGCCGGAACAAAGCATGGTGGTGGTTAGAGATAATACCATAGAAGTGGAAAGCTTCAAACCCGGGTAGGCAAAATTTATTTGCCGACCTTTACCCGCTTAATGTTGGAATAGTATTCCTTTTCATCCTTGTCAAACTGCTCAACCGCATACCGCAGGGTAACCCTTGGCATGGTGGTGGCAAACCTGTCTAAAAAAGCAATCAGCTTATCGCGGTGTTTTTTACCTGCCTCCCTTATCCAGCTTCCTACTGCTTTATTAACAAACTCCTCCTCATCATGAACAAGTATTTCAGCAATCTGAAAGGTTTCGTCCGTATTTCCATTTTTAATAAAAGCGTATGTACTCACTATAGCCGTTCGGCGCTCCCAGGGATCATTTGATTTTGCAAGAACGTACAGAATATCCTTTGGCTTACCAATTAAATAAGCACCAACAATATTGGCAGCACCCCGATCTACAAAATCCCAGTTATTCAGGCGGTCGTGCCTCCGCAAATACAAATCAAACATGGCCTTCTTCTGTTCATCTGTGGCCCGCCTGTATTTGGCCTGAAAGTCCATGATACTTACCGCACCCATCCTCACCTCATAAAATTCGCTGTCGAGCAACAGCTCAATTTCCTCCACCGGCATCTGCGAAAATTCCTCTGCCGTTTTAAATACATCCGCAAATTTAACCCCAAAGGCTTTGGTTACTCCGTCATTTCCCTTAAAGTATCTTTCCACTTTATCAAGCTCCTTTTCCGACTTATAACCGGCTAACTTCTCCATAAAGTAGCTGGCAGTTAGCCCTGCACCTTCAATTTTTATTTTACGTTCCTTATTTGGCATGTTCTCTATTTTTTATACAATATACTGCTCAATCAAAACCTTAGCCTTGCATAAAAGCCGGGGGAAGGTAGCTACAAATTACCGATGCACAGGAAGCTACTCATACTTTGCCCCTCGCCGCCTGCCGAAAAAAGCTCTTTATGCCAATACTGTGGCAGTCCCTATATTTGAGCTGAAATATTTTGCCAAATGAAGATTTACAGCCTGATTGCTATTTTTATCGTTCAGTTTACTGTTTGCCAAAACACTTTTGCGCAGACCAAACAATTTAAAGCCCTGCTGATAACCACCACAAAGGGCTGGCACCACGAATCGTTGCACTCGGGTGTATTGGCTATTCAGCAACTTGGTATAAAAAACCATTTTGATGTGGTATTACAGGAAAGCCCGGGCTATATTACCGATAAAAACCTCGAGCAATTTAAGGTTGTCATATTCCTGAACACCACAGGCAACATCTTCGATTCAACCGAACAAAAAGTAATGGAACGGTTCATTCAATCCGGCAAAGGTTATGTAGGCATCCACAGCGCTTCAGATACCGAATACGACTGGGATTGGTACAACCGGCTTGTAGGCAGGATGTTCCATATTCATCCGGCTATTCAAACGGCAAAACTGAATGTACTCGATAAGTCCTTTCCCGGCCTGGAGGGTTTTGCTACTGCCGGTTTGTGGACGGATGAGTGGTATGAATTTGGTCCCGAAAAAGTACCTGATCTGAAGTATATCCTTTCCATTGATGAAAACTCCTACGACCCGAAAGCAAAATGGGGCGAAAAAGTAGGCCTCGGCATGGGGAAATTACACCCGATTTCCTGGTACCATGATTTTGATGGCGGGCGGGCTTTTTATACCGCGCTTGGTCATTTACCCACCGTTTTTAGTAACCCTATTTTTCTGAACCATTTGTATGCAGGCATTTACTGGGCGGCAACGGGTAAAAAATAGGAAGCATGTTTCAAACGCATTGTCCCCTTTGGAAGACAATGCTTTAAAAAAACGCAACGTCCCCCCTCTTTGGTCGGGGAGACATTGCTAAAAAATTCAAGCGCAACCTCCCCCTTCTTTGGTCGGGGATACGTTGCTAAAAAAGAATGAATAAATGAAGCTTCCGGTAACCATTGCGGCCCTGCTATTTGTTCTTTCCGCTGTTGCACAAGTAAGCGAGATTGACCAATGGTATAAGGAAGGATTTGATTATTACCGCAAAGGTGAAAAAGGGAAAGCCATTGAAATATTTGAAAAAATATTTAAGGCCGACGGTACCCAAACCGATGCGCTTGAATACACAACCACTCTATATGGCCAAACCGGTCAGTACGTTAAGGCGGCGGCAGGATGTGTGAAACTAACCGCCTTTTTTCCCGAAAGAGACGATCTGTTCAGTTCGGCCTGCTTTTTTTATACGCTGAACAACCAACCCGTAATTGCCGAAAAATATGGAAAAAAAGCGGTTGGCCTGAATGGCTACCGGTTTAATAACATGCTCAATCTTGCCCATACCTACCTGCTGCAGTACAAAAAAGATGAGGCCATTTACTGGTACATCCGGGCGATGCAATGGTTGCCAAACCGGGCTGCATTTGACCGGGCATTTATTGGCGATCTTGAGTTGATAGACAGCCTTAAATTAATGCCGGCCAATATTGTTCAGCAATTTAAAACAGGGTTAACGGCCGAATGCACCGCCCTTGATTTTAAAACCAAAGCTTCGGTACTGCTTGATTCAATTCTAAACAATCTTAATAAAGAAACAACTGATGAAGGAAAGGAAAAAATCATTCAATGGAAAAAAGATTTTATTGAAGAAGAAGCCATAGCCCCCGTATCAGGTGCCCGTTACCATGTTGTAGCTACTTTTGGTGTTGATATTGGGCTGCATGATTACCGCAACCGAAACCGGTTAACCGCCACAGAATACTATTTCGACAGGGCCGAATCTATTTACAAAAGCACCGGCGACAGTTTAAGCCATGCCCAACTGCTTATTTTTCTATCGCGTAAGATTCTTCAGGAGCAAATAGCTGAAAACAGGATTGGTAAAAACTCAAGTATCCTCCAATACGCACGCAGAGGAAGGCGCCTGGTTGAACAATATCAGCTCGATGAATTGCAGTCATCTTCGCTGCATCAGCTTGCCGAAGCTTATTTTCAAAATGAAGAAAAGGAAAATGCCATTAAAACCCTCGTACAATTGCTGCATTGGTGTAATAAGGAAAAGGATGGTAATGGATACTTTCTTGCTACCAATGGCCTGTCTGTGGTGTATTCGGCAATGGGTAAAAACGATTCCGCCTTATATTACAACAAACTTTGTGAGGGCAGAATAAATGAAGCAGGGCTTACCCGGGAGAATATCCAGCTCATCAGGCTAAATGGTTTAAAATTTCTTTACAAAGCAGAACAATATCAATCAGTATTGTTAACTGCAAGCCTGCTCAAAAAAGGACTAAACAAAAAACAGAATAATTTCTATTCAGACATTTGCGAAGTTGAGGGAAAATCGTGGCAGGCATTGAATAGGATTGATTCGGCCTATGTATATTTTAAGGAGGCAGTTGAGAGCTATATTGCATACAGCAAATGGACAAAAAATGAAAAAAATGGAAATGCTTTACTTAAATTAACAGAAGAAAGGATGTTTTCCTTTTGGTCACTTTGTACTATTGCTGCAAACCGGAATGATCAAAAAGACCTTTTCAAATGGTCGGAAATGATGAAGGATATTTTGCTGCGCTCCATGGTTAATTTTAATCAGGTGCACGATTATTTTACCTCCCTTGAAAAAGCAAAAGCCGGCATGAAGGAGGATGCAGTTGCGCTTGTTTACACCTGCCTCACCCTTGATAAATCACTGGCACTTGCCTTTGACCAAAAAAACGAAAAGACAGACTGGATTAACCGTGATCAAATACTCAAAGCTATTCAGCAATCGGACCTTAACAAGACTTTTGCAAAAATGCTTGAGCTTAAAAATTTAAAAACGCTTACAACTGCCGACTCTGTAAGTTCAGTAAAATATATTGCCCAAATGCAATATTTATACCTCAGCAACCTGAACCCGGAAGAGGTAAGGGGTATTGCCATAAAAAGGGATGAACGTCCTGAAGATATTGCACTTGCCGGAGAAAAAGTAAGGTTATCGAAACTGCTCTACCAAATTTATGTAAAGCCTTTTGAGGCCCTGTTAAAAGGAAAGAAAACCATCCTGGTTAGCGCCGACTATATGCTGCATTTTATTCCTTTTGAAACCATGATGCTGCCCGATGGCCGTTATCTTGGCGAGGTATACGACATTGTTTATATTCCAGGATTCACCATTCTCGAACACCTTGAAAAAAGGACCTATAACACCGGCAAAGGGATTATAGCCCTCGGAAACCCGGACTACAGCACCTACCATCCCGAAAAACTTCAAGGCAGGGCCTTCGACTTCAGCATGCTTGGTATAAAAGACTGGACCGATTTACCCGGAACGCAGCAGGAAATAAATATGCTGCAGCAGCAATTTGATTCAGTTACCGTTTACTCAACTGGTGCATTATCAGAAACCGTGCTGAAAAAACTGAGTAAAGACGGTAAATTGAAAAAGGCCACGATACTTCATTTTGCACTTCATGGCATTGCGGCATCAACAAGCTCAAAAGAAGATAATTCGGTAGTGGTTACCGAACCGGATAATGGAAAGGAAGACGGATTGCTGCAGTTTTATGAAGCCTACAACCTGGATATCCAGCCAAAACTCGTCTGCCTTTCGGCCTGCGAAACCGGGATGGGCATGCTTGACCAGGATGGTTCAGTTGCCACCATGGGAACCGCCTTTCTTGCCGCTGGCGCAAAGGCGGTACTTGCTACCAACTGGTCTATTGACGATGCGGCCACTGCGCTTTTTATTAAAGATGTTTACCGGCAATATAAAGAAAAAAATATTCCATTTGCGGAAGCAGTGGCCAATACCAAGCGCAGTTTTATAAAAGGTGATTTCGGCGAAAAGTATAAAAAGC
>Ga0116158_10003706_pt1 | contig 13157 bp, 6 predicted proteins | sample AD_UKC052_MetaG_FD_89883 | JGI IMG/M metagenome (GOLD analysis project Ga0116158, IMG submission 89883) | Active sludge microbial communities of municipal wastewater-treating anaerobic digesters from USA - AD_UKC052_MetaG | ecosystem: Engineered > Bioreactor > Anaerobic > Digestate | place: USA... | reverse complement strand
TATCCAATAAAAAAGTAAATTAGCTGTCAATCCTTTTTCATATCCCTTCGCGCCATTCGATCACCGGATTTCCGAGGAGTATGCGAGTATGTACGGATGAGAGAACCAAAGGGCCGGAAATCCGGATTTTCGGACGAGTCCTCCCTGGAGGCGCGCTTATGGAGGGCCCTTTTTTGGAATGTCTTCGGTGTATTTGCTACATTTTGGATTAACGCGCGCAAGGGTGTCGCGCCGTGTTTCCCGCCGCCGTCGCCGGGCCGGAATACAGGCGCGCCATTGTAAAAGTACTTGCAAAAATGAATTTGATCAATTTTATGGGCGGGGGCCGTGCGGCGAAAGGGCCTTCCCATTTCCAGACTCCCTGGCAGGCGTTCGGACACCATGAAGCTCTTCGAAGCGATTGAGGAAAAACGAACGACAGAGGTTCGGGCCGACCTCGAGCATCTGCGCAAGCTGTTTATCATGCCGGATTCCCCGGACAAGTTCCTGGAATTCGGTCACGAACTCCTCGACCTCATCCACACATTCTTCAAATCCAAGGGCGGAATTCACAGCGAGATATCGCTTCCCGAGCTTGCAAAAATCTTTTCGGTGATGGAGATACCGCGCCATCCAAGCCTTCTTAAAGATATCCTGGGCGAGATCAAGTCCAAGGTCATCGCCCATTCGGTGAAGGTGGGAAACCCCTATTACATCGGGCACATGACAAGCGCCATCCCCTATTTCATGATCCTTCTGGAGATGATTATAGCGGCCCTCAACCAGAACCAGGTGAAAATCGAGACCGCCAAGGCCTCCACCTTCCTGGAGCGGGAGCTCATCGCCTGGATACACCGGCTCATCTTCGACCGTTCGCCGAACTTCTACCGCACGCATGTGCAGAACCACCGCATAGCGCTGGGAAACGTGACGCTCGACGGCACCATGGCCAACCTTACCGCGCTAATGGTGGCTCGCAACAAGGCCTTCCCGGCCAGCGGGCGCTTTCCCGGTATCCGCAAGGCCGGCATCTACGACGCGTACCGGTATTATAACTGCGAAAGGGCCGTTATCCTGGTGTCGGCGCGCGGGCACTATTCAATCGAAAAGATCGCGCGTATCCTCGGGTTGGGAAACCACAACGTGATCAAGATTCCGGTCGATGCGGGAAACCGGATCGATATCGCGCGCCTTCGCCAGGTCTGCGCGCGAATCAGGGAGCGGAACGAGCGGCCCGGCGAAAAGACGAAGATCGTCGCGATAATCGGGATTGCCGGAACGACCGAAACAGGCAATATCGACGATCTCGTCGAGCTTAGGCGCATCGCCGACGAGAACGGCACCTACTTCCATGTCGACGCCGCATGGGGGGGGGCGCTGCTTATCGTCGACAAGTATCGCCACCTTTTCAAGGGCATCGATCGCGCCGATTCGGTGACCTTCGACGCGCACAAGCTGATGTACTCGCCGCTCTCGATGGGAATGGTGCTCTTTCGAAACGAAACGGCTCTAAACTACATCAAGCACGCCTCCAATTACATCATACGCCCCGACTCCGTCGACCAGGGGCGTTTTACCGTGGAGGGCTCACGCCCGTTCTCCTGCCTGAAGCCCTGGGTCACCTTTAAGATCTTCGGCAAGGAGGGTTTTCGCATACTGTTCGACCACGCCTTCGAGATAACCGGCGCGCTAAGGGACATCATTACGCGTCACCCCGACTTCGAGGCGATGAATGTTCCGGAGATTTTCATATTCAATTACCGCTACGTGCCCAGGGGCATACGGCCCCGCCTCGACGCGCTCATGCGGGATATCGACTCCGAGGCCGATCCCTACCGCGTAATCAAGCTCCTCAAGCGCCTCAGGCGCATAAACGAGGCCCTGAACGACCTGAATATCGAGCTCCACAGGGCCATCCGCCAGGAGGACAACAGCTTCGTGTCGCGCACCATGATGGAATCCACTCGCTACAATCCGCAGAAGATCGTGGTGCTTCGCGCGGTCACCATCAACCCCCTCACCACGCCCGAGATACTGAACGAGATCGTCGAAGAACAGAGCGCCCTCGGCGCGCGGATATACAAATCGGAGTTCGCCGATATCCTTGAAAAACTACAGTAGCATCGCCCCGTTTGCCCTCCCGCTTGTGTCCTTTGCCGCCGCGGCTTGCATTCTCCTGATTCCCTCAACGGCCCCCGCGGCCGAAAGAGAACGAAAAACCTACGCGCTCCTCGGGGGCGGCGCTCTTTGTTCCGTGGACGACGGCGGACTTACGCCCCTTCCAATCGGTCCGGGGGTGACCCGGTATGTCGTGGAGAATGGGGCGGTATTCTACGTGCGCGCCGAAGAGGCGCGGGTGCTTGCCGGCCGCTGGTCCCCCGGCGCCGCATCCCCGGCGGAGCTCCCGCTGGATGTGGCGGGCGGAGAGCCGACTCGGCTGCGCGGTTCGGGCCACACGATATACGCCCTGTATGCCTCGGAGAAGAACGGCGCGGGGACCCTGTATGCGGGCGACATCAACAGCGGCGAAGTGCGTGAAGCGCCCGGAGTGTACGATTTCACCCTCTACGACGGCCGGCCGGTCCTCCTGGAGCGCGGGGGCGATGGCCTTCGCTGCGCCATAGGGGATACAAAAATACCGCTCCTTCCGGGGATCGGGGCAAAATTTGGCGACTGCGCGGATGGCCGGCTTTTCATCATATCGGACGGGGAGCATACCGAGATAATCGATGCCGTCGCGGCCAGGGCCGTTTACCGGTACTCCGAGACCGCCGCCTATCGCGCGCCGACCACTCATAATCTCGAGCTGGAGGCCGTCGATGATACGATAGGGCCCCCATACGGCCGGATGATTTTTTACCGGGTGATGATAAACGGCAGGGATGCAGGCCGCACGGACACCGGCCCCGCCGAAACGCGCCGCGTGTTCAGGCAATCCGTTGCGGCCGGGGAGTACATGGTGCTTGCGCCCGAGCGCTGGGAGCTCAATCTAAAAAGGGAGCGCTACGAGAGGGCGAACAACATCCTTCAGCCGGAGCCCATGCGGCTATTTGTCCCGGAGGGGATCGTTCTGAAGGTGTCTATCAGTTTCGACGGGCGCTCGTACAGGGTGAGCGCGTCGCCGGTTGTCGACTAATTCCCGCCCCGGACCTCCACGCATTATGGATCGGTGCGACGCTTCTCGAAGCGGAAGTCCGGGAATCCTCGACCGGCGGATGGGGATGTGCGGAGGCTCGCGCTCCATCGGCACGCTGAAAAACGAAAGAGGCGATGATCGCTATCATCGCCTCTTTGGAATATGGCCCTGTCGGACATCTATTTAAAATCGTTCAACTGCTCGGTCTTCTTCTCGTCGGTTTCGACGATCTCCTGGATGTGCTTGTACTCCGGCGAATCCACGCCATATTGCATTTCGGTCGCCTTGAGCATGTTGCGGTTTTTAAGCTGCTTGTACTTAAGCGCCTCCTCTTCGGACCCGAGGCGGAACTTGCCCACCATGTTTTCCATGAAGCCGTAGCAACTGGTGAGATAGCGGTACGCCCACACGTCCTTGCTGTTCGCCTCGGTGAGGGAAATATAGCGCTCGAGGATGGGAATGCAGGGCTTCATGTTCTGTACGTCATACTGGCAGGACACGTATACCTGGTATAGCCTCGACTGAAAGTTTACGAACTTCTGGTCCTTGCGCACCTCGGTGAACTGGACCTCGTCGAGCTTGTTGATTGACCTGGTAAAGAAGGTGACCGCCTTCATCTTGGCGTCGTAGCGAAGCTTCGCTATCTGCCTTGCCTCCTGGTTTTTACGGTCGATCTCCTGCCAGTACCAGCGCTCGTTAAGGTTCTTCTTGTCCTTGTTGGCGGCGGTGAGCTTGGCGACCTCGTTTTCCATGTCTTCGAGGATGTCGAGGCCCGTTGAATATTCATCTATGGCCACTTTTAAAAGGTTCTCCGCGTATTCGCGGCTTAGCTTCTGGAGGTCGCGCATGGCCTGTACGTATGGTTTGAAGTCCTTTACGCGCCAGCCGCCGATGTCCTCGACCGGCTGTGCCGATTCCTTCTTGCCCTCCGCGGGGGCCTTGGGGGCCTCCTGGGCATATAGCGGCATAAACGCGGCAATGAAGGCCAGGATAGCCGTTCCGGTTATCAGCCTCATGGATGTAATTGCTCGTCTCATAAAGAACCTCTTTATCCGGTGAATGATATATGCGTGCGCATGGACGTATATATGGAATATATCGGTCCGCCGCGGGATAAAATTCATTTTTTTTCGGATAAAGCGCCTTTCGTCCGCCCGAGGATGCCGAGAGCCGCCTGTGCGGCCCTCGCGCCCGTGCCGCCCCTTAGTGCCACGAATACGGCCCGGTCGCCCGCGCCCCCCAGAAAGAGCCCGTAGCCGGCCAGCCTGTTGCTTCCGGAGAGCACCGTCGCCGTTTTGCCCCACGGGGCCGCATTGGCATCGGCCGGGCGTTTTGCCATATCGTTCCCGGCGGTCCCCGATATCATGGTCTGGAACAGCGCACGGGCGATGATGTCCCGCCGCTCGCCGGAAAGGCGAAGGGCGGGATTAGGGGGGGCGTCCGGGCATACGAGCCTTGCGAGCGCGATGGCGTCGCGCACCGAAAATCTCACCCGGTAATCGAGCCCGGCGAGAAGCCTGGCGAATTCGTCGGGCCCCGAGACGGGCGGAAGCTCCACGCGGATTCCCGCCTTAACAAGGGAGGCGCAAAAGCGGCGGAGGGAGGCCATGCCGATCTCGGAATGGAGCGATGCGAAGAAGAGATTGCAGGAATTGGCCAGCGCCCCTTCCATGCCGGTTTCTCCGTGGCCCTCGGGAGTCCAACACCGCTCCGGAAGCGGAGGGCCTGCGCGCCCGGCGCAGCGGTATCGGTATGCGTCGAATAGGTCGGGCCGCTCCACGGCGCAGTGGAGCGCGACGAAGAGCTTGAAGATCGACCCGGCCGGAAGCTTACGATGTTCGAAGGCCGGGTGGCTTGCCTCCGTTATCGCTCCGCTTGCCGTGTCGAACAGCACATACGAGACCTCCGGCGGCGAAACGTCCGCCCGTGTGCCTCCGCGCGCGAAGCGGATGCCCGGGTAATAGTGGGCAAGTATCTCGTATCGCGAAAATCCGAGCCGTGCGAGCTCCAGGGCCCCGTGCTGGCAGAGCCCCGCCCCGTGGCCGCTGCCGCGCCCGCTGAAGACAAAGGCCTTTCCGTTCGCTTCGGAGGAGGTCTCGACTATGTAATCGTTGCTTTTTAGAAAGTTCCACCCCTTGCGGCGGTTAACGCGCAGCCGGAAATCCTCAGCGGCGAAGCTGTAGAGCGAGCCCCCGTAACGGATATCCACCCGGCGCGAAGGCTCGTCGATTTGGAGCGTAACTCCGGCTTTTTGGGTAGTGTCGCGGATGGACAGGATGGGAGGAAGCTCCGCGGCCCCTATCCTGGCCCTCCAGTCCCCCGGCCCGCAGAGGGCCGTTGCGGTCTCGACGAGACGGTCGCTCACTCCGCCGCAGGAGGCCCCGGCGCGGCCGAAGACGCGTTCGCCCAGGGTGCGGCCCCCGCATACGGCGTGGAAGTGCGCGCCGCACGGAAGAGAACCGGGATCGATGCGCCATGCTTGCGCGTGGGCGTCTGCGGGGCCGGCGAGCCCGCGGTATACGACACAATGGGCAAGGTCGCACGCGTCGAAGCCTTCGTGGGCGAGTCGTGGGCCCTTTAGCCTAACGGCGATGAGAAGGGCGAGCGCGTCAAGCGCCTCCTCCGAATGCGGGGGCACGGGGCCGTATTCGGCGCGGGCCGCGTCGAGCGCATAGCGCGACAGGCTCTCCGTAACGACGAGTTCGATTTTACCCGCCCCGGCCCGGATGGTTAGAGGGAGGGGGTAGCGCCGGAGTTCGCTGCCCACCCGGGCCACGAACGAGCGGTCCGGGCCGCAGGTGTACATCACGAGCGAGAACTGTCCTTTGAAATCGCCGATATCGGTCGAAAGGCCCCATCCCCCCGGCAAGGGCTCTATGCGTGCCTCTCTTATCGGCGGGCCAATGCTGCCTCGAGGCTCTTCGACGCGGGCGCCCTCCGGAAAGCTCAGGCGCACCGGGTCAATCTTTCCCTCCTGTAGTAGGCGCAGGGGTTTGGAGAGGATGTTTACGCGAATGAGGCGATCCGCGGCAAGCTCTTCGGCGGATATGCGGCAGGGGCTTTTGGGGGCCGCAAGTGCGATGAGAAAAAACGCCGCGAGCGCGGCCATTCCCCTTTTTTTTATTGACATTGGGGCGGAACGTCGGTATATTATGAGTGAGCGCTCACTCATAATATACCGGGGCGGAAAATCCCCCGGGGGGTGGGCCGGAATTATTATACCGGAGGCGTGTTATGTTTACCAGAATCGCGTATGTCATTTTTTCGTTTCTGTATCAAATCATCATCATCCCTTACTACAAGGCAAGGGGCCTGGAGGCCGCGGCGGAGTGCCGCGCTTGAGCGGCACTCCTATTTCTTCTCCACCGTGAATCGCGCCGGAACCGCCCATCCCTGTATGGAGGGCTCGTACATGCATTCCACGCGGGATGGTTTTACGAGGAAATTCCCGGGAAGCTCCGCGCGCATAATGTAGCCTATCTCGCAGGTTTCCCCCTTGCGTACGCGTGTAAAGAAGAACACCATTCGATTGTCCCGCCGCTCGACGTGGGAGTATGGGCCGTAGTCGCCGTAGGCGTCGTTCATAACGACCTCGAAACCCGCCGGGAGGTAGTCCTCCAGCACCAGGTATTCGAAGTCGTCCTGTGCGCGGAAGCGAAGCTTTACCAGTATCTCGTCCCCCACGCGGACCGGCGCGCTCTTGGAGATGGCCTGCGGCACCATGTACTCGTTGTTGTTGACGTCCCGCACGCGGGTGACCGCGTGAAAGCTGCGCGAAAGCCCTATGCCGTTTTCGAGCGCGCGGATGCCGCGCTCCTCGGACTTAAAGAGCGACATGAATCCGGAGCTCTTGAAATACAGGTTGCCCCGGAGCGTAATGTCGAAACTCGCCTCGCTTCCGGCGCTTCCATCGGCCGTTAGGGTGTACGCCCTGGCCGCATCCGCCGGAGATAGGCTGACGCGCCGCGTTAGCGCCGAGAGCTCCTTCATGGAAGAGGTGTCGTAGTCGATCGAGGCGGCCGGCTTTCCGTCGAGCGAAAAGGACGCCCTGCCTCTCTCCGCGCCGCCGAAGCCCGAGACCTCCAGATGGCGGCACGAGGCCAGTATGACGGCCGCGGTCTCCTTGGTCGAGTTCCAGCGGTCGTCGCTGCCGCGCCTGGAGAGCGAGCTAAGTATCTGCGACGGAATCGGCGAGCGGTCCCCCGCGATTACGAGCGTTTCGAGCACCTGCGCGGTAAGCTCCACGCTTCCGCCCTGCCAGCCCCAGGCGTGCGATGGCTGGGCCTCCCAGTATATGCCGCGGCCGTCGCGCTTCTGCATATTTCGTAGCGCGTCTATCGCGCGCGGCAGGGTCGATTCGATGCGTTCCTTTTCGTGGGCCGGAAGGTTCCGTATATTTCGGCCCAGAGCGGCTGCGCGCACAAGGTACGCGAGCGTGTAGGCAGTGGGGTTTCGGCGCCCCGATATGTCCCTGAAGGCGGGGTCGCTCCATCTACCATGGAGCGCGTAGACGTACAGAAGGTGCGCGGCGGCGTCGTGGTCGTCGCCGGCCGCCGCGAGCATCCGTCCGACGGCCTCCAGGCCGTTCTCCACGCGATTGGCGTCTACCGTTCGGCCGAGCCGTCGGGCAGTGTGAAGCGCGTAAAGCGCGTAGCAGGTAAGGAACTCGTTTCCGCGGTCGCCGCTCCACCATCCCCAGCTTCCGTCGTCGTTCTGCGAGCGCTGTACGTTCTCGAGGCCCGTGGCCGCCAATTCCTCCACCTTGAGGCCGCTTAAAAGCCCATCCATGCCCTTTTTGGCGAGGAGCGTCTTAAGGGTGAGCAGCGGCAGGAAACGGCTGATGTTCTGCTCCACGCAGCCGTATGGATATTCCGCAAGGTACTTCGAAGCCTTGACGAGGCGCGTAATCGGCCCGGGATTCAGCGATATGACCATCTCGGATGGAACGAAATCGAAGTCATCGGCCTGGGGGGGGGGCTTAAGAGCTACGGTCCTGTTTTCGGCCATGTCGCCCGCGCCGTAGAGCGAGTAGGGCACGCCCCGGCTCTGGATCGGTATGGTGAGCGCGAGAGCGTCGCGTGCGGCGGCGTCGGAGGTGGCCGTAAAGAGAAGCTTAATTCTGTCGCCGCCCTCGGGCGCTTTTATCGTATAATAGGCGCGCGCCGAGCCGAACGCGGGCAAGCTGATGCGCACCGACTCGTCCGGCCGCACCGTCGAGCCGTCGGCCTTGAGTTCGGTGGCCACATCCGGAAGCCCGCGCGTAGTGTTGCTGTTTACTATTCCGACCAGGCCTACGGTGTCGCCCTCCACCATAAAGCGGGGCTTGCCGAGGCGCGCGATGAGGTCCTGGGTAACCAGGAGTTCGGCGGTGCGTTCGCCGACGCGTCCGGCCGGGTCGTGTCCGCGCGCCGTCAGCCGCCAGGTGGTCAGGTTGTCGGGAAGGTCGAAGCTCACCTCGGCCCGCCCGTCGTCGCCCGTGCGTATATTCGCCTTCCAGAAGGCGGTGTCCTCGAATTTCTCGCGCACCTTCACCTTGCCGTCCTTGGCGGCGCCGGCAAGCATGGTGATGGGATACGAGTAATTGGTGAGCACCCAGTTCGAGATCTTCGCGTAGAAAAAGTCGAGCATTTTGGGGGTGTGGTCTCTACGTATGGAGTAGATCGCCTCGTCCACCACGCCGAGGGAGAGGTCGGCCCGAAGAGGCCTGCCGTTTTCGTCGTCCACTTTAAGGCGCACGGTCGCCTTTTCCCCGGGCATGTATTTCTCCTTCGCCGGGGCTATGCTTATCATGATACGCGTATCGGCGTCGGGAAGCGTCACCCCGGCCGTGCCTGTAAAGAGTGCGCGTCCCCGCTGCATGGTGGCGGTGATGAAGCAGTTGGGCGCGTATTCCTCCTTAATGAGCATTTTTACCGGCATGACGTTTCCGTTCATCCGCACCACCCTCTTTTCGTAGACGTCGCGCCCCTCCACGGTAAGGCAAACATAGGCGTCCGGAAACCGGCTTTTTAGAAGGCAGGTGACCTCGCCCGGCCTGTCGAGCGTGGACCTGTCGACGGAGAGATCGAGATTTTTGAAGCGCGAGTCCACGCGCGCGCCGAGAGAGCTGTACACCCACACCACGCGCGAAGCGGTGATCAGATTCTCTTTGCGGTCGCTCGCGGTGGCGAGTATGTCGAATTCGCCATAGAGATCGAACTTCTTTGGAAGCTCGAGCCGGTAGAAGCCCTTTGCGTCCGTATTGAATTTGCGCTCGAACACTGGCGCCTTGTCGTGCACGTAAACGCGCTGCCAGGGCTTCCAGATGTAGCGAAGCACCTTGAGCTCGACAGGCGCGCTTACGGGCGTGCCGTCGTGGGCGATCGTCCTTATCTCCACAATTTTTCTTTCGTCGTCCGCAAAGAAGGCCTGCGTCGGGTTGATCTTGATATAGAAGTCCCCGCGCCCCACCTTTACGCTTGCGCGGGAGGTGATGCTGACGTTCGTCCTGTCCACTATGGTGGCTTCCAGCGTTATCTCGCGATCGTACGGAAAGCTTCCGCAGGAGAGCCTGAGCGCGGCCACGCCGTTGTCGTCCAGGTAGCGTTCGCCCTCCAGCTTTATCCGATTGTAGGTTTCGCCAGGGCCGTAATCCTCCTCCCACCAATAGGTGGTGTCGGTGTCGCGCAGGCGGTTCTCGTAAAAGCGGTATTTGATTAGCGCGCCCTTGAGCGGAGCTCCGAAGAAGTATTTGGCGTCGACACGGAATTCCGCCGTGTCGCCGTTGATAAAGTATGGACGGGCGGGGGTGATGTCGATCCGGAATTCGGGCTTTCGGTATTGTTCCACGTAAAAGCTCCCCATGCCGTACATCCTGTCGGCCGATTCGCCGGCCTGTATCCGGTATTCGCCCAGACGCGCTTTGTCATCGAGCTTTATGGAACCGCTCGCGGTGCCCCACTCGTCGAGCCTTGCGCTTCCGCTTTGTACGGTCTCGTCGAATTGCGCGTTTCGGATCTCGTAACGAACCGGCGTCGACGCGAGCATGGAGAAGCGCTTCTCCCGCTTTTTGGCGATTATCTTATAGTGCACAGTATCGCCCGCGCGGTATACGGGACGGTCGGTATAGATAAAGAACTTCGTTTCCTCCCTGGCGAAGGAATAGGGTGAGCCGGTGCTGGCGAAGGCGTAGCTGTTGTCGGGGGCCACCGCCAGCACGGAGAGGTGCTGGTCGCTCTTGAGCTTATGATGGTATACGCCCGAGGCGTCGGTCTTTCCGCGGTGCACTATCCTGACCGGCAGGTCCTCCAGGCGCTCCGGCGGCTTCGTAGCCTCGCGGCGTTCGCGCTCCTCCCTCTTCACCGGGGTGTTGTCGAACACCGTGATCGACGCGTTGGCCACGGGGTCGTTCGTCACGAGGCTCGTGACATAGGCGAATATGGATTCGCGCGAGCGTTTGACCACAAGCCCGGTCGAGGTTACGGTGAAGAACTTGCGGTCGACGGCGCGCCCGGCGCCGGACACCTCCACGCAGTATGCCCCGGCGGGCAGCGGTTCGCTTAAGTCCATGGACTGGTAGCGCCACTCGTAGGGCTGGAAGTCCTCGATCGGAAACTCCCACTCGCGCAGGCTCGCCAGTTTGGCCGCGCGGACGTCGAGCGTATTGGCGTCGACGCGGCCGGACAGCACCACGCCCATGGGGACCCGGTAGATCCGGGCCCGCAGTTTTTCGAGGCGGATGGCCTTTATGTTTAATTCGACCTTCATCCCGGGCGCGAAGGTATAGCGATAGGCGTACACCTGAACCTGGGGCTCCTTGGGCCTTACGGTAAAATCGAAGCCCTTTATCTCCATGCCCTCCTTGACGGCGATCGGCGGGGTGTTATAGGCGTAGAAGCCCTCGTGCGAAAGCGAAACCGAGTAGGTGCCCGGTTTGATGTCGTCTATCCGGTAGCTTCCGTCGTGATACGAGACCGCGCCGTGGACTACCCTTCCCTTAAGGGTGATATTCATGTTAACGGCCGGACTGTCCACGTCCTGAATTTTAATGACGCCGGAGAGGGAGGCCGGGCGGAAGAGCATCATAGGAAGATCGAAGCGCTCGCCGCTTTTAAGGCGCTGGATTACGGCTGTTTCGGCGATGTAGCCGGTTTTGGAAAACGCTATCGAGTACGAACCCTCGGCCAGGCGGGCGAAGTAGTACCTGCCCGATGAATCACTCGTTCCAATGATGGGGCGGCGTTCGGTTTCGGCGTATTCGCCTTCATTCTCCGCGGAGAGCCTGACCTCCACGCCGGACAGGGGCTTTCCGGACGAATCGCGGACAACGCCCTGAAGCAGGGCCTCGCGCTTAAGCTCGATCGAATATCTGCCCGAGGCGATCGACTCGGTCGTGACATACGGCACGTATCCGTCGGCGCTCACCTCAATGCGGTAGCGGACGTGTTTTATGAAATCATCTATCCGAAACCTTCCGCTCGAATCCGTCTCGAGACGGTAGTAGCCCATGCCCATGTTAACGTTCTTTATCTCAACGGTCGCGCCGCGGATTCCCTTTCGCGTCGCGGCGTCCACTACCGTTCCCTCTATCACCTCGACGCGGGAAAGCTCGGCCGAATCGGCCTTTTTGTAAACTGTCCTGCCGTCGGGCAATACCTCGCGGCCGGTCGTGGCGCACGCAAGCGCGCCCGCGAGCAGTATTACAAGCGTGGAGATGGATGAAGCCTTTTTCATTCTGGAACGCATTGCCGTATTCTCCGGGAAATGATATTGCGCGTCTTCAGCGTATGGTCAGCGCACGGAATATTTCGCACTGGACTATCGTTCTCGATCCAAGCAATCTATTGAGTCGGTCCCAGCTTTTTATTTCGGATGGGACCAGCACCAGCCTCTCGCCGGATTCGAACTGTATCATGAGCCCGTGGCGGGAAAAATCAACCCGATTTATATCCTCCACGGATACCGGCTCGTCCGCCACGGTGAGGATTATCGCGGTGTCCTCGAGCTCCGCAATGTCGAGCGGACTGTGGCGCGGGTCGGCATAGAGGGCGCCGCCGATGTATTCCTTAAGCGTCAGCACGGCGTCGTCCGAAACGTGGTGGAAGGCGCCGAAACATCCTCTCACCCTCGAGCCCTTCTGGAAAGTGACAAAAAGCCCCAGCTTTCCGTAATAACGGGGAATGCCGGCAGGAGCCGGGCGTTTGCATTCGGATCCGGTAAGACTTGCATGTGTGACGCAGCGCATCCACTCGCGTAGTTCGATCCCTCCGGGCCCGCGGGCATAATCCGCCCATTCGCGGAGCGGGTCGTCGGCCGGCGCCTGCCGGAGCGCGAGGAGGGCCAGGGCGATGATCAGGGGGCGCGTCATTTAAGGTACACCGCCGGATAGTAGTCGCGGTAGAGCAGAAATGATTCGACGAATCTATCGCCGGAGTATTTGTTTCTGTAAACGTTTACGGTTATCCCGCCCCGAATCCGGCGGCCGTCATCCTCGACCGGATGCTCCGACTCCTCCTCCTCCGCGACAAGCTCGTACCGAAACGGCGGAGGGCTTTCGGCCCGAATTCGTATCGCGAGGCTCTTCCCGTCCATTGTAGCGTCTATAAAAAGCCTCTGCTCGTATGGGTTGCGCATGCGGAGGTCCTTTTTCCCGTATTTAATCGTGGCATCCAGTCCGGGCGGGACGTATGTCACCGGCTGATAGTGGCGATGGCGCTCGGTGATCGAGCAGCCCGCGGCGAGGAGGGCATTGAAAAGCGTCGAGGAGACCTGGCAAAGTCCGCCGCCGGGCTCGTGACGGACCTCGTCGCGGTACAGCACGGCGCCGCTCCTGTAGCCGTTCCGTATCGAGCCCTCGCCAACGGTTTCGTTGAACGAAAGGATCGATTTAGGCGGGATGACGCGGCCGTTGAGCTTCGAGCAGGCCAGGCGAATATTATGCCGCACGGCCTCGTCCTGGTCCTCTATGGAGGTGGCGAACGATGCGATGACCTCGGGTTGGCCGTCCCCGGCGTAAGCGTAAAGCCCGGGGATAAGGAAAAGCGCCATGACCGGAAATAGTTTC